>Ga0116167_1000271_pt1 | contig 51202 bp, 43 predicted proteins | sample AD_JPNMR3_MetaG_FD_89794 | JGI IMG/M metagenome (GOLD analysis project Ga0116167, IMG submission 89794) | Active sludge microbial communities of municipal wastewater-treating anaerobic digesters from Japan - AD_JPNMR3_MetaG | ecosystem: Engineered > Bioreactor > Anaerobic > Digestate | place...
ATGAACAATTACCCAAGGAGAATATTTGGTTATCGAACTGCGAATGAAATGGCAAAGATTGTGGTCGCTTAAAACAGGGTTCTGTAAGATTTTGTAAGGCAATTAAACTTGCAATTTAAAAGCTGCAAATAGAGCAATATAATTATTGACTTTGCTCTCTTAGTCATAGTAATATATGATATCCATAATATTTAATTCAATTTTCATTACAGGAGAAAGATATAAGTATGGGCAATAAATGGAATAAAAACATAGTACTTTTTTTGGCCAGTCAAACCATTTCTCTTTTAGGTACTTCACTGGTGCAATATGCAATAACATGGTACATTACGTTAAAAACCCAATCCGGTGCAATGATGACCATATCAATCATATGTGGTTTTCTGCCCACCTTTTTTCTTTCGCCCTTTGCCGGCGTATGGGCAGACCGCTATAACAGAAAAATGCTGATTGGCTTTTCGGATTCACTGATTGCAATATCAACATTGGTTTTAACCATATTGTTCTTTATGGGATACGACTCTCTGTGGCTTCTTTTTGTTATGTCAGCCATACGAGCCTTTGGTTCGGGAATTCAAACACCAGCTATAAATGCATTTATACCACAGCTAGTGTCCAAGGATAACCTTACCCGCGTAAATGCGACAAACAGCAGTATTCAATCCGTGATTACGTTAATATCCCCCATGATTAGTGCCGCCATTATGTCATATGCTTCGATTGAAGCAATATTTCTTATTGATGTTTTCACCGCGGCCATAGCAGTAGCTATACTTGTGTTGTTTCTTGACGTTCCCGCTCATGCAAAGGCTTTAAGCATAGAGGAATCAAGTTATTGGAGTGACATGAAGGAGGGTCTTTCCTATGTCAAAAATCACAGCTTTCTTAAGTCATTCTTTTTATACAGCATATTATACTTTATATTGATTTCACCCGCTGCCTTCTTAACTCCTCTTCAGGTAACGCGAAGTTTTAGCGATGATGTTTTGTACCTGGCGGCAGTCGAAATCTCCTTTTCTTTGGGTATGGTGCTGGGCGGTATAATCATCGCATCTTGGGGAGGATTTAAAAACAAGCTTCTTACAATGGTACTGTCAAATCTTGTTTTGGGATGTTGTACTTTTGCTTTGGGAATTATCCCTATTCTTTTGATTTACCTTTTTTTCATGCTGTTAGCGGGAATTGCAGTGCCCTTTTTCAATACCACATCTACGGTTTTATTGCAGGAGAAAGTAGAAGAGGATTATTTGGGAAGAGTATTTGGAGTTCTTTCAATGATATCGAGCATTATGATGCCAATAGCAATGCTTGTTTTCGGTCCTTTGTCGGACAGAGTTAAAATAGAATTCCTGCTTATTGCGACAGGTGCTCTAATGGTTCTTCTGAGTATTTTAATGTACCGCGACAAAGCACTGATTGAAGCCACAAAGCCGTCACCTGACCCTGAATAATTCCCTTGAAGTAAAATTATCGGGCATTTATAGTTTTTAATACTCTTATAATGTCTTCAGGGTCTTTAGCCAAAAAATCGGGATTGCCGGTCAATAAAAGGTCCGCCGACTCAAAACCCCATGTGACGGAAATTATTTTTACTTTGGATTTCTTGCATGCTTCAATATCCCTAAGCTCGTCACCTATATATATTATGTCATCTTTATCAAGGCCGCTTTTTTTGATAAAGTCATTTATAACGTAATGCTTTCCAAAAATGTTTTTTGCCGGGTAAATACTTTCGAACATATCCAAATCATTTAATTGCAATACCTGTTTTATTGTGCTTTCCGTATTTGATGATATAATATGTAAACTATACTTTTCTTTTTCAAGAGCGTATAATACCTCTTTCATTTTATCAAATACTTTTATTTTATGAATATTATCTTTTATTTTTTCATTTAACTTGTGCACCAGTAAAGGTATTTGTGCTAAAGATATGCCAAGCACATTACACTTTTTCACAATGGGAAGCCTGCCAAGCTCCGTAAGGTCCGAGGGATTTAACTTTTTAAACTTACATTCTTCAGCTATTTCATTATATGCATCGATTCCTATACCTAACGAATCAACTATTGTCCCGTCAAAATCAAATATTAGTGTATTCACCATATCGTTTCACTGCCTTTCTTATCTTATCGCCCAATATTTTATGGATTAGTTTTATATGTTTCTTCAACTTCTTAATATATTTTGACCCCAGCATAAAACCGATTTAATTCCAAGCAAGCTACACCTCATTATTATATACTATTCTACGTTAAAATAATAGCATAATTTTACATTGAAATATATGGCAGAATATAAAACAAGCCCGGCAGGCTGTATTTACCTGCCAGGCTTTAAAATTACTAATTTTCAATTATTAATTCCTTTCACCAACGCCCAGTTCAAACTCTATTACAGTTGTAAGCTGGCTTTCATCAATCTTTTCTTCATCTTCCCCCTGTACAACCATAATGTCAATCTTTGCTTGGTATTTTCCCGCTGTGAGCTCATTTCCCTCTTTGTCCGTCATATCCCATTCATCCTGCCATTTTACAGCTTCACCCGGGTTTATTGTTTTTGATACTAACGCCAGTGTAAAGAATTTACCGTCGGAATATCTATATACTTCGTTACCTTTTTCATCGGTTATAGTTACTTCAAACTGCTGTCCGGAACCAAACATCAGCTCCTTTGCCTCTTCATAACGGTTCACCAGCTCAAAGTTAAATACCACCTTGCCGTCTTTTATTTCATAATCTCCCCTGGTCTCAAACCTATCCTTTGCTATTTGCTGAACGTCAGATTCCTTCTCTTTTTCTACAGACTGGGCCGTATTATACACTAAAGCCGCCAACTCACCATATGTAACATCAGTCTTTGGATCAAAAATGCCTTCGCCCCTTCCTTTTGCTATGTCCTTCATATAAGCAACCATAATAGATTGGTAGTATTTTATATCCACTTGGTCAAGGTCTACATAGATTAGCATTCTAATTACCGGTACTTTATCAAGATCTTTTCCTGTTTTCTCAGCCCATATTTTCATCAATTCATGAACAACAGCTTCCCTTGTCACCGAATCAGGTGTTCCGTCGTAATCCTTGTCCAGCACGAGTCTTACCAAGTTTTGAAAGTCCTTTGCTTCAATAGCAGAATTTAAATTTTTTCCCTCAAACATCTCATTAGCATTATAGTTTTCTGATAATTGATTTACAAAAGGTTCAGACCAATGCTTCATTTGATAGCTTATTGTAACAACATCCGGCTTTTCAACCGAAAGCAGCGTTATATCTGCGGTCTGTGCAAATGATGTCGCAGTAAAAACCGAAATTACAGCCATTGGTAAAATAAAGCTTCGTACAATTTTCTTTGTCATAAGAAAACCTCCATAATTTTTATCGTTTGTATTATAGACGACAATAATTAATATTATGTTCCCTTTAAGTTAACATAAAAAAATGGGAACCCCTTCACTTCAAAGAGCCTAAATAAAAGCTCGGGACATCGAGTCCCTTCGCTTTTGCCTCTTTCATTTCATTCCAAGAGGCAAAATAAAAAAACGCCTGAAAAAAACCAAGCGTTTTAATACCGTAATGACTGGAGCCACCAGGCGGACTCGAACCGCCGACCGGCGCATTACGAATGCGCTGCTCTACCAACTGAGCCATGGTGGCATCAGCATATATACATTATTTAACTTATATAAAAATATTAATTCCAAAACATAATTTTGTCAAGACCAATACTTTCTATTTTTTGCGCTTTATCTCAATACTTTTTTGGCTATTTCTTTTACACTAAACTTTACTTTTTCCTCATCAATGGTCTTAAGCTCTCTATTTTCCATGACAATATTTCCGTCAATTATCACCGTGTCAACGTCCGATGCCTGAGCAGAGTATACCACAGCCGAAACAGGGTCGTTAACAGGACAAAGGTGGGTTTTATCCATATCTACAAAGATGAGATCTGCTTTCATTCCCTTTGAAAGTTCTCCTGCCTCATCTCCAAATCCCAATGCTTTTGCCCCGTTTACAGTTGCCATCCTCAATGCAGAGGAAGCTCCAATCAATGTGGGATCCATGTGAACACCTTTGTGTATCAGCGCGGCCAAATGCATTTCTTCAACCATGTTAAGGTTGTTGTTGCTTGCTGCGCCATCGGTCCCTAAAGCCACATTGATGCCGTTTTTAAGCATATCGTCCACTTTTGCTATTCCGCTGCCCAGCTTTAAATTGCTGGTGGGATTGTGAATCACATTTACGCCTTTCTCCTTGATTATCTCCATATCCCTGTCGGACAAATGAACACAATGGGCTGCAATTACCGGAACATCAAAAATTCCTGTCTCACAGCAAATTTCTGCAGGACTCATCCCATACTTTTTGATGCTGTCTTCCACTTCTTTCACTGTCTCCTGCACATGTATATGAATACCTGTACCTACCTGTTTTGCAATTTCTGCCGACATCTTAAGTGACGGCTCGTCAAAAAGATAAACCGAATGGACTTCAATATAGACTTTTATCCTGCCGTTAAAGCTGTTGTTCCACTTTTTAAAATACTCAAAGCACCGAATGGCATCGTCCACACTTCCATTTCCGTCTTTTAGAGGGCTTCTGCAAAGGTTTGCTCTAATACCCGTCTCCGAAACAGCCTTTGCCACCTCTTCCATGTGAAGATACATATCGGCAAAAGTGGTGGTGCCCGACTTTATCATCTCGGCTATTCCCAAAAGTGTACCCCAGTATATATCCTCCGGTGTAAGCTTTTCTTCCACAGGAAGCACGTTGCCGAAAAGCCAGTCCTCCAAGGCAAGGTCGTTTGCAAAATTCCTAAGTATTGTCATTCCACTGTGGGTATGGGCATTTACAAATCCAGGCATAACCAATTTCCCTCTGGCATCAATAACCCGGTCAGCCTTAAAGTCCCTTATAGCATCTTCACTGGTATCTATAAAATCAATATAACCGTCTTTTATGCCCAAAAACGCATTATTCAACACGTCATTTGAGGCATTGCAGGTAATAATGTCAGCATTTTTGATTAATATGTTCACAAAAACAAGTCTCCTTTACATACTGATACGTTTGTAACTCATATTTAGCTTATTTAACACCAGCTGTCGAGATATTTTTTCTGTTCCTCGGTAAGCTCGTCTATTGCTACCCCCCAGGATTTCAGCTTCATTAACGCAACTTTCCTGTCAATTTCCTCCGGCACGTCCAGCACCTTATTTCCAAGCTTTGAATGGTTCTCAAGCACATACTTTGCACTCATGGCCTGAAGGGCAAAGCTCATGTCCATAATTTCCGCCGGATGTCCGTCTCCTGCAGCAAGGTTTACAAGTCTTCCTTCTGCAAGAAGGTTTATCCATCTGCCATCCTCCATCATATATCCCATAATGTTTTTGCGCTGTTCTTCCTTGCGTACAGCCATTTCTTCCAGTTCCGTGACACTTACTTCCACATCGAAATGTCCGGCATTGCACAATATTGCGCCATCCTTCATAACCTTGAAATGGTCACGGTGTATCACCCTGATGCAACCGGTTACGGTAATAAACAAGTCCCCAATCTTTGCCGCGTCATCCATAGGCATAACTTTGAATCCGTCCATCACAGCCTCGGCCGCTTTTATCGGGTCAACCTCGCACACAATAACGCTGGCACCCAAGCCTTTAGCTCTCATGGCAATACCTTTGCCGCACCATCCATAACCGACTACAACAACATTTTTTCCTGCCACGATAAGATTGGTGGTTCTGTTTATGCCGTCCCACACCGACTGGCCCGTACCGTATCTATTGTCAAACAAATACTTGCAGTAAGCATTGTTTACTGCCACCATGGGGAATTTCAGCACCCCTTCTTTTTCCATTGCTTTAAGCCTTATAACCCCTGTTGTGGTCTCCTCGCATCCTCCCATAACATGGGGCAAAAGCTCGGTCCTTTCGGTATGCAATAGATGTACAAGGTCTCCTCCGTCATCAATAATGATGTTTGGCTTGTATCCCAATGCAAGGTTCAAGTGCTCTTTAAACTCCTCTTCTGTGGCATTATACCATGCGTAAACATCAAGTCCGTCTTCAACTAAAGCGGCAGCCACATCGTCCTGAGTCGATAATGGATTGCTTCCCGTTACCGAAACTTCTCCGCCGCCTATGGCAAGAAGCTTTGCCAAGTAAGCCGTTTTTGCCTCAAGATGTACCGATACCGTAATCCTAACTCCTTGGAAAGGCTTTGTCTTTGAAAACTCTTCCTCAAGGCTCCTTAGAAGCGGCATATTTTTCCTTACCCAATTGATTTTCTGCCTTCCGGATTTTGCTAAGTTTATATCACGAATAACACTTTTCATATTTTATACCTCCCAGACGGATATTACCCTTTTTACTAACCGCGTAAAATTATTTTCGGCTTCTTTTGCTGTTTTCATAACCTCTTCATGATTTAACGGCTGATCTAAAATTCCTGCTGCCATATTGGTTATGCACGAAATTCCCAGTACATTCATACCGGCATGCCTTGCGGCAATAACCTCCGGAACGGTGGACATACCGACTGCATCGGCTCCCAATATGCCCAGCGCCCTTATCTCGGAAGGCGTCTCATACATTGGACCCTGGGCAAAAGCATAGACTCCCTCTTTGACATCCACTCCCAAATCCGAAGCGGCTTTTTTACACATTTCAATAAGCTTCGGACTGTATGCCTTGCTCATGTCCGGAAATCTTAATCCAAATTCATTTATATTTTTACCTCTTAATGGAGATGGAGCAAAAAAACTTATGTGATCTTTGATAATCATTAGATCTCCCGGTTTGAAACCTCTGTTTATTCCGCCGGAAGCATTTGTGACAATAAGATTGTCTATTCCCAGCATTTTAAAGACCCTGACGGGAAAAACCACTTGCGATACATCATATCCTTCATAGTGATGGAAACGCCCTTTCATGGCAATTACACGCCGGTCTCCCAAAAGTCCGCACACGAATTTTCCGGCATGTCCTTCAACGGTAGTCACCGGAAAGTTGGGTACGTCTTTATAATCAATCTCAACACTGTTTTCAATCTCATCTGCCAAAGGTCCCAAACCCGAACCGAGAATGACGGCAATCTGGGGAGTTTCCTTTATTATCCCTTTGACAAATGAGGCCGTTTCCCGCACCTTTTCATATATGTTGTCCATTTTCAACCTCCTGGGAAATGTAATTTTTTATAATATTTATTTTTCTTATAAATCTATTGATTTATTTATTGCCATAAATTAAATATATACGAAAATATAGTATCATAATTTGAAACTAAAAGACAAGCTCACATTAGTTTTTGCCTTCTTGAACTTATAGAAAATATTGCACCGAAAACAATAATTGAGGCAAGAACAACAACCGAATTTAAAAAGAATGCCTGCCTGATTCCGATTAAGTCACTTACGACACCACCGCCAATACTTCCAATTATTCTGGAAACTCCTTGACCTATGGCGGAGTTTACTGTCTGACCGGAAGCCTTCAATTCAAGGGGCACTTCATTATTAATATAGGTTGCCATGGAATAAGCCAAAACAATATAGATAAAACCGTGAAGAACTTGAAACACCAGTACCAAATAAATATTGTCAATAAAGCCCAGAATTGCCCATCTTACAACTGCTACAAAGGCGGCACCGAAGAGGGTGGCTTTAATTCCCAATCGCTTTATTATTCTATCGCCAAAGACAAGGAAAATTATCTCACTGGCCGAACCTATAAATACTGCCAATCCCAGAAGGGCATTATCGGCACCCATGTTTTTATAGTGAATTGGAAAAAAGGTGTTATAAAAGCCCATGGTAGTATGAACCACAACCGTAAATCCCATAAGCAGCACAAGCTCCCTGTTTTTGAAAACCTCAAGAATGGAAAGCTTTTTTCCGTTTGATTGATGTCCTTTTACCGCCGGTATTTTAAATGTAGTCAACAAAGACATAATACCTATAACAAAGCATATAAAGAAAATCCCGTTGATATTTTTCTTTGTCAATGCCCCTCCTAAAAATGCCATAACCGCATATCCCAATGCACCGGCAAGCCTTATGGGACCATATTTCCACCTTGTTGCAGTAATGTATTCCAATGTAATCGCGTCCCCTATTGGAATAATAGGTGTTTGAAAAAAAGCATAAAAAACCATTACCGCAAATATATAATAATAGTTGCCTGAGAGACGAAACATGAGAATAGCAATACTGCTAAAAATCAATAAGGTTTTTAGCACAGTGTTTTTAGATTTTGCCCGGTCACTCACAACTCCCCAAACGGGTTGTGCAAAAAGACCAACAAACGAGCTTATTGAAAGAAGTGTTCCAATGTCTGTATTGTCATAGCCCAATCCTTCCAGATACACAGGCATAAATACCCCAAATACGGCAAAAGCCATATAAAGCAAAGAATAAAACAAAATTAAAGAGAATGGGTATTTCTCAGAATGTTTAAGACTATCCAAAATCATCCTGCTCCTTGATTCAGCTTTAAAAAAGTTTACATTAAAATATTTTATACTTACCGCAAATTGATGTCCAGAAATAAAAATGCACTCAAAAAACACCAAAAAAAAACAGTCCTCTCAAGCCCCTAGTCTTAGGGCCGGAAAGAACCGACTTAAGCTTGCTTATCCGTCTACCAAAGTAACTTTCTTTTGTTCGTCGCATACAATAAGCTTCTTTTTATTGTCAATCATTGTGCCTAACATGACTTTTCCGTCCCAAAGGTCAACTATATGCTTCATGGTTTCATAAGCATAGCTTAACTCAATTTCCCTACCATCATATTCATGTTCCAAAAACAGCGTATTGTCCTTTTGAACCCATTCCGCCACCTTTATGACAGGAATACCGGAAAGGCCCACACTGTTGGCTATTGTATCCCTAATACTTTTCCAGCCCTCTTCATCCGACACTTCCGTTATAATGTAGCTGCTGCCAATCTTGGCATATTCGAAAAGATTCATTTCCTCACAAAGCTCTCGGGTAAGATATCTTCTTATAAAAGACTGGTCCCTTTCAACTTCTCTTACTTCAAATATTTTCTTCGGGTCGTCTTCATACCTTTTCTTAAGGTCTTCAAATATTTTAAATCCGATATAATATGGGTTTAGTTGACCTAAAAGGGGCCTTATAACCTGATTGTGTCTTTTTAAAAACTCAAAATGAAGTCCCTGCTCCAAGTTTAGCTTGCTTAAAATGTTATAATGCCAGAAACTTGCCCATCCTTCATTCATTATCTTTGTCTCAATTTGAGGAAGAAAATATAAAGTTTCCTCTCTGACAATGCTTAGAATGTCGCGCTCCCAATCTGAAAGCTTGCTGTAATTTATAAAAAATAAAAGCATATCTTCTTCAGGTTCAACGGGAATCTTCTTTAAATCCGGCAGCTCCATATCATTTTTTTGCCTGGGTTCTAACAAAGGATACTCGCTTTTAGGCCTCGTATACCTTTCCATGAGCTCCTTTTTTTTCTCTTCCTGGGACAGCTCTTTCACGCCTATATTGCGGGATATCTGATACTTTATGGCATGGGCGGCATTAAGAATTCTTTCCACTTTGGCATAGCCTATGCCAGGGTCCTGAATATACTCCCTGATCCTATTGGCATGGTTTTTAAACATCTCCACCGTGTCTTTGGCTCTTGTGCCAAGTCTAAAAAGCCGGTTGTTCTTAAAAAAGTCGTTATGACCGTAAACATGCGCAATCGTCAGTATCTGCAAAAGCAGGGTATTGTCTTTCATAAGGTAAGCTATGCACGGGTCCGAGTTTATAACCATCTCATAAGGCAATCCGGTTAAATTGAATTTGTAAAGGGTTTTGGTCCTCTCATAATTCTTTCCGTAGCTCCAATGAGGGTAGTGCGAAGGCATGCCCACATAGGTTTCATAAGCAATCATATCCTCGTAGCTGCATATTTCAAACTCTTGTTCATAGTAGTCAAGGCCTTCGGCACGGGCTATCTCTTCTATTTTTTGATTCCATTCAACAAGCTCCTTCATGCTGTATTCGGTCATCTCTTCACCCCCATTTATGTCAGTTACTCCCCTTCTTTTTCCAAAAGCTTCTTTAATCCCGGAAGCACGTCATCTTTATTGGTTATTGTGATAACAGAAAAATTATCCCTTTTGATATTTCTCTGGAACTCATTTTTTATGGTACTTCCGGAAGAATAATAGCCCGGTACTATTTCACCGTACCCAAAAAGGTTGCAGACTTCACAAAGCTTTTGGCCAAGTTCAACTGCTTTTTTATTGTCTTCAGCCCAGTTGTCGCCGTCACTGCAGTGAAAAGCGTATATATTCCAACTGTTGGGATTATATCTTTGTTCGATTATTTCAAGAGCTTTTTCATAGCCGCTGCTGATATATGTTCCCCCCGATTCACCCCTGTGGAAAAATTCGTTTTCACTGACTTCCTTGGCAGTGGTGGTATGGGCTATAAAAACAACATCAACATTGGCATATTTTAATCTAATAAACTGGTACAATAGAAAATAAAAGCTTCGGGCAAGATACTTCTTTGTCTGATCCATGGAACCGGAAACATCCATAATGCAGATAACTACCGCATTAAAGTCTTTTTTGTGGTCCTCTCTAACCCTTCTGTAGCGCAAATCATCCTCACTGAAGGGAAATCTCTTTCTTGTGTTATCTTCAGTCTCCAATTCCCTTATATCTTCTTCTACCTCTTCCTCCGAATCAGTCAAGCTTCTATTATTTCTCAGATATGCCTGCTTTCTTTTTATTTTTTCAATAACGGAACGTTTCTTGGCAAGTCTCGGAGGTATGCCTTTTCGCTGGTAACCAAGGTTTTTATAGCTTCTTATGGATTCCTGTTCCGCAATCCTCTTTTTATCTATATCCGGAAGGTTTAAATCATCAAAGAGATAATTTATGAGCTCCTCAATAGTAATCTCTGTCTCATAAACTTCTTCTCCTTCCTGATTTCCGGCCTGACCAGCCCCCTGCCCCTTTTTACCTGCCTTTTCCTCACCTATTTTTTCCCCGCGTTTCTCCGTTCCGTCACCGGAACCTACCGAAGGAGTATTCTTTCCGTATATAAACTGATATTCCTTAATGCTTCTTATCGGTATTTTTATTTTTTTGTCTTTGCTCTGTCCGATGATACTTTCCTCTGCAATGATATTGCCTATATTCTTTTTTATCGATTCTTCAACCAATTCCCTGTGGCGCCGTCTGTCTTCAGCAGCTCTGTCTTTGCCGCTGCTTACATACTCTCTGAAAATAGCCACAACAACCACCCCCCGGTTTGATTTTTTGCAGGATTAAGGGGTTTAATCCTTCCACAAGTTGTTTGCCGCATACTTCAATATAACATTGCAGCAATGGTCACAGTATCCGTTCTTTTTCATCTCTTCAACCATTGTATCGTACTTCTCGCTCTGCTCTTTATCCCTCACCTTTGCCTGAGTAATGACCCTGCTAAGCTCCTTGACCGATGCTGTAAGTTTCTTTTCAATAGCCTCCTTTAAAGGCTCATAGCTGCTAAAGTCAAGCTTTCCGCCATTTCTTAAAACGTAGAACATATATGCCGTAACATCCGCTCTAAATCCCTTGGCCGCAGTATCTGTAATTCCTATTTGCTCCTCAATTGACCTCAGGAACTTTTCATCGGGCTCAAGCTCTTCTCCTGTATTCCTGTCCTTTATCTTTGTCTTGTTCACAAAGGCCTCGGCATGGTCAAGGTAGTTGTTGAATAGGCTTTCCGCCTGCTCCTTGTAACCGTGAATAAATGCCTTTGTAATCTCCTTTTCCAAAATCTTGTTGTACTCTTTTCTTATGCTGTCCTGTACAAACCTTAAATATCTTTCTCTTTCTTCATCGCCAATTGCCAGTTCTTTTACCGACTTAACCAATGTCTCCATAACCGATATAGGATTAATGCAGTTATGATCCGACTCTGACAGCGCTGTATCCAACACCTTCATGATAAATCTGGTGGAAATACCGGTCATTCCTTCTCTAGGAGCCTCTTCCTTCAGTTCAAAAATATCCACCTTTCTTGTCATACCCTTTTCGATTACTTCTTCACCGTTGTATATCTTAAGCTTTGTTATAGGGTCAACCTTGTTTGACGGCGCAAGTCTTGTGAGTATCGCAAACATTGAAGCAATTTCAATGGTGTGAGGTGCTATATGAGCGTCAAATTTACTCTTCTTGAGTATTTTTTCATAAATTTTTATCTCTTCGTTAAGCTCCAAGCAATAAGGAACTTCGATTTTGACAATTCTGTCAAGTATCGCTTCGTTTGTATGGTCGGCTTTAAACTTGTTCCATTCCGCTTCATTGGAGTGGGCCAAAATTATACCGTCAAAGTATATCATTGAACCTTTTCCCGGAGATGGAATCGATTTTTCCTGGGTTGCCGTAATCATTGTGTGCAGGTACTCCGTCTCATTCTTAAACACCTCTATAAACTCAACAATACCGCGGTTTCCAACATTGAACGCACCGTTTAGTGAAAGAACCCTTGGGTCATCTTCCGGATACAAGTCTATCTTGGATATGTCCACGCTGCCTATTAAAACCGATGTATCCTGATTATTCGGGTCAACGGGAGGTACCACGCCGATACCTTTCCTCGATCTGATGGAGAAATCCACTGTCTGAACGGGGAACTTCTCATATTCTCCGTTAAACTCATTTTTAAGTCTATAACGGCAAACAGGGCACAGATCCCCTTCTATTTTCACATTCAATATTTCTTCAAATTCCTTTCTCAAATGCTTCGGTACGAGATGCAAAGGTTCTTCCCTCATCGGGCATCCTTTTAATGCATAAATCGGCGGGCTCATTTCCAGTGCACGTTTCAAAGCCTCCATCAAAGATGACTTACCTGCTCCAACCGGTCCTACCAAGTAAAGCACCTGTCTTGCTTCCTCTCCTGCCATGGCTGCCGAATGGAAATACCTTACAATTTTCATAATTGTTTTATCGATTCCAAAAAACTCATCATCAAAAAATTTGTATTTCTTTATAACATCATTCCCATAAATCCTTCTAAGTCTGGGATTTTCGTCTGTTCTTATTACGGTTACACCGGGCTCTGTGATAAGCTTATACATTCTTTGGTGAGCAAGCATTGCAATCTCGGGGTTTTCTTTTACAATATCAAGATACTCAAGGAAAGTTCCTTCAAACTTTTTGCTTTTGTGTTCTTCCCTGTCCTTGCGTATAATAGTTGAGAAATCTCGCTTTTCCACGTTTTATTCCCCCTCTTTTTTATGGAATATTCACTAAAAAATGTTACGATTTTATAAAGCTACATATTCTTTCAACCGTTTAAAGATTGATGCTATCACCAAATTCCAAATTCAAAAAGTTTAGAATCGGGGATATTATTTTGTATGATTGATTCCTGTTTTAGTTTCATATTTTCATATATATTACTGAGTTAGTTATAAAATACTGCCATTCGGAACTGATTTACAAAAAACACCGGACTTAAATTGTCTCGTTTCACATGTGAAAATCCAAGTTACAATATAGATTTGCTTACTTTTATTATAACATAATAGTATGTTAATAGCCATATTTTTTGTATGGAAAACATGGAAAAATATATTTTTGATTTTTATCCTTTTATGATATAATCAATTTATTAAACATAATAATTTACAGAGATTTACAATCCCAAACTTATTTACATTCTTTTTAAGGGAGATGATATCTTTTATGAACTTCAAGATTTCCAAATTGGATTTCAAATCAATTATCATCTGGGCTGTCATACTCCTGGCAGGGTTTTGGTATCTAACGATAGAAATCGGCCATGAGACATTATGGTTCGACGAATCTTACTCTGCCGCCATTATCAACCATTCAATCCCAAGCATCATTAAAATTACTGCAAGTGACAGTCATCCTCCTTTATATTTCATAATGCTCAGGATTTTTAGTTTTATATTCGGCCGCTCAGAACCGGCATTAAGGCTTTTATCCGTATTGGGAGTACTTGCTTTGTCAGCCCTCGGATTCGGGCCGGTAAAACGTATTTTTGGCAAATTCACAGGTATGATATATTCATTCTGTATAATTGCAGTCCCCATAAGCGTATCAATCGGGCAGGAAACAAGAATGTACACATGGGCAGCTTTCTTTGTTACCGCCAGTGCTTTGTATGGGTATCTTGCAATACAGCAAGGCAAAACATCCGATTGGGTTAAGTTTGGACTTTCTACACTGGCATCCGCTTTTACTCATTATTATGCACTTCTTGCCGTTACTATTTTAAATGTACTGCTTTTTGTTTGGGTGCTTCTAGGATTTATAATTAAAAAAGATAAAAAGAAGCTGTTAAGCTATTTGATTACTGCAAGCGCAGCAGTATTATGTTATTTACCGTGGATTTTTATATTATTCAATCAGGCAAAAAGGGTTTCCAAGTCTTTCTGGATTCCTCCTGTCACAAAAGACGTCATATGGCTGACCTTGGCGTATCCGTTCAGAGCAAAGTTTTGGGGATCTGACTTTTCTAAAACATATTTTATTTGCGCAGCAGTATTAATACTATGGGGATTGATATTTTGCATAATAAAACGAAAAAAACAGGGTTTAATGTCTTTGGTTGCAGTACTGACATACTCATTAACCCTGGTAACTGCAATTATTCTGTCCAATGTAATCAGACCTATTTTGGTGGAAAGATACATATTCCCGGTTGTGGGATTGTTTGTCCTGGCTCTTACATACGGAATATCCGTGTTAAATAACAAAGGGGCTTCAATATTTGTTTGTCTGGCAATACTGTTCGGTTCAATTTCACTAAACCAAATAATCTTTGAGCAAAGATTTAACGGACCAATGAAAGAAGTATGCGATTTTGTAAACGAAAGTATAACTCCTGAAGATGTCTTTATTCATACCGACGAGCATACCTTCGGAACATTTTGCTACTATTATCCCAACCACAAGCATTACCTATACTTGCCTCCCAACTTCGAAGGATACAGCGGCTACGAAGCTTTTTCGCCTAATGGCTACTACGGTTCGGATGCTAAAGAGTTTATAAAAGGCAAGGAAAACATATGGCTTGTAAACCGTGAAGGTGCTTCAACCGCTTCATTCTCATCCAGATTATTCAGGGATAATACCATTAAGGCAAAAGACACTGTCCAACGTTTCAATCTTAATCCGTATTCCTTCTACGCTGTTAATATTAGAAAGGTTTTACCGGGAGATGAAGTAAATGAATAAAAGCGCAAAAGTTTTAATATAATTTACCGTTGAAAATTCTAAATTGCCGCCATGCATTAAATGGCGGCTTTATATTTTCATCATTGATTTAAGCTCACTCTATTCAGGCAGTATATTTTTAAGCAAATCAAACCTTTTTAGCGCATTAATATATTGAGCAACACATACAAAATTTTGGAGGTCTTTTTCATCAAGTCCTTGAAAAGCACACATTTCATCCCAAAGCATCGTGCTTCCTTCCACCATAAAAAAGCCTGTCACTTCGTCAATACCGGTAAAAATCTTCGTAATGCTCCCATTCCAAACATCATCAGGGTCTTTGTTTTCATCCCGATAAAAAATTTCACCATTACCCGCCCTCTCAAGATAAAAAGCTCTTGGAATAGGTGTTTTTCCGGCTGGCAGTTTTTCTGCATGAACTTTGTTCATAGTAACATTGTAAATGATTGCATCCAAAGCTCTTTTTTCATTTATCTCGGTCAAGATATATTTATTTTGCAGGTACTCAATCAATTCCTTTCCCGATTTTCTATTTGGTTTTAGCATATCTTTATACTGCATCCAAATAGATTTCCATTCTTCAAGCATATCTATGGTTGGTTTTTCTGTTATCATGTTGCTGTTCTCCTTCTTCATTATTAATACAAGCTTCCGAAACAATCCCTTTATTATAATCACAATAACATTTCAAACTCAATTTCATGCAATATGGGAATATTGTCATAACCATATAAAGGTATCTGCGGTTTGATTTTTCGAGCCTCATTTACTGCGTTTAAATATATATTGCAAAGATTAAACCCTCTTTTCTGGTAATACCGAATCGCACGGGTATTATCGTTCGTAGTTATCAACCAAACTCTTTTACATTTGAACTCTTTTGCCTTTTCTATTACATGGTTGATTAGCTGTGTTCCAACTCCTCTATTTTTAACAAAACTATCAAGAGAAACAATTTCTAAGCTATCATCAGATATGGAATATGTTATGAGACCGATTATTCTACCGTTTTCCAAAGCAATGAAACCCGGTAAGTCTTCAAACGAATGAACTTTACCTCTTGATACTATGATGGAACTACCCCAGTTTTCAGTTGTCAGTTTCACAACCTCTTTTCTGTCTTCATCGTCTATAGGCTTTAAAAAAACATACTCTCACCCTATCTTCTCCTCAACTTTCCATTCATCCATTATCTCGCTAACAGGAACAAATCCAAACTTTTCATACATTTTAACTGCTTTCTCATTGCAAGCGGCAACCGTCAAAAATATCGGTGTACGGTGAGTTTGCTGAAGTTTTGCTACAGCAAAGTTCAATAACTTCTTTCCGTAACCTTTGCCCTGATATCCTAGGGCTACCACCACTTTCTCAATTTCATAACAGTTTTCCTCTTCGTTATGATGAATGCTGATACCCCCGACAAGCTCGTCGTTTTCGAACCATAGATACGTTTCGCGTTTTTTTATTTCATCCAGCGGAAAAAACTGGCGTATGTTACTTCGCATTTTGCGAAGTAAATCGGCAAAAGCGTCATTACCCATCCTTTGATATACATCGTAATATTTGTCTTCAGACAAAGTCAGCTTTGGCTCTAAATCTGAAGTAACTTGTCCTCCTCTATATTCCATTCTTATAAACCATGCATAAGCAGTACCAGTTGTTTCGTCAAATCGAAACGGGTAATTTTCTTTCATAATTCTTTCTCCTTTTAATCCCTATAAAGCATACCATTCTTCTTTTAAGATTGCATATTCATATGTATCAACCCAAATGCATTCTCCCATCTCATCCCGTTTAAAAAATATATTCTTAAGTAAATGTCCCTCTCTCCTCATATTTAAGCGTTCCAACAGCTTCCATGATGCTATATTTTCCGGATTGCACATAGCAACTATTCTACGTGCCTTCAAATTTTTGAATCCATAATCGATAACTGCCCGGCAGCTTTCCGTCGCATATCCGTTACCATAATATTGAGGATTAAAAACGTATCCAATTTCCCAGTTTAAAAATTCCTTTGGTTCCTGTTGATTAAAATAAACATTGCCTATCAATTTATTATTGACTTTTAAGCATACAGCCCAAAAGGCTTCATTTGATGAACGTTTAACGGCTTCATTTTTACAATCTTCTTCTGTAAAAATACCATATGGCTCATATCTTACTACTTGTTCTTTCGAAAGATATTCATATAAATCCTTCCAATCATCGGGAGAAAATCTCCTTATTATTAATCTATCAGTCTCTATTACAGCCACTTTGTGTCCTCCTTTTATACCTGTCCAATGTGGAGCATTGCGCAAAACTTATGCTTTTTTTACCATTTTGGACTGGATCCATTTTTTTATGAATACTTCATCGTATTTTCCCGTGGCAACCCCCAACCCAAGTTCTATCAGCTCTTGTTGAGTATATTTTATTTCAATATCATTTAATCGCAGTAATAATAACATTACTGACACACCAATTCTCTTATTCCCGTCAATAAGGCCATGATTATTAGTTTCTCTAGCAAACTCATTCTCCATCATCTCCATGTAAATATTTTACATCCCATAAACATATTTGTATATTTCGTGATTTTCTCCGTGATAACACCCAAAATACTTTTCTTTCAAACTAAATGAACATTTTTCTAAAACTCTACGGGAAGCCATATTATCCCCGCGGCAAACACCCCAAACCCGTTTAATATTTAGCAGGTTCATTATTATCGGCACAAAAGCTTTCACTGCTTATGTCGCATAACCTTTGCACGTATAATGCGAAGCAATATGATAACCAATTTCCCACTCATCACCGGTAGGTACTGCTTGCACATAACCTATATTCTCACCGCTTTTTAACAAAACCGGATATACTAACGGTCCATTCATACCTTTGTAACATTCAATCAGAAACTTAAGAATTTTCTGTGCTTCTTCTACAGTTTCAAAAACTTCATCCGGTACAAATTTGCGATTGTCATCATCTAAAGAATTGAGATGGACAATTTCTGCCATACTCTCATCAAACTCGCTAATTATCAATCTTTCTGTTGTTATTTTCAAAGTATCCACTATAAGTTTATCTCCTTTTTGTAAAGCTAAGTATTAAAAGAGCCTTTATCCAACGCGCAGAACGCAGCAACAACGCCTTATAGCGTGCATATATCATTCCTTATGCTCTTCATTTAGTCTAATAATTTCAATATCACAGTATCTATCTTTGTATCCCAAATATTTCTGTATATGTATAACTTACGAGAATAAGGCTTATTTGGGCTAACATACAGTAAACCATTATTTTAAATATCGCTCTATAAATTTATTATACAAATCATTACCATAATATACAAGTAGCTGAAACTCAAACAGCAGCCAAACATCCATATTTTACCAAATCAATTCCGCCAGCTTTAATGATATAATATTGTAGAGATAATAATTTTATAGGTACAAGCATAAATAAATTTATCATAAGGAGGATGTCATGAGCAGCTTATATAAATACTCGAAAAACATCGTTTTATATATAACATCCTCTCTTGCCGGAATTATACTCTTTCTTTGGGTAATGTCAATAATTCTTGGCTCATCAGTTATGACATCCGATTTTCACAAAAAATTGTTCGAAAAAAATAACATCTACGACGAAGTTCAAGGTGAAATCAATAATCTGGTAAGCAGTATATTTACCGATTTAAGCAACCAATCACCCCAGCTTAGCGACCAACAGAAAGAGATATTTGCCATACTCCAAGACTCCATTTCACCTAAAATGGTAAAAATAAACCTTGATACCATCACCGACGGTCTAATCAAATACCTAAACGGTGAAAAAAGCTTTTTGCCCGACATTATTATTGATGTCGAACCAACATCTTCACAAAGTTCAAATGCTCCGGCAGAAGACTCTTTGGAAGATACCCCGGACATTGCAAATTCCGAATATGTCTTAAGCAAAATAAAGCGGGTCAACCTCAATGCAATACTCTTGTCAATAAATCGCAGTGATATCTTGGACATGCTGCTTTTTGTCAAGCTTATTTATTTTGTCACAGATTTTATACCGGTATTTTGCGCATTACTTCTCATGCTGCTGTTTTTAAATGCTCTGCTGCTTATCAAAAATATTAAAGAAATGCTAAGATGGCTGTTTGGTTTATTAATGACTTGCGGCATCTTAAATGTTATAACAGCACTGTTTTGCCTGATATTTTCCTACAAGCTCCTTCCCCAAAATATATATATTCTTTCCGTGACCGTTCCGCTGAAATCCGAAGTACTTCTGTCCTATGTTCAAAACTGCCTTCTTCCGCCACTTGTGTTTTGTATGGCTTTGGGCATACTTATAACGGTGCTGTCATTTTTGGTGTTGTCCTTTAGCAAAACTGCGGATAAATTCAGCTTAGCAAATGTATTTAAGCTAAATCTTTCAATCAAACTTAAAAAAATACTGAAATACACTGCTATAACAATACTCATGGTTTCTTCGCTTTTCTTTCTTTGCTTCGAGCTGTATTCCTTTAAAAAAGAATTTGAATCCAACAATTTTTCAAATTTGATATCAAGATTGACCAATTCAAATTCCTATACCGAAATAATATCCGCAAAAGATGATACAATTTACACTCTTCAGATTAAACTTGTTGACATTGAAGACGACTCTCCGGTTTCGGGTATCCGGATAAGTGTAAACGGCAAAACGGAAAATCCTGAAAAGTACTATACTGTTGCAGGTATAACCGATGAAACCGGTACTGTAAAATTTACACTGGGAAAGGGAACCTTCCATCTGGCATTCTCTCCTGTGGAGGGAAGTACCGATTACATTCTGCCGTCCCCGTTTTTCTACGACTTAAAAACAGTGGGAACAACCATGCTTACAGTTAATCTTGGCAAAACCAACTTATTAGCCTCCGGTACCGGAATTGCCGAAATTGAAGTCCTGGATGAAAACAACCTCCCCGTAAAAGGCATTGAGCTTTACGTTGATAGTGCCAATTCTGAGGCACAGCAAACTGAAAACACCTCTTCTGAAGATATATCGGGGTCCCCATCGCCAAAAAATACAGAAGCTTCAAAGAATCCCGACAGGTTTTTGTCCGTCACCAACGAAGAAGGCATTGCAGTATTTAAGCTTCCTTCAGGTGTCTACAATGTAAAATTTTCTCCGGACAAATTCCCTAAAGATTATAAAATTCCCGAACTTTTTGAAATCAATTGTTCCTCTGACCTCACAACAAGATACACAATACGTCTGGTTAAAGCCATTCAGTAATCAAAGTAACATAATTCTCCTTTCCTGAATATTATGTATAGCAGGTATCTATGTTTAATATGAAAGGAGAAATCTTTATGGATTCATATTACCATTATCCCTTTGTATACGATCCATACGCTGCATATACACCAAATGCCTGGCAGCCTCAGAATGTCGATGAATTATACTTGTATTCCATGCCGGCTGTAGAAAGACAACCTCAACCGGTATTAAGCAACAGGCCTGCCCAAACATCCATTGTGCTTTTTAAGGAACTTACAGGTTATCCGAACTACGGAAATCCCAGTGGCAATGCAGACATTTTGTATACCGGCAACCGCGGAACATGGACCTTCGATATACAGCCTTTCTTGCTCGTAGCAGGCAATTTAAATGCACAGCTGGTAATACGCGGAGTACTTGATGACCACACAAATGTTCCTGTAGCAAACTACTCTGCCAGAATAACAATAAACGGTACTGTTGTCCATACCGGCAGGCTTCCTTTGGTTCACGGCTCACCGGCCGGCCAGCGTTTCAACAACTGGAGGCTTCTTACCTTTAATGTGCCGAATCTCAGAAGAAACAACAGTGTCGTAATTCAAAATACTTCAAACACCGGACCTAATGATTGGATTGCCTTTGACTGGATGGAGTTGAGACTTCAGCCCAGGTAATATACAACAATGATTTCACTTGCACAAGTAAAACCCCCCACACCTAAAACAAGCCCTGTTTTTTCGAAAACAGGGCTTGCCTTTCATATTTTATCTAAATTTTATTATCAATTAATCAAGTTTGGGCAGGTTGTTTATGCTCTTTGAGATCGCTTCTTCGGAATAATCCACGTCACTAAGCTTTCCGCTAAAGTAGTTGTCATAAGCAACCATGTCAAAATATCCGTGTCCGCTCAAATTAAACAGAATAACTTTCGACTCTCCCGATTCCTTGCACAACAATGCTTCATCAATAGCAGCCCTTATTGCATGAGAAGACTCAGGAGCAGGAATAATTCCTTCAGTTCTTGCAAAAGTAACGGCCGCATCAAATACCGAACTTTGTCCGTAAGCTTTAGCTTCAATCAATTTGTCTTCATAAAGCTGGCTGATTATGGGTGATACTCCGTGATATCTTAATCCGCCTGCATGTATACCTGCAGGTACAAAGTCATGACCCACTGTATACATCTTCGCCAACGGCCCAATCTTTCCCGTATCCGAATAATCATAAGCATATACACCCTTCGTAAGAGTAGGACATGCAGTCGGTTCAACTGCAACAGCTCTAACGTTCGTTCCTTTAAGCTTGTCCATTAAGAAGGGGAAAGCTATTCCTGCAAAGTTTGATCCGCCTCCGCAGCATGCAAAGACTACATCAGGATACTCATCAAGATATTCCAACTGTTTCTTGGCCTCAAGACCGATAATGGTCTGGTGCAGGCAAACATGATTCAAAACACTTCCCAAAGCATAATTTGTATCAGCATGGGTAGCCGCATCTTCAACAGCTTCACTTATGGCAATACCGAGACTTCCCGTACAATTAGGGTCCTTCTCCAATATGGCTTTTCCGCTGCTGGTGAGATTGGTAGGACTTGCAAACACTTCCGCTCCAAAAGTTTTCATAAATGAACGTCTGTAAGGCTTTTGCTCGTAGCTTACCTTAACCATATAAACCGTACACTCAAGTCCGAAATGACTGCATGCAAGGCTCAGCGCACTTCCCCACTGTCCTGCACCGGTCTCCGTAGAAAGTCTTTTTATGCCGGCAGCCTTGTTGTAGTAAGCCTGCGGCAGTGATGTATTGAGCTTGTGACTTCCGGTGGCGTTCGTTCCTTCATATTTGTAGTAGATTCTTGCAGGAGTACCCAAAAGCTTTTCAAGCGCTTTAGCCCTGTACAATGGGCTTGGCCTCCATTGACGATACATCTCTCTAACTTCTTCCGGGATATCAATCCATCTTTCTTGGGTATTTTCCTGTTGAATCAGTTCTAACGGAAAGATTGCCTGAAGTTCTTCGACAGTAGCTGGCTTGCCGGTCTTTGAGCTGAAGTATGGCGCGGGCTTGTTGGGCATGTCTGCCAAAATGTTATACCATTGCTTTGGAATATCCGCCTCATCTAAAACTACCTTGGTTACATCCTTTTTACTCATCTTTCTCAACTCTCCTCACAAAATAATAACATTATTTAATATTGTACTAGAAAAAGCTACAACAATCAACATAAGTACAAAATTTTATACAAATGCATAATGAGCAAAATAAACGATTAACAGATTTTTGGCGTAAAAAAAGCGCATCCAATCTATAATCAGACGCACTAATATATGACTTTTTCCATATTTATAAAATTATACGCCTTTTCTATATTTTTGCAATGCTTAGATTTTACATCTCATAACACATACCCTTTTACTGCCTATCTCCTGCCAATACTCTATATAATCATTGTCCTGTTTAAAGTTTTCAAACGCATATCCTTTAGACTTTGCGTATTCTACAATATCCAAGGAGAAAAGAACATCCATGGCCGCTTCACTCAAGCTCGGCAGCTTTCTTAATGTAAATTCATCACACAAAGCCTTAAGCTGGTCAAACAGCAGCACCGTATATGTCCTTTCGCTGTTTTTGCATATTGCATAACCCGGCCGTACTCTGACAATATCCTCCATGGAAACTTTTCTCTCTATCAGCAACAAATCATTGAGTCTTTTTTCAAGATACAAGATTTTGCAATTTTCCAAATACTTAAGTAATTCATTTTCTTTTAAGCCTTTAACTTTATCCAAATTTATCGTCAGAAAATCCGGTTTATCATTTTTAAACAGCACCAAAGTCGCTACATCTTTATCACGATACCATATCTCACCGTCATTCATGAATATGATTTCGCCATTCAAATTTTTTTCATTGAATACCGGGAACAAATAAGGATAATCATTAAAGAATTTAACCAACCTTAGTAATACTTTATTGCCCTCTTTTATAGTAACTGAGCACGGTTCTCCCCACATATCTCTGTCTACAACAACCATCCTGCCAGCCTCTGTAATATAAATATAGTTCTTCTTGTCGGACTTTTTCAAATCCTTTTTTGTAACATCCAAAAGCCTTTCGAGATTTCTTATCTTATCCTTTTTCAGTGAATGAATAAAGTTGGCTGCTCTCTCTGTCCTTTCTTGAATATTGTCCACTATGCTATCCTTCAAATTTGACAGAATTTCCTTGCTCTGATCTACCGAAATCTTTGATGTTATAGTTTCCATGAGACTCTTGACGCCTTCATTGCTCGTGCTCAATACTTCCTTTTTATCATCCACGAAACACCACCCCTTTATATAAACGAACGAGAAACAGATAAGATGAGATACTTATTGCAAAGATTAACGTGTTTTATAGTTATAATACTATGCGAAATATATTAATATTATTATTTTTATTATACCCTATTGCACAAAAAATGCCAAGCCCCTAATGTATAAATTATTTAATATTATTATATTTAAACAAATCTAATATATTTTTTTTGTTTATATATTGCCCATCAAAAAAATTTGCTAAAATTATATGGGAAAATTAAAACGACTTGGATTTGTCAGCAAACACAAAAGGGGGAACATCAATGAATAACGTAATAAAATTTAAAGTATTATGTTTTGCAACCACAGCTGCATTGCTATTGTCAGTCACAGCCTGCAATAAAAGCAATACCCAAAACTTGGGTACTTCTTCGGCCAATATCGATCCATATGGTGAAAATGGCACTGATTCGGCAAAATATTCTGAGCTTTCCTCCAAAATCTCCGAAGACAAAGCCGTATATTATCTTGTCAAGCTGGAAAACAGCTTCGGAAGCATGGAAAAAGTCTTCGACGAATACCTTCTTTCTTTGCAGTTGGATATTGATTTTGATAAATGCCTTGAGGACAAAAACTCATATGATAAACTTCGGGAAGACAAGCTTTCAAAAATTGACGAAAGCAGCCTTATCACTGTGGAGGATATTGAAAACAAAGCACTGGAAAGTCTCCAAAGATTCAACAATAACAATAACAACAATATCCCCGGTATAGGAAACGATATCCTAAATCCATCCGCCAACACCGTCCCGAATATTGTAAATCCTCAGCCCGAGCTTCCAAAAGTTGACATGCCGAAACCGATTGACCCAACAGAGCAATTTAACAGGTAAAAGCTCAATATAACGGAACAGGGTTTTCTTAAGCATGTTCATTCCTATTCTCCTGTTCCTTGTTTTTTTTCTTGTCCTTTCTTAACATTTCGTAAAAGCCCAATACCAAAAGAAATATTCCGAAGTACCTTTTTAGCGATACTCCCGGTAACGATACTGCCAATCTGGAGCCCAAAAATGCTCCGACGAGCCCGAAAATTACAATCGGTATTGTCAGCTTAAAGTTAACCCTTTTATTTTTTATATGTACAATAAGGGCTATTACAGCTGTAGGTATAAAAAATAAAAGGTTCACACTTTGTGCAATGTGCTGGTTCGGATTAACAAACAGCACCAAAGCCGGAATAAGAATTGCTCCTCCCCCAATTCCCATTCCGCTGATTATTCCTGAAGCAAGTCCTATTAAAAAAAGAAGCATTTATCCTCCTTGTTGTTTTTGTTATATTATCATTCTTACAGCTGCTGCTATTATAAATACTGCAAAAATTTTTCTCAAAATGCGGGTTGGACAGATGTTAAGAAGCTTTGCACCCAAATACCCTCCTACTATTCCTCCCAGCATGGTTTTTATAGTCAGGCTCCAATCGATATAGCTGTTTGATACGTAAATAAAGGCACTTACCAAGGTCAAAGGTAAAATAATAGAGATGGCAGTTGCATGGGCTACATGCTCCTCCTCTTTCAGCAGCAAAACCATGGCAGGAACGGCGATTGTTCCTCCTCCGGAGCCGAAAAGCCCGTTTGCAATGCCGGTAATCAGCCCAATTATCGCAAATTTGATATGTTTGGATATTGAAATTCTTCCCTTGCCCAATAAAACCACTCCGAATTAAATGTCATCTACAACATTTATTTTTGATTAATTTCAAATATATATTCCACATTTTAATCAAATTCTATAACTTTCCATGAATTATAAACCGATAGTTATTGTACTAAAGCAGACGTATTTGTTATAATTCTATTGTATATTGACGGTTATATACAAACGCAGGATTTATGTATTAAAAGCAAGCTTTATATGATAGGAGTTGCTTTTTATGGCTGAAAAGACAATACTTAAAAATCAAACCAACCTTGATTTCAAAAAGCCTAAAATGTACAAGGTGATTCTTCTTAATGACGATTACACAACAATGGATTTTGTTGTTGAGATACTTATAACGGTTTTTCATAAAACTGCCGCCGATGCCACAAGAATTATGCTTGATGTGCATCGCACGGGAAAAGGCATTGTGGGGGTTTATACCTACGACATTGCCAGAACAAAAATAGCATTGGTGGAAAAACTGGCATCCGAAAGAGAATTCCCGCTCGCAGCCATTATGGAGCCGGAATAATTGCTTGTAATTTTTACATAAACCTAAATGATTTTCTTTATCTGTAAAAGGGATGGTGACTCCATGATGAGATTAGATGATATAGCCAATAAAATTTTAATTGCAGCATATAATGAGGCCAAACACCAAAAACACGAATTTTTTACGCCGGAGCATATTCTTTATGCTTCTCTGTTTTTTGATGAGGGGAAAGATATAATAGAAAACTGCGGCGGTAAAATAGAAGATATTAAAAAGGACTTACTGGATTTTTTCAGCAGCAATATGACCATTGTTGAAAACCACGAGCCTATAGAATCCCTTGGTGTCAACAGCGTTATGCAATCTACTGCCTATCAGTGCATTGCCTCCGGAAAGGAATATATTCGCATAGGTGACATTATAGTGGCCCTCTATGGGGAAAGAGAATCTTTTGCCAGTTATATACTTCAAAAAAACGGTATTAAGAAAATTGACGTCTTAAAATATATTTCCCACGGGGTATCCTTGGTTCCCAAAAATACCGATACTACCCTAAAATCCTTTGAACCTGAGGCTTATCTCGAAGCTTACCAGTACGACGATGACTTCGATTATGACTATGATTATGAAGATGAATACTATGAGGAAGATGAGCAAAATTCCTCAAAAAGTGATTTCTTGCAGCATTTCACCATTGAGCTTACGGAAAAGGCAAGAAAAGGCAAAATAGACCCCCTCATCGGCAGAGAGGATATCCTCGAGCGAACCATTCAGGTCTTATCCAGGAGGCTTAAAAACAATCCCATCCATGTGGGAGACCCCGGAGTCGGAAAAACCGCAATTACCGAAGGCTTAGCAAAAATGATTGTGGAAGATAAGGTCCCCAAAACATTAAAAGGAAGCAAAATATATTATCTTGACATGGGAAGCATGCTGGCAGGCACCAAATACCGCGGTGACTTCGAGGAACGCATTAAAAGGGTTCTCAATGAAATTCAAAACCAGCCAAAAGCAATTGTTTATATAGATGAAATCCATACAATAGTGGGAGCCGGTGCCGTATCCGACGGAGCCATGGATGCGTCAAACATCATAAAGCCCTTTCTTACGCAGGGCACACTAAGGTTCATCGGCTCAACAACCTATGAAGAGTATAAAAAGTATTTTGAAAAGGACAGGGCCCTTTCGAGAAGATTTCAGAAAATTGATGTGCCTGAGCCGTCGGTTGAAGACACAGTAAAAATACTTAAAGGTCTTAAGGACAGGTATGAGGAATACCACAAGGTAAAGTATACCGAAAGCTCCCTGCGCCTTGCCGCAGAGCTTTCTGCAAAATATATACAAGACAGGCATCTTCCCGACAAGGCAATAGACGTAATTGACGAAACAGGGGCGTATGTGCGCCTTCACGCAAAAGATGAAGACAGGATAATAACCGTAAAAAACAAGGATATAGAGCGTACGGTATCTTCAATTGCAAAGGTACCTATACAGAGTGTATCCCGCGATGAGATTTCAAGGCTTAAAAACCTTGATGTAAAATTAAAATCCACAATATTTGGCCAGGATAACGCAATTGACACTGTGGTGCAAGCAATAAAGAGGTCCAGGGCCGGCTTTAATGAAAACGAAAAGCCTGTTGCCTCACTCCTTTTCGTAGGACCTACAGGGGTTGGAAAGACGGAACTTGCAAGGCAGTTGTCTTCGATTCTCGACATTCCTCTTTTAAGGTTTGACATGAGCGAATATCAGGAAAAGCATACAGTTTCAAGGCTGATAGGTGCTCCTCCCGGATATGTGGGATATGAGGAAGGCGGACTTTTGACCGATGCAATAAGAAAGTCGCCCCACTGTGTACTGCTTCTCGATGAAATCGAAAAAGCGCATCCTGACATCTTCAATGTACTGCTTCAGATAATGGACTACGCTGTCCTCACAGATAACAACGGGAAAAAAGCGGATTTTAGAAATGTGATACTGATAATGACCTCCAATGCCGGGGCCAGGGAAGTCGGAAGGACTCTTATAGGATTTGACAGCAGAAATATCGACAGAAGTGCCATGACAAAAGAAGTTGATCGAATATTCTCACCGGAGTTTCGAAACAGGCTTGATGACATCGTGGTATTCAACCATATCAACGAGGATATGGCTCTGCTTATAGCCAAAAAAGTCATAAACCAATTTAAAGAAAAGTTAAAGGCAAAGAATATAGACCTCAAGGTAACGCCAAGATGCTACAAATGGATTGCACAAAAGGGTCTTTCATCAGTTTACGGTGCCCGTGAAATATTAAGGTTTGTTCAGGACAAAATAAAAACGTACTTTGTTGATGAAGTTCTCTTTGGAGAGCTTTCCAAAGGCGGCATTGCAGTAATAGATGTTGCAGACGGAGAAATTAAAATAACCAAAAAGCCCAAAGGTGATGATTGATGCCTGTTTTCAGACTTACAGAGGAATTGTTTTTTCCCCATCCCTCACTGGCCAATGAGGACGGAATTTTAGCTGTAGGAGGAGACCTGTCTTGCGAGCGTCTTCTCCTTGCGTACCAAAACGGAATATTTCCCTGGTTTTCGGAAGACGAACCTATATTGTGGTGGTCACCGAATCCCAGGTGCGTTCTCTTCCCAAAAGACATAAAAGTATCAAAATCCATGAAGAAATTTTTTAAAAAACAGGTCTATGAAGTTACCTTCGACATGTGCTTTAGATATGTAATCTCCATGTGCGCAAAACTAAGAGAAGACAATACATGGATAACTCCGGACATTATTGAAAGCTATTTAAAGCTGCACGACTTGGGATTTGCCCACTCTGTCGAGACTTGGTATCAGGGCTCCCTTGTAGGAGGACTCTACGGTGTATCTTTAGGAAAATGTTTTTTTGGCGAGTCCATGTTCTCCATCATGGACAACGCTTCAAAAACAGCACTTATCGCCCTTTCCCGAAAGCTCGAGGAAAAAGGATTCCTTTTAATTGACTGCCAGGTTCATTCAAAACACCTTGAATCTTTAGGTGCGGTAAATATTGACCGTGACACATTTTTAAAATACCTTGAAAAAGGGCTTGCCCATGAGACACTGAGAGGAGATTGGAAGTTCTTTAATCAAGACATGGGTTCACAATATTAAAAATCATTTTAAAGGCTGGTAGGATGTATGAATATACGAAAAATCAATAAAAAACTGTTTTTTATCCTCCTTATTCCGCTAGCATATCTATTGCAATTTCTTTCCTCCAAGGCTCCCAGCCTTGCAGAGAGAATTTACTCAATGGGTGTTTATAGACCAATTGCAAAGCTTCTTAGCCTTGTCTGGGGCTATATACCTGTATCCATTGCAGAAATACTGGTAATACTGTCTATTTTATTTGCACTGTTCTACATCATAAAAACAATTATCAGAATGGTAAAATTCTCTTTAAGTGCTCGTAAAATTTTATGCAGCGCCCTAATCAATATCCTTGCCGCCGTAAGTATATTGTACTTCGCTTTCATGCTTCTGTGGGGAATTAACTATCAGAGGCTTCCTTTTGCCAAAATAGCCAATTATGATACGAGCCCTGCTTCTACAGATGAATTGCTCGATGTATGCCAAAGCCTCTTATATCGCGCAAACGAGCTTAGAAAATATGTAGAAGAAGACGGCAACGGGGTCATGAAGCTTTCAACCGGTATAAATGAAACATTGAAAAGAGCAAACTTGGGTTATAAAGCCGTTTCCGAAATATATCCGGAGCTTAATCACAATTACGGAAGACCAAAAGGTGTAATTCTGTCGGAAGTAATGTCCTATCTTGGCATCGAAGGGGTTTATTTTCCCTTTACCGGAGAGGCAAATGTAAATATCTCCATACCCCATACATCAATTCCTTTTACGACTTGCCATGAAATGGCCCACCAGCTTGGGTTTGCCAGAGAGGATGAGGCAAACTTTATAGCATATATTGCCTGCAAAAACCACCCTTCAGTGGATTTTCAGTATTCCGGAACTTTATTGGCTCTGATAAATGCTACTAATGCACTATACCGGTACAATCAGGACGAATATTTTAAATTGAGAGAAAACTTCAGTGAAGGAGTAACCCGGGATCTTAAGGCTATAAACAGCTACTGGGCAAAATACGATACTCCCGTGCAAGATTTCTCGTCCTCGGTAAACAACACCTACCTTAAGGCAAATATGCAGGAAGATGGAGTAAGAAGCTACGGGAGAATGGTGGACCTTCTTATCGCAGAATACAGAAGCCGGCAACAACATCCTGTAAATTAAACAAACTCCCCACCCGAATCTATTACATTTTCATTATCATTTTCTTCTTTCACACGGGTCTTATCCCTGTATACCGCTAAATAGAATGCCATCATAATAAAGCTTGCCAAACCCGAAGGTACGCTTATCAATACAGGTACTACATATGAGCGTACAACATGTGGCAACGCATCGGCAAAACCGGATAATGCACCAACTATAGTGGAATTTGCCATCGAGATAAGAAAGCTAATTCCTATAGTCTGCCACAAATACGACCTTCCCACCTCAATAGCCTTTTTAAATGCCGAAGTAACGTTCATGTTGTCAACCAACATGGCCGGAAACCAGTATGAAAGAACACATTTTATACCATACATTACTACATAAATTACTACTCCAACCGCCAAGGCAATTACAATTCCCAGTATCACAGCTGCAGTTCCAACCCCTAGCAGACTGTAAATTATAAACGCAAACAATGCAATAACAAGCCCTAAAATAAGTAGCAATACAATATCAACAAAGAAACTGAATATTGTATAAACAATATACTTTGGCAGATTCATACCCATTTGAGATACGAAATCGCCAATATCGACTTTATTCGTCTCCAACCCCTTGTTTATCATACCGTAAGTTGCAGGCACAATAAACAGGCTTAACAGAAAAGATATAACATTGGCAATACATATTGCTAAAAACAAAGGCTTCATAACTTCAAGTGCCATCCTCAATGCTTCAAAAGCATCTATAGCACCGCTTTCAACACTTGTAACTAATTCACCAAAAGCTTCTGTCATTTGTGTGTCATCCACAGTTCCTATAATGATTTGAGGTATGGCAGCGGCAATAATCAATGGCAATACAAGCAAAAAATGTTCTTCCAAAAACTTAAAAACCTTCTGCAAATATTTCATATGGACCTCCCTTTTTCAAAAAAGTTAATAACAAAATACGGAAAGCAAAAATATCCAAGCTTAATTACAAATAAAATTATAAATTAGTTTTCTTTAATTGTCTATCTAAAAACCTTACCGCTTTCCCAAATAAACCTCCACACTATGCTTTCCTTTGTCATTAACAAGCTGAATTCTATTATCATAAAACTCTTTTCCGTCAACAACAACCTTTTTGACTCCGTTATTTACTTTTTCCGGGTTCTTCACTTCTATCACATAATCAGTATCATAATAGCGATATTTTATTTTAAAATCCGTCCATTTTGCGGGTATACACGGGTCTATCTCAAGGGTTTCCCCGCGCTTTCTAAATCCTAAAATGTATTCAAAACCCACACGATAGATCCATCCTGCCGAGCCTGTATACCAAGTCCATCCTCCCCTTCCCGTATGAGGCGGAACAGAATAGACATCTGCGGCCATAACATATGGCTCAACCTTGTATCGGGAGTATTCCATATGCGTCCTTGAGTGATTTATCGGATTTAGCAGGTCAAAAAGCTCTGTCGCTTTATCACCGTCTCCCATCTTTGCAAAGGCCATAACAACCCAGGCCGCGGCATGGGTGTACTGTCCTCCGTTTTCACGAACTCCCGGCACATAACTCTTTATATAACCCGGCTCCAGCTCTCCTTCATCAAAAGGAGGAGTAAGAAGCTTTATAAGTCCTTCATCCCGTTTTACCAAATAGTTTTCAAGGGCACTCATGGCATCAACAATCCTGTCCTTGTCTCCTCCTTCGGATATTACCGCCCAGGACTGAGCCAAGGAGTCAATCTGGCATTCACTGTTTTGGATGGAGCCCAAAGGTACTCCGTTGTCAAAATATGCTCTCCTGTACCAGTTTCCATCCCAGGCATTTTTCTCAATATTCTCAACAATTTGGTCTGCCGTATCCAGATAGCTTTTTGCAAGCTCCTTGTCTCCCATTCTTTCGCACAGCGGAGCAAAGCTCTTTAGTATCGAATATAAAAACCAACCAAGCCATACGCTTTCTCCCTTGCCCTTGTTGCCCACCGTATTCATTCCGTCATTCCAGTCGCCGGAGCCAATGAGCGGTATTCCATGCTCACCAAACTTTAAAGACCTGTTGATAGCTCTGATGCAGTGGTCATACAGGGACGATACGGTTGAGGATACCCTTGGAACACGATAAGCTTCATCCTCAAACTCTTTAAGCAGCTCATCTTCCAAAAACGGTGTCATTTCGTGAAGTATATCATAGTCCCCGGTAATGCGTATATACTCAACCGTGGCATAGGGCATCCATAAAAGGTCGTCGGAAAACCTTGTTCTAGTCCCTTTATATTTTTCTTCATGCCACCAGTGCTGTACATCTCCCTCTAAAAATTGGTGCTTCGAGTGGAGAAGTATCTGATTTCTGGCAACTTCCGGCCATATATGGGTTAATGACATACTGTCCTGCAGCTGGTCCCTAAAGCCATATGCTCCCCCTGACTGATAAAAACCGGATCTGGTCCAGATTCTGCAGGAAATAACCTGGTACACCAGCCAACCGTTTAGCAGTATATCCATTGCCGGGTTTGGAGTCTCAAACTGCAATGCCCCAAGCTTCAACTCCCAGAATTTCTTCACTTCATTCAAGGCTTTCTTTGCCTCTTCAAGCTTCTTGTATTTTGCACAAATCTGCTTTGCTTCCTGCTCATCCTTGCCTGCCCCGAGAAGAAAGACCATTTCTTTTTCCTCATCAGGTTTGAGGCTTACATTGATACTTATGGCTGCACAAGGGTCAAAACCTGCACCGATCGTTCCTGAAAGCGATGCACGTTTTATTCCTTCAGGACTTGCAATATCTCCAGCCCCAAAGAATTCTTTCCTGTCGCAGGTTATGGAACCGGCCTTAAGTGAAGTATCAACGAAAGCCACTCTGCCGTAAAACTCATCATTATAGTTGTTTCTTATCAAAATCATACCGTTATCGGCCTCGGTATTTATATGCATGGCAGTAAACTGATCGCTAACTCCAAGAACCGGCCTTATATAATATGTCAGGCTCAGCTCCCTGTTTTCCTTCGATTGGTTTTTCAGCTTTAACACACTAATTTTCACCGAATCGTCAACCGGGACAAACTGCACCATTTCCTGTTCAATGCCATGACTTGCATGACTAAAAACCGTATAGCCAAAGCCGTGCCTTATCATATATGGTTCCTTCTCTCTCACAGGCAGCGGCGTTACGGACCATATGTCGCCTGTATGGTCGTCCAGGATGTACAATATTTCTCCCGGCGTATCGCTTACCGGGTCGTTTGACCAAGAAGTAAGCTTGTTCTCGCGGCTGTTTTCAAACCATGTATAGCCTGAACCGGACTCTGTTACGATAAACCCAAAACTCCGGTTGGAAATTACATTTATCCATGGCAAAGGAGTATTCTGGCCGTTTTCCAAGAAAATAACATACTCTTTGCCATCCTTGCTAAATCCTCCAAGACCATTGAAAAAGTTTAGCTCCAAATCCTTTTTGAGGCTGGAATCGTAGCTTGACGGCTTTTTGTCAAATTGCTTAAACTCTGCCAAAGCAATGCTCTTTGCACATTTCACCTGTTCTTTTAAGTCACCCTCATTACCTTTTAACACTATCCGCGAAACCGAGCAAATCAAGTCAATGTCTTCCATAGGCATGTTGCTTTTCTTAAGGAGAAACACTCCTCCCGGTTTGTTTACCAGGTCATGGGCATGACTTTCGGCAATTATATCCATCAGCAAACTATTTAGCGGGTTGGTGTAGCTGTTTTCCTCTTCATTGAGTATAACCAAATCCACTGCCAATTTCTTTAAACGCCAGTATTCATGAGCTCTCAGTATCTCCCTCACAATATCTATGTCATCGGATTTGTCCAGCATGACAAGTACTATCGGTATATCTCCCGAAATACCGTAAGGCCACAGACCCGACTGTCCTTTTTTGTTGTTCATTATACATTTCTGCTTCTGCTTTTGCTGAGGGCTGAGAAACAGTATATGGGAAATCATATCCTGATACAGTTCGATTTCTTCCGTATCAAGGTTCAAATATCTGGCTTCCACACGGCTCTTTGTGATGGCCATGCTAAATTCATCCTTTATAACCTCTGGGCTGTTAAATTTCGCAGCCAGCTCCATTACAGCTTCCCGCTCATTTGCCACTGCAGTCACATAGGATATTTTTATTGACTTTCCGGGGTCAATCCTGACCATCTGCCTAAAGCTTATAACCGGATCCAGTACCGCCCCCACAGAGTTGGTAAGCGGCTTGTGAGGCTCTAGCGCAATCGGTTCCGACACATTTCTGCCTCTTCCTATAAACTGCATTCTGTCGGTTTCATACTGCAAGCCTCCAACCCCTTCTCCCTCTAAAACCACGGTATTCATCATCCATACCGGTTTTTCTTTTTCCGATCTCGGTCTTCTGCTGGCAATCAGACAGTTATGTTCCGGTAAAAACTCCGTTCTGATAAACAAATTTCCAAAAGCCGGGTGGGCAATATCCGCACCATGTCCGGACAAAACCAGTTCAAAATAGCTGGTAGTCTCCATAACACGGCTTTCCGACCCGTGATTTGTCAACGTAACACTTCTAATCTCCGCATTTTCACCGGCGCAAACCACTATCTCCGTCAAAGTATCAATATCTCCGTCTTTTCTGTAGAACTTGGCTTTTCCCGAAGTAAATTCAACCTTGTATTCATCGGGTTTTTTACGTCCCGGCGCAAAGGTGGACGACCACACTTCATTACTCTCCACATCCCTTATATAAAAGAACATACCGTAATTGTCCAAGGTTACGTCTTCCCTCCACCGGGTTACATCCAGGCCCTTCCATCTGCTATAGCCGGTACCTCTGTCGGTAACCATAACCGAGTAGTTGCCGTTTGAAAGTATATGGGCTTTTGGAAGCACAGGATCGGGAACAGCAAACTCCCTAAAGCAATCCTTCTCATCATATACAGCATCCTTGAACGGAAGTATTTTCTCCTTGTTTTCTTTTGTAAACACTATATTTGACGGAACTTTTTCCATGAGCAGAAGCTTTGCAGCATCCACTACCGGGTCGGCATGGAACCTTTTTTGCATTATATTGTCGTTAAAATAGTTGTTTAAGGCCAATATGCTCATGCCTTGGTGATGAGCCATATAGCTCTTTACAATACCCTTTTTCTGCCCCAAAGGAATCCTGTCGGGGGTATAATCAATTGCTTCATACAGACCATAAGGTCCATATGCCCCCTCTTTAATTAGTCTCTTTAAATTATCCATAGCTTCCTTAGGGACTACAGGCAGAACCAGCATGGTTGCATAAGGAGAAACCACCATATCCTCAACAAGTCCTCTCTTAAGGCCCAGCCACGGCACTCCAAAGGCCTTGTATTGGTAATCCAGATTTATGTCAAAGGAATAAAAGCCTGATTCGGATATTCCCCAGGGCAGGTTTCTCTGCTTTCCATACTTCTTCTGGCTCCTTACTACAAAGGAATAGGTTTCGTCCAGCAGAGTGTTTTTAGGACTCTTCATAATAAGCAAAGGCATAAAGTATTCAAACATGGTTCCGCTCCACGAAATCATTCCCTTATACCGGTCTATCTGGGTAAGAGTCCTGCCGAGCTTAAACCAGTGCTGCTGATCCACCTCTCCTCTTGCAATGGCAATGTAACTGGTCTGTCTTGCTTCAGAAGCCAACAAATCATAATATGAATTTGTAAGGGCATTTTCTTCAATATTGTATCCAATGGAAAACAGCTGCTTCTTTCTATCATACAAATGCGCAAATTCTGTCTCATCTGCAATTTTAATTATCCGGTCTATCAAATCCTCATATCTTTTTACCAGTTTGTCCGCATTTTCTGCCGCTCCTTCTAAAGCTTCCTTGAGCCTGTTAAGCACATCTGCATTTTTTTGCCCATCTTTAATCTTTTTCTTGAGTTTTTCAATTTCTCTGATTGATTCCCTGTATACAGCCGGCATAGCCTTAAGAGAGAAATTAGAATTTAATTTTTTTATTATACCTTCAAAGGACTCCTTTATATTGGCTTCGCTGTTTTCAAAAGCTTCGGATAATTCTTTAGTCATGTCGCACCAAGGCATATAGGTGTACAGCTCGATTTTCAGCATCTCTATCATGCTGTCAACCTTTGCCTTCCACACATCTTTGCTGTCCTTAATTTTTTCCGCGTTTTCCGAAAGCTCTGTCAACGCTTTCATCATACACGGAATATCTACATAGCTTTTGTTTTCTGCATTTACAATACACTTTTCAAGGCATGAGACATCCCTGTAAGGGTTTTCGGTTTCATTGGCAATCAGACTTGCCGTATCCCTTATTCCGTCAATAAACGCCCTGTCCTCAAGGGGTCTGTTCAAATACTCCGTCAAGCCTTCTTTCAAAGTTATGAGATAGCAGACAAAGTTTCCGCTGTCAACCGTAGAAATATATCTCGGACGCAAACATTCCAATGTCCGCGTGTCATACCAGTTGTAAAGATGACCGTTCCATTTTTCCATCTTTTCTATGGTATCCATGGTCCTGGAGATTATATCGCAAAGCTCCAGAGTACCTATATAACCCAAGTCCCTTGCTGTGAGGGCTGCAAGCATACCCAATCCGATATTGGTGGGTGATGTCCTGTATGCTATACCGTTTGGAGGATCTTCCTGGAAGTTATCCGGTGCAAGATAGTTGTTTCTTCTGTTTACAAACTCCTCATAATATCTCCACGTCTTTCTTGCAATCCTTCTAAGCTCCAAGTTTTCCTCATCGTTTAAGGTTTCTGCTTTGTAAACCGTCTCTTTGCTTACCCAATAAGCTATAAAAGGCGATAATACCCATACGGCAAACAGAAGAACAGATATTGTAGCACCAAAACCGGGTTTAAACACAAACGCCAGAGCAACAACAATCAAGGCCTGAATCACTGCCGTCTTCATCTTTAAAATATAGCCTTTAAGCGAATTCTTAAGTCCTCTTTCGGCATCCAGTGCGGTTACCCACTCAAGCATATTCCTTTTTGTAAACAAAACCCTGCCAAGGCTCAATGCTGCTGCATTCACCATAAGCCATGCATTATAGGGCAGGAAGACAAACTGCAGTGTCATTTGCAAAAAGGACGCTTTCAAGCCGCATATAACAGGCTTGTATTTCTTTGAAGTAATAGCCCCAAAAGGTTTTGACACAATATAGTCTATACTTCCCGTAATTAGCGGAAAATATATGGTTATAAGGGCAGCCCCCAGCCAGAAAAGCGGATTTCCCGGCAAAACACTAAAACCCAAGCCAATGAGCAGCATTAACGTAGGTGCCACCAAGCTTCTTCTAAGGTTATCCAGTATCTTCCACTTCGAAATTGACGACAGAGGATTTTTTATCTTATTTCCCTTTCTGTCTCTCGTTTTACCACGAAGCCACGGCAAAAGCTGCCAGTCTCCCCTCACCCAGCGGTGAAGCCTCATGGCATATGAGTTTAGCTTTGAGGGATAACCGTCAATAAACTCAATATCCGTCACAAGCCCCGCCCTGACATATGAACCTTCAAGCAAATCATGGCTCAGTACGGTATTATCGGGTATGGCATTTTTCAAAAGCTTCTGGAAAACCTCAAGGTCATATATACCTTTACCGGTAAAAATACCTTCTCCGAAAAGGTCTTGATACACATCCGAAATAGCGCTGGCATAAGGGTCTATCCCTTCCTCGCCGGCAAATATTCTTGAAAACAGCGACTTGTTGACGCTCTCTATATCAAACCCTATCCTTGGCTGCAAAAGCCCATAGCCCTCTGTTACTACTCCCCTTTGCTCATCAATCACAGGCCTGTGCAAAGGGTGAGCCATGGTGCCTATCAGCTTTTTGGCCGCACCCAAAGGCAATATTGTGTCTGCGTCCAAAGTAATAACATACTTTACCTTCGGGAGCTTTGACACATCATGGGACATTATTGAATAACTAGTAGATTTTGAGCCCAAAAGGACCTCATTAAACTCCAGAAGTGCACCTCTTTTTCTTTCCCATCCCATCCATTTGTTTTGCTTTTCATTAAACTGCCTATGCCTGTGGAAGAAATAAAATATATCCGGAGCATCTTTTTTTCCGTCTTCATTTTTCCTGCAGTACTTTTCATTAAGCTCCGCAATTTTACTTAGAGCCGTATCAATTATTTTTTTGTCACCGGCCATTTCTTTGCTCTGAGCATCTTTAAAATCTCCGGCAATGGAAAAATACAAGTTTTTCTCCCGGTTGGCAAGATAATACACCTCTAAGTTGTCAATCAGCTCCCTTGCCCTGTTCTCATCCGAAAGCAAAGCAGGTATAACAACCATTGCAGCATACTCTTCAGGTATTCCGTTCTCAAGGTCAAGTTTAGGCAGCACCGAAGGTTTTATTGCCCTGCTCAGTATCCAGTTTACAAAATTGACTGCAATGTCCGTTGCAGGAATAACGACCGCCACCAACGCAACTATTGCCAAGGCAGCACCGTAGTTTTCAGTACCGAAAAAGGAGTACTGCACCACGCATGCCAATAGCAAAAGAGTTATAAACCCGATAAATCCAAAATACAATAATGCAGGATGGTCTTTTATCCTCTCAATCATCCTTCTGTTAAAGCTTTTTTCATAACCTATTTCCTTTTCCAGCTCACAAATGCCTTTTCCGACAAGATAATATCCTACATGGGCCAGACGTTTATCAGGCAAATTACCGTTTTCTATAGCATTTTGCGCAAGCTCAACAGCCTTTTTGGCAACATGGGATTCAGAAACATTGTATCTTAGCGCCAGCTCTTCCACTTTGCTTCTATAGTAGTTTCTCGAATCAAAATCCATCAAAGAATAAAAACCTGCCGGATCTTCTTTTAAAATTTCCTCTACTTTGCTGAGATTTTCAAAAATATCCACCCAATTTACAGTTGAAATAAATTTCAGGCTCATTATGCAATTGCCTATGGATGCTTTGCTTGCCGTCTGCTCATTGTGCTCTTTATGGGTAATAGCATCAACGGTTGTACCGCTTTCAGCAAGTCTTTCGTCTATATAACGCAAAACATGGGTATATGCTCTGCCCATTTTTCTGAATTTGTATGCAAGATACTCGATAAAAGCCGAATTTACCTCGTATTTTCCCTTTAGCTCGTTATCTATGGCAGTTATAAGTTGGTAAGTATTTTCAATATTTTCATCGAAGTCCTTCAGTATTTCTTCTACTTTCCTTCTCTGCTCCTGAGCTTTTGCGATTTTCTCACAAATATATCTCGTTTTTTCTATAAGTACAAGCTTGAGCATGATAGGAAAAGCCCACAATTCCCTTCCTGTGAGCACATTATTGGATTGATATGCCTTTATGTAATTAATCAGCACTTTTTCATCAATCCTGCCGTCGGTATGAGAAAGCAGCTCCAAAGCAATGGAGTATATTCTCGCATAACCTTTCAGGTGTCCGCTGTTTAGCACAGGAAGCTTTGAATAGAACTCCTTTGTAAGATCTCTTCTTAAGCTCTTTACCTGCTCTTCTATAATATAAAAATTATCCAAAAGCCATTCTGCAGCAGGCGTAGTGCTGATACCCTTCTGTACATCTTCATTCATTTCTCTATACACGGACATTATATACCTGTAATTATCATTCATCCTGGGTATTGGCCAGGAAAACATACTCTTTTTCCCGGATACGGAATGCTCAATTGCTATTTCTTTTGCATACGCTTCCAGTTCATCAAAAGTCAAAGATGCATCCCGCACTTTTATTTGACGTTGTCTCTCATCGCACCTCGAAAAAACCACCAATAAAATCAAACATAACAATATAGCTGATAAACCTAAAAGATATAAAATGTATAGTTGCATCTGCATCTATCAACTCCTGTTTTGATATTTTGAGGTTCATTTTCTGCAAATATTAACATAAAAAAGAATTTGTCATAGGAGCATACTTTATTATATGCCAAATAGAGAATTTCAAAACATACGTGCCATAAAATATATTGGATAAAAGAACTGCTATAGATAAGTATACCACTAAATGAATGATTTAACAAATAAAATTTATACAGAATTACTGTTTACCTTTATTTTTTCTCAAAATTTCATACATTAATATGCCCGCAGCCACCGATGCATTCAGTGATTCCGCCCTTCCCGGCATAGGTATCCTGACTAGAATATCGGCATAATTTTTTATATTTTCACTTATACCGTTTGCCTCGTTTCCGATAACAATTGCAATATTCTTATTATACTCAAGGTCAAAATAATCACAATTGCCTTCAAGATGGGAGGCGCAAATCGTAACTCCTCTTTTTTTCATACTCTCCATTGTTTCTATAATATCTTCACTCAAACATATCGGTACATGAAATATGGAGCCCATGGTGGACCTTAGAACTTTGGGATTGTAGACATCCACGCATCCTTTGGATACTATTACACCTGTCGCTCCCACTGCATCGGCGGTTCTAATTATTGTACCCATGTTTCCGGGGTCCTGAATCGAATCTAAAACTATAAAAAAATTCTTCGCATCCCAAACATCTTCAATGCTATAGTTTTTTATGCCCAATACTGCAAGTATCCCTTGGGGATTTTGAGTATCCGAAATTTCCGTGAAAAGTTTATGAGGCAGCGCAAAAACCGAATATCCTCCGCTATTCACCTTATCTAAAATTTCCCTGCCGGAATTTGTATCGCCAAGCTTGTCCGAAACAAGAATTTTGTGTATCTGAACTTCTTCTTTTAGTGCCTCTTCCATAAATCTTATGCCTTCGATAAAAAACATATTTTTTTCTTCACGGTACTTCTTCTGCTTTAAGGATTTTATTTCTTTTATAACCGGATTTTGTACACTGCTTATGTAGTTCATTTCCTCACCTCAAAATAAAATGTCCAAATTATTATATCAAAAAAGGGAGCCCATTAAAGCTCCCCTTTCTATAATTTCATATTTTTATATTTACTACTTTTTGTTTATATAGATTTATCTCTCTCTTTTTATTCTTTATATAGAATTATTTTGCTGCTTTAACTTTCTCAACCAGCTGTGCAAAAGCATTTGCATCGTTTACAGCCATTTCAGCCAGCATCTTTCTATTTAAAGTTATACCTGATTTCTTAAGCCCGTTCATAAATTTGCTGTAGCTTAAACCGTTCATTCTTGCTGCTGCATTAATTCTTGTAATCCAAAGCTGTCTGAAATCTCTTTTTTTAGCTCTTCTATCTCTGTATGCGTAAACCAGTGATTTCATTACCGCCTGGTTTGCAATTCTAAAATTCTTGCTTTTAGCACCAAAATAACCTTTTGCCAGCTTTAATACTTTTTTATGTCTTGCACGGGTTCTTACCCCACCTTTTACTCTCGCCATGGTCACACGCCTCCTTTTTTACTTGTATGGAATCAACTTTTTGATCACTGATGCATTAGCATCGGACGCAATCGCTGATTTCCTCAAGTTTCTTTTTCTTTTTGAAGTTTTCTTCGTCAAAATGTGATTTTTATAAGCTTTTGCTCTTTTAACCTTACCTGTACCGGTCAACTTGAATCTCTTCTTCGAAGAGCTGTGCGTCTTTATCTTAGGCATAAGATTTCCTCCTTAAATTCTATATTACTGTTTAGGATTAAGAATCATAAACATATTTCTACCTTCTAATTTAGGCTTTTTTTCAACAGTAGCAAATTCTTGAACTGCTTCCGCAAATTTCTCGAGTACCTGCTGACCTAATGAGGTGTAGTTCATTTCTCTGCCTCTAAACTTGACACTGACCTTAACCTTGTCTCCATCCTTTAAGAACCTCACCGCATTCTTCAACTTAAAGTTAAAATCATGGTCTTCAATTAAAGCAGACAGCCTAACCTCTTTTACATTAATCACCTTTTGATTCTTGCGAGCTTCTTTCTCCTTTTTGGCAAGCTCAAACATATACTTGCCGTAGTCCATTATCCTGCACACAGGCGGTACAGCTTGAGGGGCTATCTTGACCAAATCCAAGTTTTTGGCGTTCGCAAGCTTCTGTGCCTCTTTTGAAGACATAATACCCAACATTGTACCATCAGTATCAATCAATCTTACTTCCTTATCTCTTATTTGCTCATTGATCATTAAATCGTTTTTGTTAATAAAAAACACCTCCGGGCTTTCGAGATTCGCGTTATTTGTTATTTAATACAAAAAAAGTGAATCATTAAAATGATCCACTTCACTTATCCCTCACATTATTAATACACGTACTGTAGCCTCAATACAGTAAACTTAAGTATTAACCCTACAAAATAAAGTTCGTAAGGTGAGAAGTGGATAACTTCTTCTTTGTTTTTACCTCCTAAATAGTATCAGATGATGGTCTATTTGTCAATAGTTTTTATAATATTTTTATTATAGCACCTTTGGACTTTTATTTACATATTTCAAAAAACTATACCGAATATTATTATACTCCTTCGCCTCGCTTATGGATACCTGCTCCCATTCTCCCATTTCATCCAGGTTTGGAAAGTATTTGTCTGCAGGATACTCATTGTCAATTTTAGTAACATAGGCCTCGGAGCAATACGGCAACAGCAGTGTGTACACAGCTTCTCCGCCTATTATAAAAATATCGTCGGAATTATACTTCTTAAGCTCGCAAAAAAGCTCGTCAAGAGAAGGACACACTATTATCTTGTCATTTTCAAAATCTCCGCTCTTACTTAATATTATATTTACTCTATCCTTTAAAGGTTCTTTCCCCGGCAACGATTCAAAGGTCTTCCTTCCCATTACTACAACTTTGCCTAAAGTCATCTGCTTAAAAAATCTCATATCTTCGGGAATACGCTCAAGCAAATTACCTTTACATCCGATTGCCCAATTCAAATCAACCGCAACAATGGCTTTCATCTTGTCCTCCTTCTCTAGATGGCAACAGGGATGTTTTTTATTTGAGGTCCGGCCTGATAGCCTTCCAGTACAAAATCTTCAACCTTAAAGTCATAGAAATCCTTTTTCTCGGGATTAATCCACAGCTTCGGCGCAGGATAGGGAGTTCTTTGTATAAGTTCTTTTATAAGCGGTATATGCCTGTCATAAATATGTGCGTCCGCAATAACATGCACAAACTCTCCCACTTCCAGATTGCACACCTGAGCAAACATGTGCACCAAAATTGCATATTGGGCCACATTCCAGTTATTTGCCACCAAAACATCCTGGGAACGCTGATTAAGTATTGCATTCAGTTTTCTTCCGGTAACATTAAAAGTTATGCTATATGCGCAAGGATACAGGTTCATTTCGTGCAAGTCGCTATGGTTGTACATATTGGCAATAATCCTTCGGCTATAGGGATTATGCTTTAAATCATAGATAATCCTGTCAACCTGGTCAAATTCCCCTTCGGAATATTTGTGCTTAATGCCCAATTGATAACCGTATGCCTTTCCTATCGAGCCCTGTTCATCAGCCCAACTGTCCCAAATGTGGCTGTTAAGGTCTTTTATATTATTCGATTTTTTTTGCCATATCCAAAGCAGTTCATCGATTGCAGCTTTCAGATTTGTCGGTCTTAAAGTAAGAACAGGAAACTCTTCCGACAAGTCATATCTGTTAACCACTGCAAACTTTTTGATTGTATGGGCAGGTGTTCCGTCATCCCACTTGGCCCTTACCGTTTCTCCTTCAGAAGATATCCCGTTTTCAAGGATATCTTTGCACATCTTAATAAAAATCTCATCCGCTTTACTCATAGCAACTACCCTCACTTATAATTAATCGTTTAATAATGGCACATATTATGCATTTTCTCTTCTAAATCCTGCTTATTGAATTAATATCGACAATATAGACATAAATTTCACGGAAAAATTGCCTATGGATTAGAAAATACAAAATATATTTTAACATATCCTGAGGTAAACAAACCAGTGTTTTATAATACAATAGAAAAAGAAGACAAACTTAAAGCTTTCCTTGCTTCAGTTTGCCTTCTTTCTTAAATCCCATTAATTTTCTTTATTCTTGACAGCTTCGACAATCTTGTTGACAAAATCTTCAAGAGGCATGGAACCCATATCGCCGTCTTTTCTTGACCTTACCGCAACAGCTCTGTTTTCCATTTCTCTGTCACCGATTACAAGCATATAAGGCACCTTTTCAAGCTGCGCCTCTCTGATTTTGTAGCCTATCTTTTCGTTTCTCAAGTCAGTTTCTACTCTAATGCCTTTCTCTTCCAATACTTTCTTAATCTCAGCCACATACTCGTGCTGTTTTTCAACTATGGGCAGTATCTTGACTTGCACCGGCGAAAGCCACACAGGGAAAGCTCCCGCATAATGCTCGGTGAGAATGGCAATAAACCTTTCTATGCTACCGAACACAACTCTGTGAATCATAACCGGTCTGTGCTTTTCACCATCGGGGCCTATATATGATAAATCAAATCTTTCAGGCATCTGGAAGTCAAGCTGTATTGTTCCGCACTGCCAAGTACGTCCAATAGAGTCCTCGAGGTGGAAGTCTATCTTAGGACCGTAGAATGCACCGTCTCCTTCGTTTATCTTGTAGTTTATTCCCTTCTGTTCGAGCGCATTTCTAAGCGCATTTGTAGCCCTCTCCCAGTCTTCATCGGAACCCATGGAGTTTTCAGGCCTTGTGGACAGCTCTACATGGTATTTGAAGCCGAAAACCTTGTAGAAGTCGTCAATTAGATTTATTACACCCAAAATTTCGCTTTCAATCTGTTCCGGAGTCATAAATATGTGGGCATCATCCTGAGTGAAGCATCTAACCCTCATTAAGCCGTGCAAAGCTCCGGAAAGCTCATGTCTGTGCACCAATCCAAGCTCAGCCATTCTCTGAGGCAAATCCCTGTAGGAGTGAAGCTTTCTTTTAAACACCAGCATACCTCCGGGACAGTTCATAGGCTTGATAGCATAATCTCCCTCATCTATCTTGGTGAAATACATATTCTCCTTATAATGATCCCAGTGCCCGGAACGGTGCCAGAGCTCTTCATTCAAAATTATCGGAGTCCTAATCTCCTGATACCCTGCCTTCCTGTGCTCTTCCCTCCAATACTCCTCCAAAGTGTTTCTCAAAGCCATACCCTTTGGCATAAAGAAAGGAAAACCGGGACCTTCTTCATAAATATCAAACAGATCCAGCTCCCTTCCAAGCTTTCTGTGGTCTCTCTTCTTTGCTTCCTCAATCCTTGTAATATATGCATCCAATTCACTTTTCTTATTGAAGGAAGTACCGTATATCCTCTGGAGCATTTTATTCTTTTCGTTACCTCTCCAGTATGCCCCTGCAACCGACATCAGCTTAAAGGCTTTGACCTTGCCTGTAGATTCTATGTGCGGGCCGGCACACAAATCAACAAAATCACCCTGCTTGTAGAATGAAATTATTTCGCCCTCAGGCAAATCCCGAATCAATTCCACTTTGTACGGTTCGTTTCTCTCTTCCATAAACTTTATGGCCTCATCCCTCGGAAGAGTAAATCTTTCAAGCTTGTAGTCCTCTTTTATGATTTTTTGCATTTCATTTTCAATGTTTGCCAAATCTTCTACCGAAAATGGTTTTTCCACATCAAAATCATAATAGAAACCGTTTTCAATTGACGGTCCAATCGCAAGCTTAGCTTCAGGATACAGCCTCTTAACGGCTTGCGCCAAGATATGGGATGTGGTATGTCTGTATGCATGCTTTCCCCCATCATCGTCAAAGGTCAGCAAGTTGAGGGTACAATCATTCTCGAGCTGATAACTCAAGTCTTTCACCTCGCCGTTGACCTCTCCTGCAAGGGCAACCCTCGCAAGCCCTGCACTTATGCTTTCTGCAACTTCTTTGATTGTAATCCCTTTACTGTATTCCTTAACACTTCCATCTTTGAGCGTTACTTTAATCATAAAATACCTCCTTTTATACTGATTATAAAAGCTCTTAGACATAGAGTCCCTTAGCTTTTCATCTTTCATTTCACTTCAGGATACCAAATAAAAAACCCCCGTCCCTTAAAAAGCAAGGGACGAGAGCTGTGTCTCCCGTGGTTCCACCCTAATTGGTACTCATTATGATTATAACGTAATCACCGTTTCAACTCCGAGGTGGTCTTCAACTGAAACTCCTTAAAGGTACTTGCAGCCATCGATACCTTCTCTCTTAAAGGAATCCCTCAGTCTACTCTTCTCTTCATAGTCGACATAGAAATATTATTTATATTAAAAATATTATATATTCTTATATCATCAATGTCAACTACTGAAAAAATACATAAAATCACATTAAATACTGCTTTGTTTTCCAGGAATAATAAAACAACCCATTTTGTAATATAATACTGTGTCTTTTGGCATTAATTCAATTGAGCGCGAATTCCGCCGAAATATCAATGTGTAGAATTATTTCCTGTCGAGTTTGCCGACAAAATATCAATCAGTTTATCAACAACATCTCTTTCTTTCTCACTCAAATCATTATTATATAAACCTTTCAAGGTCTCCAGCCTCTCATCCGCCAACTCATCATTCAGTTCCAACATTCCTCCGCAAGCGGCAACCTCATAGACTTCTTCCCTTACCTTATTGCTGCCCGCCAACACCTTTATAAAATCCAACGGATACTTTTCAAACAAATTCACTATGTACTCATAGTATAATTCCGCTGCAGCGCCGTCAACCTCCAAATCAGATTCCGCCATTATCCTGATTTTACTCTGTACATCTATGCTTTTGCAATCATTAACAAGCCATTCCATAAGGTCTCTTGAATCTTTTCTGAATTCATAAATGTCATCTTCAAATCTCTCAATACTCAGACCGCCTTCAATTTCATAAAACCTCTTCCAAGACCAGTCTTCATCTTTAAGTACATCTATAATCTTTTTCTCATTTTCGGCATCCTTTTCATCTTCATAAAGCATATGGTCAAACAAATTCAGTACATATTTTTCCTTTGCTGACTCTTCCACAATAAACACTATTTTGGATTTATCATCCCATGTTACTTTATAACCCATATTTTCACTTATAAAACGCAACGGCACATACGTTCTCCCATTACTTATAAAAGGCTCTTCATCCGGAGTAGGGCTTCTTTACCGTTTATAATAATTTTGCTTACGCTGTAATGCGCAGTTATGTTTTTTGTTATCGTAGACGCAAATACAGTCCCTAAACTACACACAAGTCCACCTACTATAAAACCGCACAGAAACTTCTTCAAACTAATACCTCCGTTTCATTAAATTTCATTTAAAGCCAATTTCATATTTTTAGTATATGACTATAAAAAATCAAAGTCAATTTTAAGTAACCTCCATCTCCGGAATTTCAGCGCTATAACTATAATTTAGGGAAAACTAAGAAAATGATGACAAAGGATATATAAAACAGCCTCAATCCGTAAATATTTTGATTTCCCGGAAATAATAAAACAACCCATTTCGTGGTATAATGTGGATTAGTATTAATTGGAGGGAATAATATATGCGAACAACCAGAGTGGAAAAGTTCAGAAAACTCAGGCACAAGAAAATAAAAAAGTTCATCATATATACCTTCATCCTGCCAACCACTTTTATTCTACTGGGTTATTTACTTACAAACATCATTATTATCCCCATAATGACGGGTAATAATTAGAAAAGCTGGCATGTGTGCCAGCCCATCCATTATTTCTTTCTATTTCTTAATAATACTTTCGTTTCTTCCAATAGGAGCATCCAGTGCTTCATGGATAAAAAACTCCCTGACATTACCCTCTATTAAAAACTGAACCTTGTTTATCCCGGGAAGCTCCGTAAGCGAAGCAACAATCGAGTTTATGGTCATAAGTTCTGCAGTGGAACCGCCTATATGATTTTCAACGAACTCCTTCGATAAATTCAGCGTACAAATTCCGTTTTCAGTCTTGACCGACAATAACTTTGTACCCTCGGAAATGACCGGATCCAACTCTTCTGACTTGGGTCCTTTTGCAAGTTCCTCAAAAACAGCCTTTTCAATGCTTTCTCCCGCCTTTACTTTCACTGTCCTTGTCTCGGGAGCCACCTTTTCCGATTGAAAGTCGCCAAAATATACTGTTACAGTCAATGTCTCCTCTTTCTCAGGTTCCTCCTCAGTGTCTTTCTCAGATTCTTTCTCCAAATCTGCCTCCTGCATTTGGCTGCCGTTACCCAAATCGTTTTGCTGCTGTTGTTCATTGCCGGCCTGCCCCGTACCTGACCCTCCTGAAAGACTGCATCCTGCTGCAAACACAAGAATTGAAAAAGCTATAATTGCCGTTAAAATTCTTTTCATTAACGCTCTTATCAGACTTTAAAGATACTTAAGTCTGACAATTCACCCCCTTTGCTTTTTTGTCGTAAAGCATACTTCAGAATAATTATACTTCAAAATTGAGCTTTACGTAATACCATTTCAAATATTCCAACAGATGCCACTTAGTCTACCGTGATAAAGTCTTTGATATTGTTGAATTTGCTCTGACCAATTCCTGATACATTCATTATATCTTCTATTGTTTTAAATTCACCGTTTTGCTCGCGATAAGCCACTATTTTGGCAGCAGTGGACGGGCCTATTCCCGGAAGAGTGTCAAGTTCCTCTAAAGTTGCAGTATTTATGTTAATTTTTGTGTTTGAAGCTTTATTATTCGAACTATCATTGTCATTATCACCTACTATTGCTCCGCCGCTGTCTTTGGTAATGGTTATTCCTTGAGCAGCCTCATTCTGATTACTCTTTGAAGAAGTTGAGCCTAAATTCCTGTTGTCCGTCTTGTCGGAGACAGTTTTTGCTGCAGCGCTCTTGCTTGAGCTGCCCCCTGCAGCGGCATTTTTTCCTTCAGTACTTCCCTCCGCAACGGCCTCAATAGTGCTGTTTTCATCAGTGCCTTGCTGTACCCTCTCACTTTTGGACATAATCCTTATCATAACATTCTCCTTTAGCTCATAAGCCAAGTTTATATTTTCAATATCCGCATCCTGAGTAGGCCCTCCGGCAAGCTCAATGGCATCCTGTATTATCTGTCCCTTTTTCAGCGTAACCACGCCGGGCTTGTTAACCTCCCCGACAACATATACCTTTATCTCATCCAAAGGCTCTTCCTCTTGCTTCTCATCAGGATTTCCATTGTTTTTTTCCCCGTTAGTTTCCGATTGCAGGGTATGTTGAGCGTCTTTCGCCTTGCTTATAATTATATCTTCATTACTATTTGCCAGCAAAAAACCCGTCACCGAAGTAGTCGCAATCAATCCCAATATCATAAGAGCAACTACGCCTTTTTTCATATTAACTTCCTGATTGAAAAAATCCCTTAACAAAAATCTCCCCCCTATGCAATCACAATTATATAACTTCCTATAGCTGGGTAATTGACAGCTTTAGGTTACATTAAATGTCGTAATATGTAAAATACTTATATTACTGTTTATATATATAATAATAGTTGGACATAAAAATGTAAATACTCATTCCTTTATTTACCTGCAGATTTTTTCACATACCTCTACTTTTTTCAACACTTTTTGCTATACTTAAAATAATGTTGGTTTCTTCATTTTTGCCATTTGATAAAAACATCATGATTTACTGGAGGAAATAATGAAAAGACTACTGCTATTCTTTATGTTATTCTTTATTATAACAACCATTTTGCTTTCCGGCTTTATAATGGTTGAAGCGCAACCATTGGAAATTAGTGCACGAGCTTATATTTTGATAGATTCTAAAACCGGTCAGGTTCTCGCCGAACACAATCCGGATCTTCAAACTTACCCCGCAAGCACCACCAAAATCATGACTGCAATATTGGCCCTCGAGATGGGAGACCTCGATCAAATGATGACTGTCAACCAGTCTGCCATAGATGATATAGGTCCGGGCGGCATGCATGTCGGTTTGCTGGCCGGAGAACAGTTGGAGCTTAAGTACTTGCTGGACGCCCTCTTGGTGAGATCTGCCAATGAGACTGCTTATGTCATTGCCGAAAACCTGTGCTCCTCCCGCGAGGAATTTTACAGTCTCATGAATGAAAAAGCCAGGGAACTTGGAGCCACAAATTCAAATTTCCTAAACCCCTGCGGTATGGATAACGGAGAAAAGGGAAAAAATCATCTCACTACTGCAAGAGACCTTGCAAAAATAGCGCAGTACGCAATGTCAATGCCTGAATTCAGGGAGATTGTTCAAAAAACCCTTATAAAAATACCGCCTACAAACAAGCATTCCGAAGAGGTTATCGTCGGAACTACCAACAAATTGCTGCTTTACGGCAACTCAAAATACAAGTCGGACTACTTTACAAAAGTAACCGGCATAAAAACAGGTTATACCGACAGGGCTCTAAACAATCTTGTTTCTTCCGCAATGAACGATGAAGGAACAGAATTGATTGCCGTAGTTCTTGGTGTGGAAAATTACGACATGGTCTTTGAATATTCCAAGCAGCTGTTGGAATACGGTTTCAAAAACTATTCCCTTCAGCCTGTTATAGCGCCCAATTCGTATATAACTTCCGTACCTGTTTCAAATGCCGAAGGCAATCACAACCTGGACATTTTGGCATCGTCGGAAGGACTCAAATGCTTATTGCCCAATGACTCAAGCAATACCGATTATGAAATTGAAAGTCGTATTAAGCAAAACATAGAGGCACCTGTAAAAGAAGGAGATGTTCTCGGATTTGTTGAAGTTAAAAGAAACGGTGTTACTATTGGCAAGGTAGATGCAGTTGCTTCAAGAAATGTTGAAAAACTTCAGCCTTCAGAAGAATCTCAAAACGTAATTATTAAAACAGTAACCGATCCTGCTTTAAAAAAAGTCACAACGGGAGCATTAATTTTTCTGTTGATGTTCCTTATGTTAAGATTTATTTTGCGCAGAATTTCACGAAGCCTTCACTCTAAAAGATGAAAAAATCTTTCTAATAATATTTCAAACAATATAAACTATGATTATCCCACAAAAAGTATCGGTTCTAAATAAAATTTCTTAAACCTATTGTCGAAAAACAACCAAACCGATGAACACAAATATAAAAATGAATGTAAAAAAGAAGGAGTTAATCTGTTC
>Ga0116167_1000279_pt1 | contig 50499 bp, 36 predicted proteins | sample AD_JPNMR3_MetaG_FD_89794 | JGI IMG/M metagenome (GOLD analysis project Ga0116167, IMG submission 89794) | Active sludge microbial communities of municipal wastewater-treating anaerobic digesters from Japan - AD_JPNMR3_MetaG | ecosystem: Engineered > Bioreactor > Anaerobic > Digestate | place...
GGCAATGGCCGATGCCATAGAGGCCGTACCGTTGAGGTTAGCAGTAATGGTACCGGCGGAAAAGTTTCCTGAGGCATCGCGCAGGACGATGGTGTTGGGGTTGTTGCTGGCGGTAGCGCTGGTGGCTGAGTTGGCCACCTTGCCGGTTGAGGAGATGGTAGCCAGCTTTTCATCGGCAATGGCAGCCGAGTTGCTAATATCGGCGTTGGTGATGGTACCGTCGGCTATTTTGGCTGAAGTTACGCTATTATCGGCAATTTTTAAGGAGGATACAGCTCCATCAGCAAGTTTGGCTGTTGTTACGCTGCCATCAGCGAGTTTAGGGGTGGTAACGCTACCGTCGGCCAGGTCGGTAGCGGTGATGGAACCGTCGACAATTTTAGGGCTGGTAACGGTATTGTCGGCAATAGCCGAGGCTGTACCGTTAACGTCACCCACCAGGTTGGCGGTGATGGTACCTGCGGAAAAGTTTCCTGAGGCATCGCGCAGGACGATGGTGTTGGGGTTGTTGCTGGCGGTAGCGCTGGTGGCCGAGTTGGCCACCTTACCGGCTGTGGAGATGGTAGCCAGCTTGCTATCGGCAATGGCAGCCGAGTTGCTAATATCGGCGTTGGTGATGGTGCCGTCGGCTATTTTGGCTGAAGTTACGCTATTATCGGCAAGTTTTAAGGAGGATACAGCTCCATCAGCAAGTTTGGCTGTTGTTACGCTACCGTCGGCGAGTTCGGATGTACCAATCCCTTCAGGTGATATCGCAAGTCCAGCAGAGTCGGCATGTAGGGTATTCCCTTTCGTTTTTACAGCAAACACGTTGGCATTTAATTGCAGACCATTGCCAGCAGTGTAAGTTGAATTTAAGTCGGATGAAGAAATAATGATGGTATCGTTGTTTTGGTTAAGCGTGGTTGATCCTGTAGCTTTGAGGGTAAGGGTGCCACCCCCTTTCGACAAGGTAATTTGCGGTTGCGTGTTTCCGCTGATGAAGAGTTGTTGTAATTCGTTGGTAGTACTGGTATCCTTGTCATCCGTCAGATGCTGATTCAAACGGTTTGATAATATAATATTTTCTTGCTGACGGAGCGCTACTTCGTTATTAATGGCCGATTGGAAATGGATGCTATCGGATTGTTGTTTTTGTCGTAAGGCTCTATCTTCGAGTCGACGTTCGTTGGTTTCGGCGGATATTTGTTTATTCAATTGTTGAGTAAGACTGTCGGTATTACGGATTAGATTTCTTTCAGCATCGGTAATAACCTTACCGCTTCCAGCATCAGTAATGCCACTGGCAGGGGAAGCACTGTATATGGGATCTTTTTCTTCGGCGAGGATGGTTTTTGCCGAAAGCGCATGCATGGCATAGGGTACCGCCATAAGCTGCTGGATACCCATGAGCAAAAATTCACCATTGCGTTTATAGTCGAGTTCCACTTTGAGAAAATGGGGAGCCTCTCCCCAGCGAATGTCGGAGAAACGGCCTACAAGGGGTTGCCCGTGCCCAATGGTAAGCGAGAAGAGACCATAGGCATCGGTAAGCGTTGTGTGCGTCTCGCTATACACGACCGTTCCATCGGGTTTGTCACGAATTATTGAAAAGCGAACTACTATTTCTTTATCGAAAAAAACTGTACCATAAATGTCGTGGCCCGCAATCTCCTTACGGTTCTCATCAAGGGCCACGGCTTGATAATTAATGCCATCGACCACAGGGGTTTGTGATAGCATTTTGCCTGGAAATAACAGTATTCCCATGAAAAGAGTTATGCAGAATAAAGTAAGTTTATTCATAGCTCCAGGTTTTATAAGGTTAACTTTATAATTTTACTACCAGACCAAAAGAAAAAATATTGGCCTGGTTGTACATTATTTGGGTTTGGGTTTGTTTTTCCAGATTAATCAGGCTGCGTAGAAAGGTATATGCGATATCGAGCGCAATATCCTGTGAGAAATCAACAACACATCCTGCAGTAAGCCGAATGCCACTATCGAAATTTCTAAATTCATTATCTTTCAAGAGGTTAACATACTGTTCGCCGATGGTCTGATCGGCTTTGTAAGGATACTGGGCGTAAATAGATAGCGTACCATAAGGTTTGAAAATAAAATCGCTGTGGATAAATTTACGGGTTCTTCCTACACCTGCTCCCACAGACAGGCCTAAATAGTGAAAATCCCATTCTACCTTCTGGTTGTTCACTGTACTTTGTGCGCCCAGATTGATGTAGTATAAGGTAGGTTGAATAAACACCAGCTTGTTGAAAAAACGCTGATACCATACTCCATAGGTGCTTTTGATTTCTGCATTGAGATAGGAATCGGTTTGTCCCTGACTATTACGGTAGCTGATGCTCGAAAATACCTGTCCAAAGAAAATATTTACACGTTTTTCGTTTTCGAGTTGGGCAAAAAGATTTTTTAGGCTAAATAACAGGCAAATAGTAATGATGCAACGGGTCATGGTTTAACGGGTTAGCTTAACAATACGATGAATACTCAATGATTTGTTTTTGCTGGACAGTCTTAGCAAGTAAACGCCATAGGGAATATCCTGAAAATCAAGGATCATGTGAGTAGAGGTAACAGGGAATTGTTTTATTCGTTTGCCCTGCAAGGTGTATAATAGGAGGGTATAATCTTGTTCCCACGTATTTAGTGTCACATGAACTTCATGTACAAACGGATTAGGATAAACAAAACATTTAATTTCTGGCTCGTCAGCGTTATATATTTTCGACTGTATGCTATACCCCTGTTGAAATCCTTGATTAATAATGAGCTGATTGTTGAATTTGGCGGTGTTAGAAGGCTGACCTGCAGTCTGTGAAAGGTATATACCAGCAGTACTTGTAGTATTCCCCCAACTGCTGATTACCCAACGCTGAAGGCTTATCTGGCCAGCAAGCCATGAGGCATTGAAAAATATGCCCAAAATGAACAATTGAATGGGTTTCATGGGTTAGGTATATAAGGCAAATATATAAATATTTATTAAAAATAAGATTTTGAAGTAATAAATTTGATATAGGCTGTTGATAATAAGCTAAATATTATTAGGAGGATTACTCGATTATATGACTACTGAAAAATTTACATTTCCTGAAAATTATAAGTATCAATCGATGGACCTTCAAGTAAATGTTTAGGGTCACATCAATGTTGGGTGTTGCTTGTATGTTATGCGATTGCTAACAACGGTAAGCATGAAAATAATAATTTTCAGACAGTTTGTGAATACCGCTATACATGTTCTTTTCATGCCTTTTTGATAGGCCTTTTTATAAAACAACTTCTTTGTAACTTTTATGGGTAGGGATAACACCCCCAGAAATATATAACCCGCTCTTTGTAAATCTGGGGTTTATCGAATAGCAAAATATGGGCAAATTTTCTGCAAGTGACTATTTTATTGTCTGATACCACTTTTGTAAAACGTAGAATGCTTTTTTTCGTTGTCCCTGGTCGGAGATTAGACCTTTACGATTCCAGAAGTCTTGGATACCGGGTAGTTGTCGTCGGGGGGAGCGAAAGTCGGCCAGTACCCAGGGGGATAGCCCTGTGAGAAAGGGTATTTGTTGTAGCATTTTAATCTGCTCTGTGAAAAAATATTCCTGATATTCCTCGGTCCATCGGGTAAGGGAATCCCCGTGATATCCGAATAGAGCTCCTGCCCCCAGTTCGCTAAACACAAAAGGTTTATTGTATTTTGTTTGCCATTTAATTTTTTCGGTTTTAGCGGGTAGACCATCGTACCAGCCAACATATTCGTTGCATGCAATGACGTCGAGATATTCGCCCAGGGGGTCGTCGACGTGATAGGTAAAGGGGTCGGAAGGATTCACATGCACTTCCATAGCTGCTGAAATCAGTCGTGTAGGGTCGAGTTGACGGGCTTTGAGAGCCAGATTCTTCATAAATTCAATACGTTCTTGATGTACAGGGGTTTCGTTGCCTATGCTCCAGATGATGATGCAAGCCCGGTTTTGGTCGCGACGAATATTCTCGGTGAGCATTTGTTCAGCCAGCTGGTAGGTTTGCCTATTACCAAACTGGATGGTCCAGTAAACGGGAATTTCCGACCATACCAGAAGTCCCATTGAATCGGCCATGCGAACCATGTATTCGTTGTGTGGATAGTGAGCCAGACGAACAAAGTTACAGCCCAGTTCCAGTGCCCAGCCCAGCAATACTTTTGCATCGTCGTACCCATTCGCTCTTGCTTTACGCATGGGCATTTCCTCGTGGATGCATATACCCTTTAGAAATACGGGTTTTTCGTTGATAAGTAACTGATTACCAGCTGTGGTAATGGTACGAAAACCAATATTATCCTTCAAAACATTTTGACGATGACGTAAAAATACTGAATATAGCTTGGGTTTAAGCGGCTCCCAGCGAACCAAATGCTTTACATTGCTTTCAAAAACAAATATTCCATTTTCATCGGTTTTCCCTTGAATGGATAGCTTAAGCTCGGGAATGTCAATTTGAATCTTTTCGTTTGCTATCTTGTCGTTTAACTGTATCCATCCCTGAAGAAGGTTGGGGTTTTGATTGTTGAGGTACAGGTGATAATTCAAGATAAATATACTGTCCTCCTCTATCAAAAGTACGTCGCGGGTAATGCCGCCATAGTTCCACCAGTCGGTGTTGATGGTAGGTACGCCATCGGGGTGTCGTTGATTGTTCACCCTGACAATCAAAAAGTTATTTTTATCCTGTATTAGCGAGGTAATGTCGAAGTAAAATGGGGTGAATCCTCCTTCGTGACTGCCCAGTTTTTTGCCATTGAGATAAACATCGGCGCGGTAATTAACGGCGCCAAACCATAGCAGCAGGCGTTTTCCATTATTGAGCGTATAATCGAACGAACGCTTGTACCAGATGCTACCTTCATAAAAAAGCAGTTCGGCCTTTTGCGAGTTCCAATCGCCCGGAACGTTTAATGTTTCGCTGCAGTCGAAATCATATTCGACACGATCGCTTTTATCGGTGGGTTTTTGATTTCGAAAAAATCCCCATGGATTTTCCTGCATGCGGTAGTCGTAATATCCGTTATCGTAAGGGTCGATGATGATATTCCATTTGCCGTTGAGGCTGGTTGTGTTGCGATTGATTACATTGTTAATCATGGGCTCAGCGTAAAGACTGATATTGATAATGTGTAAAAGGGCAAGCGTTATGATTGACTTCATGGCTTGTAATTTTAAGCTAATATAGCCAGGAGTCATGGAAAATGTGTAAAAAATGGGAAACTTTTTTGCAGGATGGTATTTTTCTCGTAGATATCTAATGATTTCAAAGGCAAAAACAAACAGTTTTTCTGGCAATAATGGACGTCCGTCTGGACGATTGGATTGAAATGAATTGTCTTTATTGATAAAGGTCAAGTAAGCCTTCGGGCAGAATCACGTGGACGAATTGTTTGTTGTGATTAATTTGCTGGAGGGTAGATTCATTCAGGGGTATCCAGATTTCGCCTTTTTCTCCTTTAACGCGGGCTACAATGTTTCCATTAAAGTCGGCTACTTCGACGATGTTTCCAATTTTTTCTGTATTGTGATGGAAAACATCATATCCAACAATTGTTTTCAGGGCGGCCGGCTTTCTTTTCCCCTGCCATACGATAAGTACCTGGCAGTTGATGTACCGGCGGATGCTTTCGACGGAATTAATATCTTCGAGCTGAATAATGGCCGAGGTAGGCGAAATAATTTCCAGGTTTGAAACAAAAAACGGAACGGGCAATCTGTTGATATTCAGAAATACCCATTCCGATTTTTGAAATTGTTTTAAAGCCCAGTTTTCAAAAACTACAATGGCCTTACCCTCTACACCATGAACACGAGTAAGCTTACCAATATTTACCAGATTATCGGTAAGCATGGTAAAAGGTATTAACTGTTAGCCTCGGGCTGAGCTTCTTCTTCCTGCGTAGCGGTGGCAGCTTCAGCGGCTTTTTGAGCAATCTGTGCTGCTTTAGCTTCACGGGCTTTTTGCTCCCGTTCGAGCTGTTCCTTACGTTTTTGTTCTTTCTTTAGCTGCTGAGCTTCTTTTTGTTTCTGAAGCTTGGCCTCTTTTTCAGCCAGCCATGCAGCAAATTTAGCTTCAGCTTGCTCCAGCGTAAGTGCATTTTTCTTTACACCGTTGAGCAGGTGATTCTTGTACAATACGCCTTTTGCTGAAAGAAGCGAACGGCATGTGTCGGATGGTTGAGCGCCAGTTTGTAGCCAATACAATGCTCTATCAAAGTCGAGTTCAATAGTAGCAGGATTTGTCTTAGGATAGTAACGACCTATCCGTTCAATGTATTTGCCATCTCGTGGCGCCCTGCTATCCGCTACCACAATGTGGTAGAAGGGGATCTTTTTTCTCCCCTGACGCGATAATCTAATTCTTACGGGCATAACTTAACGCTTTTGTTCCGACTTATTAATTTTAAAAATTTGAGCTGCAAATATAGAGAAATATTTTGAAAATAAATTTTTTAATTGGTTCAACGCTGGATGATAAGAAATAAAAAAACCGGTGGTTACCAATAGCCACCGGTACTTTATCGTCGAATGTGCGTATTTTTTTCAACCTTTTCCACCTCCATCGATGGTGACGATGGTACCATCGGGGTTGTATTCCAGTTCAATGACTTTTATGCTACGTAGCCAGGTTTTACCACCGGAAGGTACGCTATCGTGATGGAAGAGATACCATTTACCTTTGAATTCGCAGATAGAATGGTGGGTAGTCCAGCCGACTACGGGGGTTAGGATAACGCCTTTGTAAGTGAAGGGTCCATAGGGATTATCGCCAATAGCGTAACACAACTTATGTGTATTACCCGTAGAATACGAGAAATAGTACTTTCCGTTGTATTTGTGCATCCACGAAGCTTCGAAGAATCGACGTTCATGGTCACCGGCTTTGAGCGGTTGGCCATTTTCGTCGAGGATAACTACATCCCGGGGTTCTTCGGCAAATTCAAGCATATCCTCGCTCAATCGGGCTACTTTGGCGCAGAGTGCGGGTTCGTCGGGGGCAGGTTCGTGACCGCATTCTATGGCCTTATTGTTGCGATAGCGCTGAAGTTGTCCACCCCAAATACCCCCAAAATACATGTAGTACTTGCCATCATCATCTTGTAGAACAGCCGGGTCGATGCTATAGCTTCCCATGATGGGATTTTTTTCGGGGATGAAGGGACCTTCGGGTTTATCGCTTACGGCTACCCCAATACGGAAAATATCGGTTTTATCTTTAAGCGGGAAGTAGAGATAGTATTTTCCATTTTTGTGCGCACAGTCGGGCGCCCACAGCTGACGACCTGCCCATGGAATATTTTTAATATCGAGAGCCACTCCGTGGTCGGTTACCGGTCCATCGATATCATCCATGGAAAATACGTGGTAGTCGCGCATGTCGAAATGGTCGCCGTTGTCGTTTTCGGGAATACCTGCATCAATGTCGTGCGAGGGATAGATGTAGATTTTTCCATTAAACACATGTGCCGATGGGTCGGCTGTGTACATATGGTCAACCAGGTATCTTGCTTTTTTCATAGTACATAGATTTTAAGCGTTATCATTTTTCTTGGGCCATTTTTATGATTTCCTGCACTACAGGTTTGGGTTGATACTGCCGGTCAAACAACAGAGGATAGTCGGTTCGTCCCATGATAGGCCAGTAGTTGCGCCAGCTTTGAGCATCGTATACCCCCCAGAGCGTAACCCTATCTATTTTATCGGCATGTTTGAGGAATAGTTTGAAAAGATTTGCATATCGATTGGTAAAAGCAATGTTGACCGAATCGGGTAAGCCGTTGGGGTAGGGGTTATATTTGGCCCTTAACTCAGCTTTAAACGACACATCAGCAGTAAGCCGTTCGGTTGGCCAGGGAAGTAAGGTCATGTCGAGTTCGGTTATCATCACTTTTACTCCCAGGCTGGCATATTTTACAATAGCTTCTTCGTATTCTTCAATGCTGGGTGAGTCGAGCGAAAGATGTCCCTGCATGCCTATGCCATCGACTTTTATTCCTTTGGCTTTCAGTCCACTGACCAGGTTATAAATGGCATCGCGTTTGGTAGGATTCCATTCGTTGTAATCGTTGTAATACAGTTCGGCATTGGGGTCAGCCTCATGGGCAAATTTGAAGGCAAGCTCAATATACTCGGGCCCGATGATTTTATACCATTTCGTTTGGCGATATTGACCATTGTCGTCAATGGCTTCATTAACCACATCCCATCCGTGAACACGTCCTTTATAGCGGCTCACCACTGTGGTGATATGGTTTTTCATCCGGGCAATAAGTTCCTCGCGAGAAACCTCTTTGCCTTTGTCATCCACAAAAATCCAGGCGGGCACCTGAGAGTGCCATATCAGGCAATGACCAATAATTTTCATGCGGTGTTGCTGCCCAAATTCCACGAAAGCGTCGGGAAGTTTGAAGTTAAAAGAATCTTTCGCTGGATGGATTTTTTCCATCTTCATGCAGTTTTCTGCAACAATCGAATTAAAATGCTGGGTGACAATGTTAAGAGCCATTGTATCTTTCCCTTCAATCTGAGCTTCGTTTAGGGCAACCCCAATATAAAATTTATCCTTTAAGGCATCTTTTAAACCTTCATTTTTTTGATCAGCGTTGCAGGTAGCAAAAAATATTATAATCGAACCGCCAATGATGCTTATCAAACTTATTAATTTTTTCATTCCCTAAATATTTTTTAATGTTTTCAAATGTTTCGTATTGGATGTAATTGATTTTGTACCAATTATAGCTATATCGACATTTTATGCATGTTGGTGTATGCTATGATGCTTAAAACTTTGCATTCATGAATTATTGCTATGCCTGATTTTAAGATCCTGTTCGATTTGCACTTCCATTTTTTTATTGATTTCGTAGAAAAATAGGCTAGCGATGGCTACGCCGAAGGTAATTGCGGGGAAAACGCTCATAGCGAGGCGAATGCCCTGAATGGTCAAGTCGGATTGCATCGGCAACCCTTCCTGATAGCCAAAAGCTGCAAGAATGGCTGCAACCAGTGAACCGCCAATACTTAGTCCTGCCTTAAGTCCGAATATCATCGCCGAGAATATGATGGCGGTGGCACGACGGTTGTTTTTCCATTCGGAATAGTCGGCTACGTCGGCTATCATTGCCCACAAAAGCGGGATGGTAAGTCCATAGAAAAATCCATGTAGGATTTGTGTGATAAAAACCAGTCCGATGGAAGTAGGGGGATAGATGTAAAAAGCTAACTGCGCTAGCGTTGCCGTAATAAGTCCAAAACCAAATACATCGCGTTTTCCGTATTTATCGGCCAATCCCTTCGACAGCGCAATACCTACAATCATAAAAATGATGCCCCCTGCATTAAACAAGCTGAAAGCCGATGTTGAGGCATCTTCGGGCCAATGAAAACCTACGAGTCCCATGCTGCTAAGAAACGCGTTGAGACTGGCAATAAAATGGTTGAATCCTATGGCATTCAAAAATGAAGCCAGGGAATCTTTTTCGAGGTAATAATTAAAGTAGTAAACGTAGGTACCCCCTTTAAGGGCGAGCGTAATAAAGATAAATACCGTTACAATAAGCATGATGATCCAGGGCTTGTTGTGGATCAGGTCGGTTAAGTCTTGCTTTACACTTGAGGTTTGTTCGGGCTTGGGGATAATACGTTCCTTGGTGGTTAAAAAGGTGATAATAAAGCACAATACCCCCACAGCAGCGAATATTCCCATGATTTTTTCGAACCCTGCTGCTTTATCACCGTGACCAGCAATTAGTACCAGCGGAAGCAGCAAGACCTGAATGATGAATTGGGCTACCATTACGGCAAAGAATCGGTACGAAGAAATGCTATTTCGTTCCGACATGTTACCGGTAATTACCCCGCTTAAAGCCGAATAGGGCAAGTTATTGGCAGAGTATACAATTACCAGCAAAATATAGGTAATCATCGCATAGATTATTTTGCCGGTAGTACTGAAATTGGGTGTGGTAAAAGCCAATATTGCCATTACCCCAAAGGGGACAGATGTCCAAAGAATCCAGGGCCGGAATTTCCCCCAACGGGTATTGGTGCGGTCGGCGATGATGCCCATGATGGGGTTAAAAAATGCACCTAACATTCCTCCGATGAAAATTATTACCGAAGCCGATGCAGGAGGAATTTTTGCTACATCGGTATAGAAAAAGGCCAAAAAAGTCATTAGCGTCTGAAAAATTAGGTTTGCAGCAAGATCTCCCAGACTGTAACCTATTTTTTCAGAAAGTTTGATTTTTTCTACTTCTGAGCTCATAATAATTTCTTGTTTTTGAGATTTATTTAAAATATTTCCTTTGCTTACAAATTAACGAATATACCGTCGGGTGTAAGGCATACAATTTTTGCAAATAGTACCTACAATTTCAGCGAATATGCATAAATACCAGAAAAAAGGATGCTAATAACCATATCGGGACGGAGGCTGACGAGTTAAATACTGAATTGGTATTTCGACAGGATAGTTGCTATTTTGCTAAAGATTATTTAAAGTCATGTATTGCTATTTCAAAATAATTTTCACATTTGTGCTATCTTTAAGGGTAATTTGTACATTTAAGCATGGTGTTTAAAAAATGTATATTCCTGTTTTTATTAGTTTTTGGTTTGTCGTTAAAAGGACAAAATGACTATTTTTTATTTCACCAGCTGACCCTTGAACATGGATTGTCGAATAATTCGGTGACCTGTATTTTTAAGGATAGCAGGGGTTTTATATGGATTGGCACCATCGATGGGCTCAATCGTTACGATGGGTATAATTTTGTCATCTTTCGGCACTCAAATAACGATACAAATAGCATATCCGATAATTTCATCAGCACAATCATCGAGGATAGCGCTGGCAACTTATGGGTGGGAACCCAGGGCGGTGGGCTCAATTGCTATGATCCCCGGCTCGATCGATTTACAAGTTTTTACCACGATCCCCAAAATATCAATAGCCTTCCTTCGAATTTTATATTTCATCATAACTCCATGCTTATTGACCGCAGGGGAAACCTATGGATCGGTACAAACAAGGGGTTATGCAGTTATTATCCCGGTAAAAAGCAATTTGTACGTTATTTGCTCAAACCACCCGGCTCGATAAGCGAGGTGGCAAAAGATATTCGTACCATTTTTCAGGCGAGTGACGGCACTTTGTGGATTGGAACCGACAGGGGGCTTTATCAGTTCGACCCTTTACAAAAAAAAGTGTTACGATATTTTAGTATGAGTTATGGAAGTACGTCGCTTACCAATAACATTATTACTGCAATAGTCGAAAATGTATCCTATCAGGAAATATGGATTGGAACAGAAGAGGGGCTGAATGTGCTCTCGTTGAAAGATTTTACCATACGTCATTATTTTGCTGGGAAAAACGACATGTATGCATTAAGCGATAACTCAATTACTGCGCTTGATGTAGATGAAAAAGGTAATATCTGGATTGGCACCAAATCGGGAGGGCTTAATCAGTATAACTATGCCCAACGACGATTTTTTTGTTGGAAGCAAAATCCAGTTGATAAGAATAGTTTGAGTGATAACTACATCGACAATCTTTATGTCGATAAGGCTGGATATTTATGGATAGGTACGGTAAACAATGGGGTAAACCTGGTGGACATCAGACCGAAAAAGTTCCAATGGTTGAAAAATGAACCAGGTAATCCTAACTCCCTTTCTGCCAATACCATTCGGTCGGTATATGAAGATTCAGAAGGAATTCTGTGGATAGGCACCTATGGTGGGGGCTTAAATCGTTACGACGGGAAGCAATTTATGCATTTTTTCCATCAGCCAAACAATAGCAATAGTCTCAGTCATAATATCATTAGTGCTTTGCATGAGCATGAACATACTTTATGGATAGGCACCTGGGGGGGAGGATTATGTAAAATGAATACCAGAAATTTCACCATCAATCGGTTAAATCTTCATTTACCCGATTACATTAATCAAATAGCCTCCGACAAATATGGACGGCTATGGATTGCATGCAATGGTGGTCTGTATGTATATTGGCCCATTACTGGGGAATTGATTCGTTGTGACGACGATAGTGTTACCGAGAGGAGACTTACCGCCAATTCGGTGAATCGTATTCACTGGGATGAAAACGGACATCTGTGGGTGGGTACCTTCGATGGATTAAATTGTATAGTATTCAAGGATTTCGAAAAAATCATCATTGATACGCTATACCATTTTCGCAAGCAGCTTAATCGATCCAATAGCTTGAATGATAATCGAATTCTTAGTATAGGCGAGGATTTTGACCAGAATCTCTATTTGGGAACCTATACCGGTGGTATCAGTAAAATGCATGTTCAGTGGAAGGGGAGCAGAATAGCTTCTGTTCAATTTATGCCATATACCGATAACGAAGGTTTGGCCGGTAATATCGTATATGGAATGCTGACCGATAATCGAGGCAATATCTGGATAAGTACTAACAATGGTCTTTCGAAATTTGACCCGGCTAAAAATGTGTTTCAGAATTTTACCATTGATGATGGACTGCAAAGTAATCAGTTTTATTGGAACGCTTATGGCAGGGGCAAAAATTCGCGCATGTATTTTGGGGGCATCAACGGATTGAATCTTTTTTATCCCGACAGTATCCTTGTTCAACGCAGTTTTCCAGAGATTTGTATTACTAATTTTCAGCTTTTCAACCAACCTGTAAAGGTGTCCTCGGGAAAAAATGCATTGTTGAAGCAGTCTATATTATATACCCGTCATATTACCCTTCGTCGGCACGAATATCCTTTTACTATCGAATTTGCCGCTTTGGTGTATCGTTCGCAAAAAAAGATACGCTATGCTTATCGACTTGAAAATTTTGATCATGCCTGGATATATACCGATGCCAATCGCCGTTATGCTACCTACTCACACCTGCGTCCGGGAAGTTATGTTTTCAGGGTCAAGGCTACTAACGAAGATGGTGAATGGGGTAAGCAAATGGCTGAGCTGCACATTACTGTTTTGCCAGCATTTTACGAAACCATCTGGGCTTTTATGCTTTATGCTCTTATACTTTTGGCGCTGTTGTATTTCTTTCGTCGGCAGATATTGGCACGTGCCCGTTATCGTCACGAAATTCAACTTCAGCGCATGGAGCGAAAGAAAAGCGAGGAGTACAATGAAATGAAATTGCAGTTTTTTACCAATATCTCCCACGAATTTCGTACACCGCTGACCCTAATTATGGGGCCGCTGGAAAATATCCTTTCACGCTCCGACCTTGATAAAGCTGCCAGGGAACAGCTTATGCTTATGCGTTCGGGAAGTAAACGCCTACTTCACCTGATTAATCAGTTACTCGAGTTCAGAAAAGTAGAATCCGGTAACTATGAGCTAAAAATAACCCATAGCGATGTAATACCCCCTCTGAAAGAAATTGTAGAACTTTTTAAAAGCACAGCGCAGTCGCATAGAATCAGTTACTCAGCTTCTTTTCCTTTGAAAAGTGCAATGATTTATTTCGATGAAAACGTAATAGAGACGATAGCATTCAATTTACTTTCCAATGCCTTTAAATTTACCCAGCCCGGTGGAAATATTCGTTTTGAGATAGAATTTTATAACGAAAGATTTGAAAAAACAATTCTTGAAAAGGACATACATTACCTGGTAATAAAGGTAGAGGATACGGGAAAGGGTATTCCTGCCGACAAGCTGGACGACATTTTCAAACGTTTTTACCAATTGCCTGCTGCTGATAAACATGCCATCAAGGGGACGGGTATTGGACTTACACTTTGTCAGGAGCTGGCCGTGATGCATGGGGGCGAAATAAAGGTGGAAAGTGCTGTTGGTAAAGGTTCGGTTTTTACTACTACTCTGGCAGTACATGCTTCCTACTTTTTACAAAAAAATATTCCTATTCTTTCTGATAATGAACATATTGCAAAGAATGGTACAGAAAGTTCTGAGAAATTTGCTTTTACCTTTAACGAGCCAGGTACATTACAATTTAGTCGTCCCGAGAAGGAGGATAGTCCCGGTGTGCTTATCATTGAAGACGATGTTGAAATTATCAAGTATATAGGGAAACTAATTGAACAGCAATATCACATTTACTATGCATTCGATGGAAATGCGGGGTTGCAGCTGGCACTTGAGAAAGAACCCGATATTATTATTTCTGATGTTATGATGCCTCAAATGAATGGTTTTGAGCTGTGCGAAAAAATAAAAACCGATCCCCGACTCAGCCATATACCCATTATAATGCTCACGGCATTATCGAATATCGATGATAAAATTAAGGGGTATCATCTGGGAGCCGATGAATATTTGACCAAGCCTTTCGATCATCGTCATTTGCTGGTGCGCATTGAAAAACTTATTGAGCAACGAAAGCAGTTGCAACGGCATTTTCAGCAGCAATTTAGCATGGATAACGAAATGCCCACGCTATCGTCTCTCGATAAGCAGCTTATACAAAAAGTAATCCAGTTAGTGGAGGATCGGATGTCCGACCCCAATCTGTCGGTCGATGATTTGAGCCGGGAATTAGGCATCAGCTCAACACATTTATACCGAAAAATTAAGGCGCTTATGGGACTATCGACCAATGATTTTATTAGAAAAATTCGATTGAAACGTGCTGCACAGCTACTTTTACAGGGAAATGGCAATATTTCACAGGTGATGTTTGAGGTCGGATTTACCAATAGTTCTTATTTCGCCAGGCGCTTTCAGGAAGAGTTTGGCATGACTCCAAGCGAATTTATTCATCAACAAAGAGGAAAAGCATAGAGGTTATCCATCGTTGTAAAAAATCTTTTAAAGAAAATTTGTGAATAAAAAAATAGTTGTATTTTTGCAGTCCACTTTTTGAAAGTGGGTAAGTGCATACAGTTCAACAAAAAAAGCTTAGAAAAGTGAATACGCTTAGTTATCGGACAATATCGGCCAATAAGGCTACCGTTCAGAAGAACTGGGTTATAGTGGATGCGCAAGGACAGGTATTAGGCCGTTTGGCTTCAAAGGTTGCCAAACTCTTGCGGGGTAAATACAAAACCAACTATACCCCTCATGTCGATTGTGGCGACAATGTTATTGTAATCAATGCAGCAGGGGTTCGCCTGACTGGTAAAAAATGGACCGATCGTGAACATTTTTTCCACACGGGTTACCAGGGCGGACAAATTGTTAAAAGCCCGCTCGATATCTATCGCAAAAATCCTTGCGATCTGGTCGAAAAAGCTGTAAGGGGAATGTTACCCAAGAACCGTCTCGGAGATGCAATTTTTAAAAATTTGCATGTTTACGCAGGCAGTGAGCATGCCCATCAGGGGCAGCAACCCAAACTTATTGATATCAACTCACTTAAATAATAAACATGGAAGTAATTAACGCAGTTGGTAGAAGAAAAACAGCAGTAGCCCGTATTTACGTTTCAGAGGGCAAAGGAAATATTACCATCAACGAACGTGCATTCGAAAATTATTTTCCCACCATTCAATTACAAACCACAGTAAAACAGCCATTGGTATTGGTAGGCTTAACCGACAAATTTGACATCAAGGTTAACCTTACGGGTGGCGGATTTAAAGGACAAGCCGAAGCGTTGAGACTTGCCATAGCACGTGCGCTGGTTAAATATAACGAAGAGTACAAAGCCATACTTCGGAAAAATGGGTTACTCACCCGCGATCCCCGTGAGGTGGAAAGGAAGAAACCGGGTCGTCCCAAAGCCAGAAAAAGATTTCAATTCAGCAAACGTTAATGTTCAACGTTTGGAAGAGCTAAGTTTAGTATCTAAACTCGCTGGACTCCGAAAGGACTACCAGGGGGTTGCTTAATATAGAAGGTAAACTTAAAAATGAAAGAATGTCGAGAGTAACTTTTGAACAACTATTAGAGGCGGGTGTACACTTTGGCCATTTGAAGAGAAAATGGTGTCCTGAAATGGCGCCATACATTTTCACAGAAAAGAATGGTATCCACATCATCGACCTGCAGAAGACTATTGTCAAACTGGAAGAGGCTGCTAATGCGTTAAAGCAAATTGCTAAATCGGGAAGGAAAATTTTGTTTGTAGCCACCAAAAAGCAGGCTAAAGACATTGTTAGCGAGAAGGTAAAAGCCATTAACATGCCTTATGTGACGGAGCGTTGGCCAGGCGGAATGCTCACCAACTTTCCTACCATTCGTAAGGCTGTTAAGAAAATGGCAGCAATTGATCGCATGATGACCGATGGCACGTTTGATACGCTATCCAAGCGTGAACGGTTGCAAATAACACGTCAGCGTGCGAAGTTGGAGAAGAACCTCGGTAGTATAGCCGATCTTACACGCTTACCTGCTGCTTTGTTTGTGGTTGATATTACCAAAGAACATATTGCGGTGAAGGAAGCTCGACGTCTGGGAATACCTGTTGTAGCCATCTGCGATACCAATTCAAATCCAAATCTGGTAGACTTTCCTATCCCAGCCAATGACGATGCTTCCAAGTCGATAGCCCTTATTACCGATGTAATATGTCAGGCTGTGCAGGAAGGGCTCAACGAACGTAAAGTTGAGAAAGATTCGGAACAGGCCGAATCAAAAGCCAAGGAAACTAAGGAACACAAAAAACCTAAGGTAGTTAAGGCTACAACTGCTTCGGTACTGGCAGAAGATGTTGAGGACGCTGTTTTGAATAAGTTCGAAACCGAGGTGAAAAAAGTACCTATTAAGAAGAAAACTATAAAGGAAGACGAATAATCTTTTCAACATACAAAAAATGGGCGTAGCCAGCATGGCTACGCTGCTTTTTATAAATAAACGGAACTAAAAATGTAAGCATATGGCACAAGTTACCTTAGCCGATATAACAAAACTGCGTAAAGCAACAAGCGCAGGAATGATGGATTGTAAGAAAGCGCTGGAAGAAGCTGATGGCGATTTCGACAAGGCGGTTGAAATTATTCGCAAAAAAGGACAGTTGGTTGCCAGTAAACGTGCCGATCGTACCGCAACGGAAGGGGTGGTATTGGCCAAGGTAGCCGAGAATGGAACGTATGGCATTGTAGTGGCTTTGAATTGCGAAACCGATTTTGTGGCCAAAAATGCCGATTTTGTTGCTTTAGCCGAACTTATCGCGCAAACTGCCCTAATAAACCGTCCTGCTTCTGTTGAAGAGCTGAAAGGTATAGTTGTAGATGGACGACCCATTGAAAACCATATCTCCGAAAAAATTGGTGTAACTGGGGAAAAAATGGAGTTGAGCTATTATGCTTCTCTCTCGGCTGAGAAGGTCAGCGCATACATCCACCCTGGAAACCAGCTGGCTTGTATTGTTGGCTTTAATAAAGCTGGTCTTGATGAACAGGTGTACAAGGATATCTGCATGCAGGTGGCTGCTATGAATCCCGTTGCGGTCGATAAAGAATTTGTAAGCAAAGAAAGAATTGAAAAGGAACTTGAAATCGGTCGCGAACAGGCTCGCCTGGAAGGAAAACCTGAAAATATGATTGAAAAAATTGCCGAAGGTAAACTCAATAAATTCTTTAAAGAAAGTACACTGCTCAATCAAGAGTTTATTAAGGATAATAAGAAAACGGTTAGACAATATATTCAGTCCATCGATAAAGACCTTGTGGTTACAGGTTTTTGTCGATTTGCCTTGAAAGATTAAAAGTACTATTTTAGCATAAAAAACCACCCGGATGGGTGGTTTTTTGTTTTAGAGATTTAAAGGCATTATGGTTTTGCCCCAGCTGATAAGTATTGGTAAATAATTTTTGCCTGATTATCGTTAATTTTAGCCGGCTTTTGCATACGTGCTACTATTTCTTTCCATTGGGTCTGGGTGTATTTCTCGGGTAAGTACAAATGATGACAACCACCACAATTACGAATATAAAGTTGCCTTCCCAATAAAAGGGTATCGAGGTTTACCTGTACCCTTTCAGCATCGAGTGCGGTAGGGGCATATAACGCCCCTCCACACTGGTATGCCAGAATTCCAACAAGGCAGGTAAACACAATGATTGTACAGATTTTAGCTTTAGAATACATAGGAGAAAATTAAACGGCATTGGATTCTTTCAAACTCTTTCAGATTTAACGAATTGCCCGAAGCAGCTCCTTTGAACGATGTTAGTTGAGGGAGTAGGGTAAAGTTAGCCCAGAAACTTTCACTTACGTAAGAGAAACCTATTCCACCAAAAAGCGCGCTGTGTTTTACTTCCCCTTTTTCCAGCACATTTTTCCAGGCACTTTCGGCGGTAAGAGCAAAGGTTGGTGATACCGACCATGCAGCAGCCAGGTAGGCATCGATTTTGTTTTTCTTTTCCCACTCAGTATGATTGTCCTCAATTTCAGGCTCTAACTCAAATTCGTATACACCATTAAATGCAACGGTGAGATTATGGATGCGCTTGTCGAGTATGAGTTTTCCTTCCAACTCATATTCATTGGTACTAATGGTATATTCGCCATACAACGCCAAACCAATGGGATGTGCAACGGGATCGAGCAACTTGAGTTTCCACTCATTGGAGAATCCTATTTTATTTTCGGTTTTTACCTGTACACTGTCTGCTGCTGATTTAGCTGTCAGATTCAGGTAAAAAGCTGTCTGTAAATTGTTGCCGAGTCCTACTTCATATTCGGTTCGGTGATCAAGTCGAGCATAATAATTATCACGACCCGTACGCAGGGTATTCCATACCTCCAGCTCTTTTTGCCCCTTATTCAGAACAGTACTCTGATAGGTATAGGTAAATAATCGATCTTGTGCAACCGCTGTTACACTGCAGAACAGAAAAAGTAAAAATATTTTGTTTTTTGTTGCCATAGTATTTGTTTTTAAAATTTTGCAGGCAAAACTATTGTCTTTGAAAACGGCAAACCATCCTTATTTGTGGGTAATTTTTATCGTTCAATGATACAGAATATCCTCATATGTGATGAATCGGTATATGCATACCAGTTGGGGTCTCCTCAATTTTTTATAATTTTTTGTAAGTCAAGTTAAAAAACTGTCAGAAACAGGGTAAAAATTGTTCTCGACCATTTCGTATCAGAAGACGAAAGAAATGTATCCCCTGAGAAGCTTAGCGGGAGGTTAACTTGCATATTCATTTCAAAATCCAGGAATATGAAAAAATATTTGATTTTTTTCTTCATGCTAGTTTCGGCATATACCATCATGCGCTGTGATGATACATTTAAACCCGAGTTGGAGGTTAGCCCAACCTCTCTTGTATTAGCCCCTGTGGCTAATAGTACGGATAGTTTTTTGGTACATTCGAATACCGAATGGACGATTGTATGGGATGCCGACTGGATTACGGTTACCCCTAAGGCGGGGAAAGACAATAGCACGGTAATCGTAGTGGCTGCAGCTAATTCAGACGCTTCGGCACGAACGGCAAACATTGTCGTTAGGGCTGAAGGACTCAACGACCGAGTCATAGAGGTTACTCAAGGCGGGAAATTGTATGCCTTGCCCCGGCGGGTTGTACTCGACTCGGCAGCGAATAGCCTGGATACGTTGCAGATTTTTAGTCCTGGGGAGTGGTCACTGAAAGGGATATCCGAATGGCTATCGGTAAATCCGACACAGGGATCACAATCAGCAAAGGTTGTTGTCAAAGCTTTAACCGAAAATGCCGACACAGCCGCACGAAGCAATAGGATTATACTTATTTCGAAGGATGCTGGTACCGATACTGTTGAGGTAGTGCAACGGGGGAGCAAATATTATCTTGCGATGTCGGCGACTACGCTAACATTGGGTCCTGAGGCAAACAGTTCGGCTACCTTTTCGGTTTCTTCCAATACCCAATGGACGATAACATCGCCTCAAAGCTGGCTAACCGTGAATCCGCTGACAGGAACGGGAAATGCTACCATTACGGTCAAAACCAATGAGACCATGACTGTTTCTCGACCTCGTTCGTTAACACTTACCCTGTCGAGCGATAGAGTTAAACAACAACCTAAGATTAAAATTACCCAGGAAGGGATACCCTGTGCAGATAGCGATGAGGAATACTGTGAAACTCCTGGCTGTGCTATTGCACAATTACCCACGTATGGTGAATTAACCTCGAACGCTTATTTACCCGATCCCTTTACTTTCCTCGATGGCTCGAAGGTAACTACCAGGGCCGATTGGACCTGTCGTCGTGCCGAGATTGCCGCTCTTGCTCAAAAGTTTGAATTTGGGAATAAACCCTGTACACCTTATTCAGCAACGACGGCTACCTTTAACAGCAGTAACAATACGCTCACGGTTACCGTAACAGAAAATGGTAAAACCATTTCGTTCGATTGTACCATTACTTATCCGGCAACAGGCACTGCCCCTTATCCAGCAATGATTGGAATTGGTTTTTCTTTCCTGAATAATAACGAACTTTCCAATTTGGGTGTGGCAATAATTAATTTCCCATGTGATCAAATTGCCGAACAGCAAAGTACAGGTTCGCGTGGTAAGGGTAAATTTTATGACCTATACTGTAGCAACCATTCAGCAGGAGCGCTTATGGCATGGGCATGGGGGGTAAGCCGACTTATCGATGCGCTTGAAAAAACACCTGAGGCTAATATTGATCCTACACGATTGGGTGTAACGGGTTGTTCTCGGTATGGTAAAGGCGCTTTAGTGGCAGGTGCTTTCGACGAACGAATAAAATTAACTATTCCCCAGGAATCGGGCTCTGGAGGGGCAGCTAGCTGGCGGGTATCTGACGCACAAAAAGCTGCTGGTCAGAATGTGCAGACCCTCTCACAGATTGTCACCGAAAATTGTTGGTTCCGAGCCGACTTTAACCAGTTTAGTACCACTGCTAATAGGCTGCCTTTCGACCATCATATGATTATGGCCCTATGTGCTCCACGTGCTCTTCTGGTAATTGAAAATACCTCGATGGAATGGTTGGGCAACCTGAGTACATGGACTACCGCTAATGCTGCACACTATGTTTGGGAAGCATTGGGAATACCCGACTATATGGGATTCTCTCAGGTAGGCCACTCCGATCATTGTGGATTTCCTGCTGCACAAATTCCCGAGTTACAGGCGTATGTCAAAAAATTTCTCGTCGGTACAGGTACCGATGATACCCAGGTGATGAAAACGGATGGAAACCTTATTTTCGATAAAGATAAATGGGTAAACTGGATTGTACCTAATCTACCATAGTTCCTTTTTCTCCGATTCTTTTACCAGAGCTGCCCGCGTAGGGCAGCTTCTTTAAGAAGTAAGTAGAAGATTTTACTGTTTCAGCCACCTTCCGTACCTCAACGTTACCATCCTGTACCACCCGCAGGGTATACATTCCAGCTTTAAGCTGCTTGGTGCTGAGGGTGACCGAACCTACCAATTGCCCTTTAGCTGCCTGCTTTCCATCCAGGCATATGAAATAAGAACCCTACCTCTACTACAATTAGCATTCAATTAAAGTAACCCCTTTTCAGGGCTCAAGATTGTTGCTCAATACGGCTACAAAACCTCCGCGGGGTTTGATTTTCAGATTTATCACAGGATTGTTTGTTTTAAATTGATAAAAGGTTCGATTAGTATCACCATCGGTAATCACGCTGGTACTTTTTACTTCAGGATCTATGAGCGAAAGGTTTATTTCAACCTGCTGTTCGTTATCCTGTGCATTAATACCCGCAATATACCACATATCATTGCCTTTTCGGGCTAAAACCACATATTTGCCGGGATAACCATCGATAAACTTAATATCGTCCCATACTTCGGGGATTGACGACATGAACTGCTGTACATAAGCGGGTTGTGCGGCCATTCCCCGTGGTATTTCGGCAAAATGCTGAATACCTGATTGAAAAAGAACAGACAAAGCTAATTCGAAGGCATTGGAGGTTATTCTGCGAATATTGGGCACTTCCGAAAAAGCCACCGGTGTAAAATCCATTGGGCCAATCACATTACGGGTAAAAGGCAGCACCGTACAATGTACAGGCTGTTGATCGGCATTATGCTGTTCGAAAGTTACAAATTCAAATCCTTTCACCGCTTCCATCGTCATCAGATTGGGAAAAGTGCGGTTCCAACCTCTGGGAATGGTAGCTCCATGGAAATTTACCAATAGCTTGTAATCAAAAGCATCCTTTAGAATTTCCTGGTAATATGCCATCATCGATTGACCATCGCCACCAAAAAAATCGACTTTTACACCTACCACGCCCATTTTGCTGATTTTTTCAAATTCGCTGCGTCGGATTTGACGATCGACCATCAGATTCCGAGGGGTTAATGGGGCTGTATTCCAGTTACCTGCCGAGTTATACCACAGCAGGATACCTACATTTTTTTGTTTAGCGTACTCGACAAGCTCCTGTATTTTTTCATAGCCAATCTGTGTGTCCCAATAGGCATCGATAAGGCAATAACGCCAGTGCATACGTGCAGCATAGTCGATAAAAGATTTTTGAACGGGGAAAATAGTTGAATCGTCCTTGAGTAACACCCACGACCAGGCCGATTGTCCCGGTTTAACAAACGAAAGATTATTGTCGATAGCAGGGTCGGCCAAATCGGTAACCAGCGTCGATTCGACAATAGTTCCCAGACTTTTACCCATTATGATTAAACGCCAGGGGGTGTAAAGGGGTAGACGCGCAGTTGGATATACAGGGGCCTGCTCGTGGGTAGTCTCGAGCGGCTGAGGAAAAGCTAAAAAGTATTCACCCTCGGGCGATAGTGCAGATAAGCGAGAACCACAATAATTTTCCCGTACGTTAGTTTCGGTAAGCAGCACCCAATGATGATTTGCGAAAAAGAGTGCAGGAAACGACCAACCCGCTTGTTGGGGAGCAGGTGTACCTACTGGCACATCGATGTAATAGTTTTCCTCGTACGATGGCTGTGTGGCGTTCCACCCAGTGCGAGCATCAGCATGAGGGTGCAACCATGCTCGGGCATCCCCAGGAAAACGAAATGAAGTATATTCCTTCTCTACCTGAACAGGTACGTCAGTTGTGCCGGGTAAGTAATAACGGTAAGCAACCCCATCGTTCGATACTCTAAAAATTATCTGCAATCGTTGATTTTGTCGATTGATAACTTCCAATGTGCGTTCATTGGCGCTATAGCTGCAATTTTTCCTTTTCCCTGTTAGCATTACATACTGGTCATTTACAGGAACAACCTGTCCAACTTTCTCGAGAATAAGGGAATCGTAAAAATTGGTATTGCTTAGCTTAAGTCCCAGCCGTGAAGGCATGAGTACTGTCTCATCATGATCCTGAATGGTGTAGGTAAGCATACCTTTGCCGTTAATTTCTACCTTCACGCTTATGTTGTTGTCGGGACTTTTAACTTCTATGGGGTTAATGGCATTGAGGTTGTAATGCATGGTTAGAAACATTATAGTAACCCAAACACACGAAAGACGAGTTTGCATAATACTTAGTTTAAACGTTTAACAAACGATGTATATTGCTATAAATCAATTATTTCAATAATCTGATGTAATAAACGCCTCCAGCCAATGAACCAGGATGAGCCACAAATTTTACCGTATAGTTCGTGCTGGCAGATTCGCGAATCGATGCAGGAATTTCAACATCGACCGTAAAAAAGGTATCTCCTCGATCACCTTTCAAATGGATGGTCTCCACCTTAATGTCATTCAGCCATACGTCGAAGGTACGGTTATTATCGAGTCCATAGAAAGTTAGTGAAAGATATCGCGCTTGCTTAGCATTATCGGAAAGTTCGTAGGAAAACCATCCGGAGGCATGTCTCCAGAAACGGTTTTGATGAATTCCCCATTCGGTATTTTCACCTTTAAAGTTATGTCCGACCTCCGATTGCTGCTCACCAGGAGCTACCTCGTCGATAGTCCGCTGTTGCAGGGCTAATTTTTCCTTTTCTTTTTCGAGCCATAGCTGCTGTTGCTGTTTAAACTGTGATTCGGAAAACAACGGAAAATATAGCGTATAACGGGTAGCCTGCAACTCGAAAAAAGGCTGTAGCATGATGTTAACCTCTTCATTGTTTTTCAGTCGCATGGGTATAGAAAACTGAAGTTTATTGGCATCCAACAGCTTTACTTTTTTGATCCAATCATCATCATTGGACACAATACAGGACTGTTCGTCCAGTGGATAAAGTGGCCCATTTGCTACATGTGCCATTCGGGAAGCATCAGCAAACAAGCCTATCTGTTGGGCTGTATCGCAGGCGGCTGCCAATACGATAGGACCGTACAACAAAGAAACCCAGGAAGAACCATCGGGCAATCGTTCGTACAACAGTTGCATGGGCAACGCTATCTGGATTACATCCTTATTTTTCCACACCCGTTTGACATCCGCATAACCGTCTTTGACAGGTATTCGTTGCTCTTTGCCATTATTTATGCGCACTGCAAGATAATTTTCCCGTACCCACACAGGCTTTCGAATGCGTATCGTCATGTTTAGGGGGGTAGAAGTTTGAATTTGAAGCTGCGTATTGGGCTCAAAAGGGAAACGAGTTTGTTGGACTATTTCAACATTTTTTTCCCGCCAGATAAGTTGAGAGGGAATAAACAAATTTACCCACAACGTATCAGGCGTTCTGGCATAAATCATTTCACCATATTTAGCATGATTTTCCATCCCTGTTCCCACGCAGCACCAAAATGAATTATTGACTGTAGAATACACGCGGTAGTGGCAAGGGTGCATAGGAGTAAAATACACAAATCCCCCACTATCGCGATGAATAGAAGACAGGATATGATTAAACAGGGTACGTTCGTAGTAGTCGAGGTACTTTGTTTGTCCCGACGACAGGAATAGCAGTCGGGTAAGCTTAAGCATGTTGTAGCTATTACAGGTTTCGGGTCCCTGGTTCGACTCAATCATAGAGCTGAAGTCGTTGGCAGGATTAAAATGCTCACGAACGCCGTGCCCACCAATGGAAACCGTATATTTGCCGACGACCAGATCCCAGAAGAAACGTGCAGCCTTATCCCAGTCGGGATCGTGAGTAGCATCGGCCACACATTTAAAGCCGATAACTTTAGGTATTTGCGTATTGGCGTGTAACCCGGTCAAAATATCTTTACCTTCCTGTAGGGGTTGTAAGATAGCCTTATGCGAAAAACGGCGCGCCAGCGTAAAATAACGGCTATTCCCTGTAATCTGCCCCACCTCTACAAACACCTCGTTAAGTCCCCCATGCTCGGTAGCCAGTATTTGTTGTACCTGATCGTCGGAGAGGGATTGGGTCAACTGATCGAACCAATCGGTAAGTTTTACCAGCATGTCAAGTGCTTTTGTTTGATGGGCATAAAGGTAGGCATCGCGTAGGCCTGCAAAAGTTTTGTGTAGGTTATATAACGGCACCCAGCGATTACCCAGCGAAAAGCTGCCCGCATCGATTTTTCCATTCCGAATATCGTTCCACAGGCTTTTTCCATCGGGTATACCGCCAACATAGCCATCGCCATTTTTCCGCTGACAGCTATCGAGCCAGTTGAGCATATACTGTATCCTAATAAGTAACTGTGGCTGTTGGGTAGTTGCATACATCATCGACAGGGCTGAAAGATAATGGCCAGCAGTATGCCCATCGAGTCCCATACTTTCCCAATTGGGATAGTTGGGCTTTAAGGGAGTAATACCGGCCTCCTTCAGGAAAGGAGCCAGTAATCGATCGGGGTCTAATGCCAATAAATACTTTAAGTCGGCCTGTTGAGCCTGGTAAAAAACGTTAGCCGGCATTATTTTTACCTCTGCCATATCAAATCCCTGTAGGGTATTTCCCTTAATGATACCAGCAAAACAGGCAAGTATGGAAAGAAAAAGCCACGTTCGTTTCATTTGTGTATCATTTAAAAATTTTCCTCTAAAAAGTCGGATAGAGCTTGCATGTAATATGTTTTTTGCCATAAAATCAAGTAGTTATAAGAAATTATTTTCATACTTGTTTGTGAATACTACCCTATATGATCGTTTCATCCTCCAAAAACTTACCTCAAAATTTTGCATCGGCAATAAAATGCTTATTGAGAACAAAATAAAATTTTTCGAGGATAAAAAAGGTGGACAAAAAGAGAATTTTACAGGACAAATGGATATAAGCAATAAAAAAACCCGGCTGATGACCGGGTTTATTATTTCTAAAAGGATTGTCGAAAATTAAAACAGGCGCAAACTTACTTAGGAAAAAACTTTTTTTGAAAAATTAGCAGGATAATTACACCCACCGTTATGGCGGAATCGGCAATGTTAAAAACAGGACGAAAGAATACGAATTCCTGTCCTCCCCAAAAGGGTATCCAGGCGGGAAGCGTGGTTTGAATGATGGGAAAATAAAACATATCCACCACTTTACCATGTAAAAATCCGGCATATCCCCCCTCGGAGGGGAACATTTGCGCTACCTGATAATAGCTTTCATTGAAAATTAAACCATAAAAGGCACTATCAATCATATTTCCAATAGCCCCAGCCAGAATAAGGGATATGCAGGCTATTAGTCCCACGGGAGCATTCTTACGTATCAGCGAGTACAGATAATAACCAATGGCACCGATGGCGACCAACCTGAAAAGACTCAGAAATAGCTTTGCCTGATCACCATCACCAAGCTCAATTCCAAAGGCCATTCCTTTGTTTTCGGTAAAATGTATGATAAACCAGTTGGTAATTTTAAATTCCTGCCCCAAATACATGTGGGTTTTAACCCATATTTTAAGCAATTGATCAATGAGTAAAACGGCAATGATGATAATCCAGGCAAGTTGTCCTTTACGTTTCATCCGAAAATAATTTTAAATTTTTTATAGTGGTCGGATGGAACTCGCATGTGATGAGCTTTCTACACATAGGCAAGTACGAAACTGATAAATATTTTCATACTCGTTTGTGAATGCTACCCTACATGCTCGTTTCCATGAAAAATCAGCTCACTAAAATACAACACAAAAAAATAATACCATAGCATCACGAGGATACTATGGCGTGGCTATGAAATCGATATTGTTTACTTTGCCCCACCCTGTTTAGCTTCAATGCTTAGGGTAGCATGAGGAACCGCCATAAGGCGTTCTTTGGGAATAAGTTTTCCTGTTTCCCTGCAAATTCCATAGGTTTTGTTCTCGATGCGTACCAGAGCCGCTTGCAAATGCTGTATAAATTTCAACTGGCGTTGTGCCAGACGACCGGCCTCTTCTTTCGAAAGGGTTGCTGCTCCTTCTTCCAGTACTTTGAAAGTAGGAGAAGTATCCTGTGTATCGTTGCTACCCGTTTGGGTGATAGCACTTTTAAGGAGCTCATAATCCTTCATAGCCTGATCAAGCTTTTCAAGAATGATTTTCTTGAATTCCGCAAGCTCCTCGTCCGAATATCTGGTTTTTTCTGCCATATGTTTAGGTATTAATGTTAGGTTTCTTTAGCTAATTGGCATTTATACGTTCCACACTGATGAAAGTTTGTATTTCCTCGTCGAGTTCCACCAGCTTCTTGTTATCGTGTTGAATGTCATCGACCATTACCAGGGAGGCCGCCAGCGTCTGTGACGAAATATACTGCCGGTGATTCTCGATAGCATCATTAATAGCCTCGTGTTTAACGATTTCTATTTTTATTTTATCGGTGACATCAAAATTACTTTCCTTACGAATGTTCTGGATACGGTTAATCAGCTCGCGAGCAATGCCTTCCTGGCGTAATTCTTCGGTAATTTTTATATCGAGCGCTACTGTTACCTTATCTTCGGAGGCCACCAACCAACCCGGAATATCCTCCGAGGTTATTTCAACATCTTCGAGGGTTAGCGGAATTGTTTGCCCATCGACGATAATTTCACCACCTCCTTTTTCCTCAAAGGCGTAGATATCATCCTGGCTAAAACTACTTATCGCAGCTGTTATCCCTTTCATCAACTTACCATAACGGGGACCGAGGGTTTTGAAATTGGGCTTAATTTTTTTAACAAGAACACCCTTCGTATCCTTTATAAATTCGATGTCCTTAACGTTAACTTCGGTAAGGATAAGGTTTTTAACCGCATTAATCTGCTCAATGAGTTTTGGGTCGATAGCCGGAATGAGAATCTTATGGAGTGGTTGACGTACTTTAATATTAACTTTACGACGCAGACTCAGCACCATCGAAGAAATCTGCTGTGCCAGCTCCATCTTTTCCTCCAGGTCTTTATCGATATAAGCAGCCTGCGATTGAGGGAAGTCTGCCAGATGAACCGAACTATACTTTTCTCGCCCAGTACAACTGTTGAGATCGGTGTACAGTTTTTCGGCGTAGAAAGGAGCAATAGGTGCAGCCAGCTTAGCTACTGTTACCAGACAGGTATATAGCGTTTGATAAGCAGCTATTTTGTCGGTCGAATAGGCGCTGCCCCAGAAACGTTTTCGATTCAATCGAACATACCAATTACTCAGGTTTTCGGTGACGAAATGAGCAATTGCCCTGCCTGCCTTTGTCAGGTCATAATTTTCGTAATGCTGGTCAACCTCTTCGATGAGGGTATTGAGCAAAGAAATAATCCAGCGATCAATTTCGGGACGTTGCGAGAGGGGTACCTCATCTTCGCTGAAGGTAAATCCGTCGATATTGGCATAAAGCGCAAAAAAGGCGTAGGTGTTGTAAAGCGTACCAAAAAACTTGCGCATTACTTCATCAACCCCATCGATATCAAACTTAAGATTATCCCACGGATTGGCATTGGTAATCATGTACCAGCGCAAGGGGTCGGAACCGTATTTCTCAATGACATCGGCTGGTTCAACAGCATTACCAAGCCTTTTCGACATTTTGTTCCCGTTTTTATCGAGTACCAGGCCATTGGAAATAACATTCTTGAAAGCCACCGAATCGAAGAGCATCGTTGCAATAGCATGAAGGGTAAAGAACCAACCCCGGGTCTGGTCAACCCCTTCGGCAATAAAATCGGCTGGAAATTCGCCCTTGAGGTCATGCTCAAAAGGATAGTGCCATTGTGCATAGGGCATGGCACCGCTATCGAACCAAACATCGATGAGATCGGGTTCACGATACATAGGTTTACCCGAAGGAGAAACTAATACAATCTCGTCGACAAAAGGTTTATGCAGGTCTATTTTGTTGTAGTTTTCAGTCGAAAAATCATTGGGGTCGAAATGTTCGAGGGGATTGCGAGGCATTAATCCTGCCTCCACAGCCTTTTGAGCCTCGGCTTTGAGTTCGGCCAATGAGCCTATGCACTTTTCCTCCGTACCGTCGGCGGTACGCCAGATAGGCAGCGGAGTACCCCAATAACGCGAACGCGAAAGGTTCCAATCCTGCAAGTTTTCGAGCCACTTGCCAAAACGCCCGCTTCCAGTTGATTCGGGCTTCCAATTGATGGTTTGATTGAGCTCTATCATTTTATCCCGATAAGCAGTGGTTTTGATAAACCACGAATCGAGGGGATAATAGAGTACGGGCTTGTCGGTTCGCCAGCAATGCGGATAGCTGTGAACGTATTTTTCAATTTTAAAGGCTTTATTCTCGGCTTTTAGCTTGGTAGCAATGTATACATCAACGGTTTCATCGTCTTCCGTAAGATTGGGGTCGTAGTCGTTTTTCACGTAACGCCCCGTCAGGTCGCCACAGCCCTCAATAAACTTGCCCTGCTTGTCGACCAGCGTTAGTGAACCTAAGCCATATTGTTTAGCCACGCGATAGTCGTCGGCACCAAAGCTGGGTGCAATGTGTACGATACCTGTACCATCTTCGGTGGTAACAAAGTCGCCACACACTACTTTAAAGGCATCCCCGTTAGTAGGCTGTTGGTAAGGTAAAAGCTGTTCGTAACGGATATGTTCGAACTGCTTACCCTTGTATTCGGCCAATATACGATAAGGAACCTGTTTGTCGCCTTTTTGATAGGCATTTAAATCGAGATCTTTGTTTTTTTCGGGAAAATAAGCTGGAAAACGATCTTTGGCCAGGATAACGGTGATGGGTAAGCCGGTATAAGGATTGAAGGTCCGAACTTTTACATAATCGATATCAGCTCCAACGGCCAATGCCGTATTCGAAGGCAATGTCCAGGGTGTTGTCGTCCAGGCCAGGAAAAACACTTCGGTATCGGTATCGGCAAAAAGAAACTCCGACTGTGAATCACGGATAACTTTAAATTGCGCCACAACCGTGGTGTCCTTTACGTCGCGGTAGCAACCTGGCTGATTAAGCTCGTGCGAACTTAGCCCCGTTCCTGCAGCTGGCGAATAAGGCTGAATACTGTATCCTTTGTATAGCAGACCTTTCTCGTACAGCTTTTTCAGCAGGAACCACAACGACTCTATGTATTTGTTGTCGTACGTAATGTACGGATCATTCATGTCGATCCAATAGCCGATTTTTTCGGTGAGTTCCTCCCATTCGCGGGTGTATTTCATCACCTCGCGTCGGCATATCTGATTGTATTCGGCAACACTTATCTTTTTGCCAATATCCTCCTTGGTAATGTTGAGCATTTTTTCGACACCCAGCTCAACGGGCAAACCATGGGTATCCCAGCCAGCTTTACGTTTGACGTAAAAGCCTTTCATGGTTTTGTATCGGCACACCACATCCTTGATGGTACGTGCCATTACATGATGTATACCCGGCATACCATTGGCCGATGGCGGACCTTCATAAAACACAAAAGGTGTACGCCCTTTCCTTTGTTCCAGTGACTTTTCAAACGTACGTTCCGTCTTCCAGCGTTCCAGTATCTCCTGGTTAATTGTCGACAAATTAAAATCGCGATATTCTGCAAATTTCATACGCAACTAATTCACGCTTATGTATTTACACCCTATTTCTCAATTGGGTTATCCTAAAAAATCATGCAAAGATAGACGCATGTAAATAAAAAAAAAAGATTTTTTTAATGGTTACTGGAAACAATGTTGAAAAAAGAATATTTTCCTGAAAAGTACTCTTCTTCAATCATTTTCTGCAATTTCTGTTTTGTTTCCAACAATAATCCAGGGAACTTAGTTTAAGAGATTCAACATTTACAACAAAACTAAAAAAACAATGTTATACTGATATTAGAGACGAAAAAATGCGATTGATACAAAAGCTGTTAATTGTCAACCGGGGAGAGATAGCCAGACGAATCAACCGTAGTGCACAAAACATGGGCATACACACGGTAGCCCTTTGGATAGAGAGTGACCGACATTTGCAGTATCATAGAGAGACAAACGAAGCTGAGTTTCTGGAAGGAGATAGCATTGAAGAGACCTTTTTAAACATCGACCGGATACTCGACATTGCTCAGAAAAAAGGTTGCGATGCCATTCATCCGGGATATGGTTTTTTATCGGAAAGCCCTGAATTTGCTCGTCGATGTATCGAGGCAGGGTTAGTATGGATAGGACCATCGCCCGAGAGCATGGAATTGTTGTCGAATAAAGTAGAAGCCACTAAAATAGCTGTATCGCAGGATATTCCTACCATTCCTACGGTTACAGGCGAATTAAAAGAGCTGACCGTCCAGTGCGAAAACATGGACTTTCCGTTACTCATAAAAGCAGCCAGTGGTGGGGGTGGACGAGGGATGAAAATTGTTCGCAGCAAAGAAGAACTGGGTCGACAGCTCGAGGCAGCTGCTTTTGAAGCTCAATCGTACTTTGGCAATGCTCAACTTTTTGTTACCCCCTATTTCGAACAGGTCAGGCATGTAGAGGTACAAATTGTGGCCGATAAATGGGGAAACGTGGTACACCTATACGACCGCGAATGTAGTATCCAGCGAAGATACCAGAAAATTGTCGAAGAAGCCCCCTGCGTATCAATCGACCCTAATGTGAGGGAGAAAATACTGGCGGATGCGGTAAAGTTGGCAAAAAAAGCCGGCTATGACAACGTCGGCACGGTTGAATTCATCGTACTACCATCGGGCAAATATTATTTTCTCGAGGTCAATACCCGCATTCAGGTAGAACATCCTGTTACCGAACTTATTACCGGAATCGACATTGTAGCCTGCCAAATTCGGTCGGCTCAGGGGGAAAAGCTACCCTGGAAACAAGAGAATATTCAACCCCGGGGACATGCCATTGAATGCCGCTTATGCGCTGAAGATCCTGCTAACGCTTTCTTGCCCTCTGGAGGTACAATAAAAGTATTTGATGTACCCAAAAAATCGTATCTCAGGGTGGAAGCCGATGTGAAAAACGAGCAGGAAATCAACCTCAACTTCGACTCGTTGTTGGCCAAAATTGTTGTTCAGGGCAATGATAGGGCACAAACCCTTCAACGAATGAGTCAAACGCTCGACCAGTTTATTGTGCTGGGAACTATCACAAACCTGCCCTTATTACGCGCTTTATTTAGTTATCCCGATTTTCAACAAAACAATGTTTATACTACTTTTCTTGAGCTTCATCTGAACGAACTTCTATCGAAAATTTTTCAAAATCAACAACTTAGTTACACCGAAACAGTTTTATTGGCGACAGCAGCCTTTATTCATCAGGAACATTGTTTAAAGCACCATACCTCGTATTATAGCCAGTGGTATGGTCGATGGCGTTTATTCCCCTATTTGAGACTGCGCACCGATGAAACTGAAAACATTGTTCAATACCAATATTATCCTGCGAATAATCTTATCCACATTAAGGGGAATGAGGGTAATTTCGAGGTTCGCTTTATCGGCCAGCCTGTACAAAATCATTCCTTTGCAGTTGAAGTAACTACGAACGATAATGCTTCGGTCAATCAAACATATGAAATTTATTATGCCATCGATTCTGCGGGGCATATTTACCTCGAAAGTAATGGAAAAAAAGCAGAGGCAGATATTTTAGCACGTTATCTCGATACCCGGGAACATCGTTGGCTAAAGCCACAAGCGACAAAACAGAATGTTTCTGATGCCAATCGCATTGTAGCCCCCATTCCGGGCAAGATTGCAAAAATTTTCATTACAGCGGGGCAAAGAATCAAGCATGGCGATTTGCTGGCCATCATAGAGTCGATGAAAACTGAAAATAAACTCACTGCGCTAAGCGAAGGAATTGTGGAAGAAATATTTGTCAGAACAGGCGAAACGGTAAAAGCCAATCAAACCTTATTTACAATCGGTAAAAATTAATAGATAGTTATGCAAAAGATGAATCATCCTTTACTGAAAGAACATCATCATGCGCTTCGCGAACAAATTAGGCATTTTGCCGAGACTGAAATTTATCCATTAGCAGCGGAGCTTGACGAGAAAGCTACTTTTTCTGAACATCTTACCCGCAGGATGGGACAGATGGGTTTGTTTGGAATGTGTATTCCGGAAGAATATGGGGGGCGTAATCTCGACACATTGTCGTACATCATAGCTGTGGAAGAGCTGGCACGTATCGACGGATCGCAGGCTGTAACGGTAGCTGCACACAACTCGTTAGGGCTGGGTCCTATCCATCAATACGGTACCCCCGAACAAAAGAAACATTATCTGCCAAAACTGGTCGATGGTAACAGATTGTGGGCTTTCGGGCTTACGGAACCCAATGCAGGTTCGGATGCCAAAAACATTGCCACCCGAGCTGAAAAAACTTCCGATGGTTGGGTAATTAATGGAGAAAAGATTTTTATTACCAACTCATCCTCGGCGCTGGCGGCTGGCATGACCCTACTCGCCTGCACAGGCGAAAATGCCGGGAAAAAAGTATATTCGACCCTGCTGGTCGAAAGTAATGCGCCCGGCTACAGGAAAGAACCCATCCTTAATAAAATGATGTGGCGGGCTGCCGATACAGGAAGGGTATACTTTAATAATTGCAAAATACCCGCTGAAAATATCTTAGGACAGGAGGGACAGGGTTTACGCATCATGCTTGAAACCCTCGATTCGGGACGTCTTTCCATTGCTGCTATGGGCTTAGGTCTGGCACAGGGAGCCTATGAATTGGCAGCAAAATATGCCAAAAAAAGAGTCCAATTCGGAAAAACGCTCATTAACTTCCAGAATATAAGCTTCAAACTTGCCGAGATGCAGGTAAAAATTGAACTTGCCCGCAATACCCTCTATCATGCCTGCTGGCTCAAAGACCAGGGGTTGCCTTTCGGTCGTGAAGCTGCCATCATCAAACTCTATACCTCCGAAATAGCCAAAGAAATTGCTGATGAAGCATTACAAATACATGGAGGTTATGGTCTTATAAAATCATCGGACATCGAACGTTTCTATCGCGACCAGCGCATACTGCAAATTGGTGAGGGAACCTCCGAAATTCTGAAGTTGGTGATTAGCAAATACGTGTGACTATGTATGGATGTATTCACACACAAGCATGAAAATAATTTTATTATACTTGCTTGCTTTTGTGGCAAAAAACTTATTATGCAAGTTCCATCCGACGCTATAAAAGATTAAATATTTTCGGATAAAAATGATAGAAGGTTTTTCCAGATTATCAAAAGCCGAAAGGCGCGAACGTCTTGTTGATCATGGGGTTATTGCACAAGAGCAAAAAAAACAGCTCGAGGCTTTTGACCTACGTGACGAACAACAGGCAACGCTCGACAATATTGCAGAAAATACGATAGCAAATTATTATTTGCCCATGGGTATCGTTCCCAACGTTTACATCAATGGAAAACATTACTGGGTACCCATGGTAACGGAGGAAAGTTCGGTAATAGCTGCTGCCGCCTACGCCGCTAAATTTTGGGCACAACATGGAGGTTTTCGTACTAAAGTGGTCGGCACCACCAAGTTAGGACAAATACATTTCTTTTGGGCGGGGAATGCCTCCGAGCTAAATCCGCTATGGGCAGAACTTGAGCAACAACTTCTTAAAAGCAGCGAGTATCTGAGCGAGAATATGCAAAAACGGGGTGGAGGTATCATTGGCATCGAATACGAAGACTTTTCGCACCTGATTCCACAATATCACCGTATACACGTTTACTTCAACACTGTCGATGCCATGGGAGCCAACTACATCAATTCTTGCCTGGAGGCTATGGCTAAAGAGCTACCAGTGTTTATGGGACAGCATTTCAGCAATGAAAAGGCACATTGCGAAGTAAATATGGCTATTCTATCGAACTACACGCCAGAATGTTTGGTAGAATGTACGCTGGAATGTAGAATCGAAGAACTGGAAGCTGTATCTGGTGGTATGGGTTCCGAAAAATTTGCCGATCGGTTTTCAAAGGCTATAGCTATTGCCCAGGTTGACCCATATAGGGCAGTGACCCACAACAAGGGGATTTACAATGGTATTGATGCAGTGGTAATAGCCACGGGCAATGATTTTAGGGCAGTGGAAGCCTGTGGACATGCCTATGCTGCGCGAGGTGGACAATACACTTCATTGTCGCAGTGTAAAGTAGAAAATGGACTTTTTCGTTTTAGCGTCACGATACCCATGGCAGTGGGTACAGTTGGTGGCCTTACGCGTGCTCATCCCATGGCAGCGCTTGCCCTCGAAATACTTGGGAATCCTTCGGCCGAAGAGCTCATGCAAATAGCTGCATCTATGGGTATGGCCAATCATTTTGCCGCCATTAGAGCACTGGTGACTACTGGGATACAAAAAGGCCACATGAAAATGCACCTGGGTAAAATTCTACAACATTTGCAGGCTTCGGATCATGAATACGAAATGGCGCTTAAGCACTTTGCTACCCATGAGGTAAGCTTCAAAGCCGTTGCCGATTTTCTACAGCATCAACGTGCTAAAAAATAAGCAACCATGGAAAATACCTTTCGAGCCCATGGAAAATTACTGCTTACTGGCGAATATGCCATTATGTATGGTGCGGAAGGACTCGCCTTGCCATTGAATCGCTTTCAGGAAATGCACGTCGTTAAAAAAAAGGAACAGCAGCCACAATTACACTGGAAGGCATACGATATCAATGGGTTATGGTTCGACGCCCTATGGCAATTACCCGACCTAACCCCTGTACGTACCTCCGATGCAGAAAAATCGAACCATGTCGTAAAGATAATAAAGGCAATACGGGATGAAAATCCCCTTTTCCTGATGGATGGTTTTTCGTATGTAACCACACATTTTTGCAACTTCAACATATACTGGGGCCTGGGTAGTAGCGCAACCCTTTTGGTCAATCTCTGCCGTTGGGCTGGTGTCGATCCCTTTCGCATTTATTTTAAACTATATCGTGGTTCCGGTTACGACATTGCTTCGGCGATAAGCCCAACACCCTTGTTGTATTCGGTGCATAATAATCAACCCCGTGTTCAACCGGTTGCATATCAACCGCCATTCATCGATCAAATGTTGCTAATATACAGTGGGCGCAAAAGAAATACGATCGAAGCCATTGAACGTACAAGTGTTTTCGATACAAAAATCATCGAACGTATCTCACAGCTCACCCGATCATTTATAGAAGTAAACAATGTGAGCGATTGTATGAGGCTGGTGGAGGAGCATGAAACCCTTATTGCCCAGCAAATAGGTGAACAACCTATCAAAGCAAAACTTTTTGCCGATTTCCCCGGACAGATAAAATCATTGGGTGCCTGGGGTGGTGACTTCTGGTTAGCCATTTCGGAAATGCAGCCAGAGAAAGTAACAACATATTTTAATAGCAAGGGATTTCAAACCGTATTGCCCCTGAAAAATTTTTTAACAACTTGAAGGTAAATAATAACTGAATATGCGCAGTTTTCGTGTAAAATGGAAAAGTCCGGCCAACATAGCGCTGGTAAAATATTGGGGAAAAAACGGGCACCAATTGCCAGCAAATGCATCCCTGAGTATGACTTTATCGGAAGCCTTTGCTACAACAGAAGTAACATTTAGTCCGCTTAAAAATGAAGGGGGTCCCGTGGTAACCTTTACCTTCGAAAACAATACTAACGAAATTTTTCAACAACGAATCGAGCGCTATTTACAATATCTGAAAGAGAATGAGATGCCTTTTTTACAGCATTATCGATTGGATATACAGAGCCAGAATAGTTTTCCACATTCGGCAGGCATTGCCTCGTCGGCAGCATTCATGAGTTCATTAGCCTTATGTTTATGCAGCGTTGAAGAACAATTGTACGAAGGCATCGGATATTCATTTTTCGAGCGTGCCTCTTACATTGCTCGTCTGGGTTCGGGTAGCGCTGCGCGATCGGTATATGGGGGTTATGTAAGCTGGGGACGAAGCAAGCATGTTCCCCATTCATCCGACGAATATGCCTCGCCTGTCAACAAAACTGTTCATCCCTCTTTTATGCATTATGTCGATACCATCCTTATCGTTTCGGAAAAACCCAAGGCTGTTTCCAGTTCGGCAGGCCATCGGCTGATGAACGATCATCCTTTTCAACTGGCACGCTACCGACAAGCTGCCTTACATCACGAAGAATTACTCCGATGCCTTTTGTGCGAGGATCGACAACGTTTTGTCGAAATTGTTGAAAACGAAGCCCTTCAATTACACGCTTTGATGATGACCTCTCATCCTTCCTATATCCTGATGGAACCAGCTACCCTATTTGTTATCCAGCAAATACGACAATTTCGTAGTGAAACGGGCATACCCGTATGTTTTACCCTCGATGCGGGACCCAATATTCATGTATTGTATGCAAAAGACGAGTCTGTAGCTGTCGAAAATTTTATTAATAATCAGATTATCCCTTCCATTGCACAACCGGTAAGGGTAATGTACGATAGGCTGGGCAATGGCCCCGAACAGTTATTTTTTGAGTTCGATAAATGAATAAACTATGACACCAGCTAAAATCCTGCTTTTTGGTGAATATACGGTGCTGGTGGGGTCGCAGGCATTAGCCATACCCTTTCCTAATTTTTCCTGTCAACTGGTACACAAATCAGCCTCTGAACAGTCATTAACACCATTTGTCAAATATTTGCTGTCACAGCCGGAAGAATTTTCTTTTCTTCACCTCGACCGTTTGCAATTCGACTGGCAGCAAGGCTTATCTGTTATCTCCGATATACCTGTTCAATATGGGGTGGGTAGCTCGGGAGCCATTACTGCCGAAATATACCGTCATTATGCCAGGTCGGTTGATAAACCCATAGCCCAGGTTAAATCGGAACTAGCCAGCATGGAGAAGTTTATGCACGGAAACAGCTCGGGCATCGACCCCCTGGTATGCTTCTACAAGAAACCTCTGCTGTTTGACCACGAAGGTACTATACATCTTATCAACCCATCCCATCCTTCAGACATGCATATTTTTCTGATCGATTCACAGACTAAAGCGCCTACTCGAGATTATGTTGCCCGTTTTATCGACGATTATCAACACCTTGAGTCATTTACCCAGCAAGTTCAGCAGCTTACAACACTTGTGAACGAATGTATTACAGCCTATCTGAACACCTCCTCACAACTTCCCGAATGTATAAAAAAACTTAGCCAGCTTCAACAGCAAATTTTTCCTTTTCTATTTCCACCCACCATAATCCCACACCAACAGTATGGGCTAACCCACGATGTATTTTATATAAAACTCTGTGGCTCGGGAGGGGGCGGATATTTCCTTGGTTTTTCCCAAAAACCGCATGATGTTGAACAATATTTTAAGGCAAAGGAAATTGCCATTCAATGGGTGAATAGGAATAACCCTGAAATGTAGTTTTGTTAAAAATACACTTCGGTAAAAATCTGTTTTACAGGTATATGTTTTTTTCGGAGGATACCGTATGCCTCAAAAATCATCTGGCTGTTGCCTGAAAGATAACATAACGTGTCGAGCGGGACGTCCATTGTCTCGAGATAGTGCGTAACCCTGCCACGAAATTTTCCGTTATCTTTTGAGGTACACAGGATATGCCGTTGCGCGTCAAAATCTTCAGCACCGTATGCTTCGTGAGCAAAGCTTACTCCGTGCAACAGCGTATAGTCGAGTTTGGGATAAGAACGAACAATGCTATGAATGGGAGCAATGCCGGTACCGGTAGCAATAAATAAGTATCGAAAGTTTTCAGGAGCCTGAGCCGGAAGACAAAAGTTGCCATGAGGCCCACCCACCCGCAAAAGATTGCCCGATTTTACCTCTTTCAACTGTTGAGAAACAACGCCATCGGGAACTGCTTTAATCAAAACCTCAAAATAATTATCATTTTTTCCGCTATAGATCGAATATTCTCTGGCGTTAAGACAGTCGGCACGACTGATAGTAAGATATTGCCCTGGAATAAAAACCGTATCGTTACGTTCGAAACGTAATAGATATACAGAATCTGTGAGCCACTGAATATCCAGTACCCTGCATAATTGCTCACCTTTGCGGTAAGTAGTGTTTGCTACAGCCATAAAAGGTCATTGTTAAATATTCAGGATATTAAACAATAACCGCAAATAAATGTTTTACTCAAAACCATCATTTCTGTTGTACTTAATTGTGAAATCGGGATATGGAACAACTGAGAGTGCACCGTTTGCCTTCGTGGATGAAAGTTCCCTTGCCAAAAGGGGAAAACTATTCGAGAGTAAAAAATTTGACTGAAAAATATAACCTGCATACCATTTGTAGTAGCGGCAACTGTCCAAATAAGGGAGAATGCTGGAATGCTGGTACCGCCACTTTTATGATACTGGGAGATACCTGTACCCGTAACTGCAGATTTTGCAACGTTCGAGCAGCCATCCCATCGGAAGTCGATTGGACTGAACCGGGTCGGGTGGCACAGGCTATTAAAATACTCCAACTCAAACATTGTGTCATCACTTCGGTAGCCCGCGATGATCTTGAAGATGGAGGCATTGCTTTCTGGGCGCTGACCATCCGCACCATTAAAAGAGTGAATCCTGGAGTAACCATGGAAGTACTCATCCCCGACTTTAAGCGCAAGCTCGAATGGCTCGACAAAATTATTGATGCAGGTCCCGAGGTGATTTCGCACAATGTCGAAACGGTTGAACGCATCAGCCCACGCATTCGCAGCCTGTCTACCTATCGGGGTAGCCTGGAAATGCTCAACTATCTTTCGCAAAAAGGTGTAATTACCAAATCGGGATTTATGCTTGGACTGGGCGAAACCGAAGCCGAAGTTATCCAGACGATGGACGACCTAAGGGCTGCTGGAGTGAAAATTCTCACTATCGGACAGTACCTGCCTCCTTCAGAGCTGCACAAACCAGTTGTCGAATACGTACACCCCGAAGTTTTTGAAAAATATCGCCAGTTAGGGTTATCGAAAGGTTTTAGCTATGTCGAAAGCGGACCGCTGGTACGATCGTCATACCATGCTGAAAGGCATATTTTGGCCAAATAAAACGAGCAAGGTTGGCGATTCACAAACAGGATGAAACGAGCATGTATAGCAGTATTCACAAACGAGTATGAAAATAATTTTTTCATACCTGCTTGCTTTTAGTGCACAAAACTTATTACATGCGAGTTCCATCCGGCTTTTAGAAAAATATGTTTAATGATTTTCGGAAGATGCTCGACCTCATCTCGCTTTACGGCACCCCTCTCCTGTAAAGGAGAGGGGAAAAGTGTATTATCCTTCCAGCAGTTTATTGATTTTTTGAACAAACACGCTTTTGGAAACAGCGCCAACCTGTTTGTCGACCACCTGGCCATTTTTGAAAAATAGCACAGTAGGAATATTCCTTATGCCAAAACGCATGGCTGTAGCGTTGTTGCTATCTACATCTACCTTGCCTACCACTATTTTCCCGGCATATTCTTTTCCCAGCTCTTCAACGATAGGCGAAATCATTCGACAGGGGCCACACCATTCAGCCCAAAAATCAACCATCACGGGTTTGTCCGATTGAAGGACCATTTCATCAAAATTACTATCCGTAAGTTCGAGTGCCATAACTGTAAATTTTAATTATTGATACAAAGTAAAACCAATATATTGAAAAAAAGTTCAGGCTATGCTAAGCCGCACAAAGGAATAATCATGGATAAAGTTAAGAAAATCATTTGAAATTTTAATTTTATAAGTCCGAGAAATACAATCGACCTTAATATTGGTTTCGTTATCGAGTAAAGCAATCTTAAGGGTGAGTTTTCCCGGATTGTCCTTTACCTGCTGTACAAGCTGTTGTACAAATTCATCGTTAATACGATCGTATGGAATAACTAATTGTACACTTTTAAGTAATTCATCGCGAACATCGGCCAGATGTATTACACGATTTATTTTAAACTCAAGCTCATCGCGGTTACCAAATTCGCGGGGTTGAATTTTAGCTTTTACCAGCACCATCCATTCCTTGCGAAACATGCGTTCGAACTGGTCAAAGTCTTTCCCGAAAAGGTTAAATTTAAAGGTACCTTTGTAATCCTGCAGGGTAACAGACAGGTAGGGTTTATTGGTTTTGGTGATACCGGGTCGTGCTTCAATAACCAATCCTGCTACCACAACCTCTTTCCCTTTGAGGGGGGTAAGGTCGCTTAGGTCGCTGAGCGAATGCGTACAAACATTTTCAAACTCAAAGCGATAGGGATCGAGCGGATGCCCCGAAAGATATATGCCAATGAGATCCTTTTCACGGTTGAGTTGCTCAATAATTGTCCAATCCTCTTGAACAACGGGAGGTTTAGGGGGAGGAATCTGTAACCCATTTCCATTATCGAGCAAATCGAAAAGGGTTTGCTGTTGCGTACGTTTTTCCTCCTGCATACGACTGCCATATTTTATAAGCTGCTCAATAAAATTGGTCTGGCCGTCGGTAACAAAATAATTTGAACGTTTGATTCCAAAACTATCCAGGGCGCCAGCTATGATAAGATTTTCAATTACTTTTCGGCTTACCGAGGTATAATTGATGCGGCTGAAAAAATCGTACACATCTTTGTAGGGACCATTCTTATCCCGCTCTTCGATAATGCTCGACACTACTCCTTCGCCAATACCTTTGATGGCTGCCAGTCCAAATCGTATATTTCCTTTTTTGTTCACAGTAAAACTTTCGCGACTTTCGTTGATATCGGGCCCCAAAACCTTTATCCCCAATCGTTGACACTCTTCCATGAAGAAGGTTATTTTTTCGATACTCGAGGCATTGTTAAGCACAGCGGCCATATACTCGGCAGGATAATGAGCCTTCAGGTATGCGGTCTGATAGGCTACAAAAGCATAGCAGGTGCTGTGCGACTTGTTGAAGGCATATGAAGCAAAAGCTTCCCAGTCGGACCAGATTTTTTCGAGAATCTTAACATCGTATCCTTTCTGGCTGGCTTGTTCGATAAATTTAGGTTTTAACTTGTCGAGTGTTTTTCGATCCTTTTTACCCATGGCCTTACGCAGCATGTCGGCATCGCCTTTCGAAAAGCCAGCCAGTTTCTGCGAAAGTAACATCACCTGTTCTTGATACACGGTTATTCCGTATGTATCTTTCAGGTATTCTTCCATTTCGGGCAGGTCGTAGGTGATAGGCTCACGACCATGTTTGCGGGCAATATAGTTGGGAATATATTCCAGGGGACCTGGCCGGTATAGGGCATTCATGGCAATCAAGTCATTAAACGAGTCGGGTTGAAGCTCGCGCAGATATTTCTGCATACCTGGACTTTCGAATTGGAATGTACCATTGGTTTCGCCCCGCTGGTAAAGCTCAAAGGTTTTTTTATCGTCGAGAGGGATATTGTCGATATCGATATCGATGCCGTGATTCTGGCGGATGAGTTGTAGCGCATTTTTAATGATGGTAAGGGTTTTCAAACCCAGAAAGTCCATTTTAATAACACCAGCCTGTTCAATCACCTTACCCTCGAACTGGGTAACATAGAGGTCGGCATCTTTCGACACAGCCAACGGCACGATATCGGTAAGGTCGGTGGGAGCAATAATGATACCTGCTGCATGTACGCCGGTATTGCGCACCGAGCCCTCTATGGCACGCGCCTCGCGTAACACCTGAGCCTTGAGGTCATCGCCTTTTATTATTTCTCGTAACTTAAGTACATCGGCAATTTCATCGGCATTAAGTCCCTCTTTTTCGCGTAAGCCATTTTCGCCATCGATAGGTGCTTCAAAAATTCGCTGCAAAGTAATGCCTGGTCGTTCGGGTACCAGTTTCGACAATTCATTGGTTTCGTTGAGGCTGAGTTCCAGTACACGTCCTACGTCCTTTATACTCATTTTGGCAGCCATAGTACCGTAGGTAATAATCTGTGCTACCTGGTTGCGTCCGTATTTTTTCACCACATAATCAATCACCTTTTGTCGCCCTTCGTCATCAAAGTCGGTATCGATATCGGGCATGCTTTTGCGATCGGGGTTGAGGAATCGTTCAAAAAGTAGGTCGTATTTAATGGGGTCGATATTGGTAATGCCAATACAGTAAGCCACGGCCGACCCTGCTGCCGATCCACGGCCAGGACCCACAAATACCCCCAGTTCACGTCCTGCCTTGATAATGTCCATCACAATAAGGAAATATCCTGCAAAGCCCATGCGTTCGATAATCTGCAATTCGTAGTTGAGCCGTTCTTCGATGGCCGGCGTAAGCTCGTGATAGCGTCGGCGTGCTCCCTCGAAAGTAAGATGCCGTAAATAAGCATCTTGATTGGCAAAACCTTCGGGTATGGGGAAATGGGGTAACATAATATCGCGCTGCAGGTTGAGCAGTTCGACCTTATCAACGATCTCATTGGTGTTATCGATAGCCTGCGGAATGTCCTGAAAAAGCTGGATCATCTCGGCTGTAGTCTTGAAGTAGAACTGATCGTTGTAAAAACCAAAACGTGTATTTTTAAGGTTTACCTCATCATCATCGAGATATTCTTTAGCGATAGGTGTACTCTTTTTTTCGCCCGTATTCACGCATAGCAGGATGTCGTGGGCATTGTAATCGCTCTGCTCGGTGTAATGGCTGTCGTTGGTTGCAATAACTTTCACATTATATTTTTGTGCCCATTTCAAAAGCACCTGATTCACGCGTTCCTGGTCGGGTATCGAATGCCGCTGTAGCTCGATATAATAATCTTCGCCAAAAACATCGAGCCACCATTTAAATTCGGCTTCTGCCTCTTCTTCGCTTTTCTGTAAAATGGCTTTGGGGACATAGCCTGCCAGGCAACAAGTGGTGGCTATGAGCCCTTCGTGATATTTCAGGATGAGTTCTTTATCGATTCGGGGATATTTTGAATAATATCCTTCTATAAATCCCAACGACGATAATTTAACCAGATTGCGATAACCCACCTGATTTTTTGCCAGCAACACCTGATGATAACGTTGGTCCTTTTCACCCCGTGTAAAAGAGTGACGAAAACGATCGGCAACGACATAAAATTCACATCCCACAATAGGTTTGACTTTCACCCGTTTGTCCGATGGATCATCGGGATTGAGTCGGTGATTATAGGCCTCGGCCACGAACTCAAAAACCCCGAACATATTGCCATGATCGGTAATAGCCAGTGCCGGCATACCATCGGCAGCAGCCTTTTTATAAAGTTTTTTTATATCCGATGCCCCATCCAGCAGCGAAAATTGTGTATGTACATGTAAATGAGAAAACTTCATAATATCAAGCCATTACACTTAATGTTCCCTCAAAGTTATACCTTATTGTCCATTTAAATCGTCATTGTTGAAAAATTATGGATGAATAAAAAAATCTGTCCGAGTTCCTCACAGTAGTCAACAAAATCTGAGATAATTTTTGTTGCGTCTTTTTAATCAATCCTTCCTAAACTTTTCAAAAAAGTAGCATAAATCAGACACATGCATTACTTTTACATTCCAATCTTGCTCAAAAAATGAAAATTAAACATTCTATACTGTTTGTTGCATTTGTCATTGTTGTAGGATTATATTGGAGCTGTAGCCCCAGTCCCAGGTATCACAAAAAACGAACGCTTGAGGGACACGTTACTATATCGGGAGCTTTTGCATTATACCCCATGGCTACCCTTTGGGCAGAAGAGTTTCGTAAGCTTTATCCCGAAGTAGAAATTGATATTACAGCAGGTGGTTCGGGTAAGGGTATTACCGATGTGCTTTCGGGTATGGTAGATTTGGCTATGGTTTCAAGAGATATTTCGTCCGAAGAGATAGCAAAAGGAGCATGGAAAATTGGCGTTGTGATGGATGCTGTAGTTCCCATTATTAGTTCAGCCAATCCATTGGTCGACACCCTGTTGCAAAAAGGATTAACACCAAACCAGTTACAGCAGATTTTTGTATCACAAACGATAACCGAATGGGATGAAGTGATAGCATCGGCCGATGCAATGCATATCAACGTATACACACGATCCGATGCCTGTGGGGCGGCTGAGATGTGGGCAAAATTTTTGCATGCCCGACAGGAAATGCTTGCAGGAGTGGGCGTTTATGGAGATCCAGGTATTACCATTGCGGTAAAAAACGACCCTCAGGCTATTGGATACAATAATCTGATTTTTGCTTATGATTTAAAGACCAAACGACCTTTTTCGGGAATTACCATTATACCAATCGACCTTAATGAAAATGGTATAATTGAAAGGAAAGAAGACTTTTACGAACATCTCGATAGTTTACAGCATGCTATTCAGCAGGGCCGATATCCGAGTCCTCCGGCTCGAATGCTGTATTTTGTATCGAAAGGTAAACCCAAACAGCGGGTAGTAAATGAATTTCTTAAGTGGATTCTTACCGAAGGACAACAGTACGTTGCTGCCTCGGGCTATGTGTCTTTGCCCAACGAACAACGTCTGGCTGAACTTTCAAAAGTTCGCCTTATCCTAAAGCCCCTGCATCGGCACAAAGCAAAAGATACCCTTAATCATTAAACATTATCGAGCTGTCAACTCTACAAAAGGTACCAGCATTTCTTCCATCGAAACGCCCCCATGCTGAAAGGTGTTTTTGTAGTAGCTGACAAACTGGTTATAATTATTTGGGTAAACAAAGTAATCGTTGTTAAGCGCAAAAATATAAGTGGTCGAAAGATTCGTACTGGGAAGATGTATTGTGGAAGGTTTTTTCACCTCATATACCTCACGCCAATTATAATCAAGGTTTTTGCCACTCTTATAGCGCAGATTGCTCGTAGTTCGTTTATCGCCAATTACTTTTATAGGATTTGTTACCTGTATAGAACCATGATCGGTAGTGATGACCACACGATAACCAAAGTCAGTTGCCTGACGAATTAGCTCGGGTATTACCGAGTGCTGAAACCACGAAAGGGTAACCGAACGGTAGGCGGCTGCATCGAGTACCAGCTCCTTTAAAACTTCGGTTTGGGTACGAGCATGCGAAAGAATATCAACAAAATTAAATACCGACACTATCAGGGGGTGATTTCGCAGGTTGGGCAATCGCTCCAGAAGTCGTTGACCATAGCGATAATTATTGATTTTTTCGTAATGAAAAGGTAGAGAAGGTGTATAACGTTTGAGCTGAAAAGCCAATAATTCTTCCTCATTGATATTTTTCGACTCTTCCTCTTCCTCATCGATCCACAGGTGGGGAAAAATCTGGTGTATTTCCATGGGCATTAAACCCGAAAAAAGGGCATTGCGTGCATACTGGGTAGCTGTCGGTAAAATGCTGCAGTACAAATCTTCAGACACAATGGTTGCAAAATCGGTCAGTACAGGCATTATGCTTCTCCACTGATCGTAGCGTAGATTATCTATTAAAATCATCAGGACCTTTTCACCTTTTTCGAGGAGAGGGACTATTTTTCTGGAAAATACGGTGGGCGAAATAAGAGGTTTTTCATCCTGTCGAGCATCAAACCAACTCTGATAGTTGTTTTTGATAAAACGACCAAAACCAGCATTCGCTTCTTGCTTTTGTGCCTGGATGGTTTGAAGCAACTGCACTTCGGTTCGTTCGAGTTGTAACTCCCAGAATACCAGTTGTCGGTAAATATTCACCCAATCCTCATACTGCCGAGCGGTATTAATTTGCATGCTCAAACGCGAAAACTCAACCTGATAAGATTGTGTAGTAGCATTAATGACCAGGGGACGATTTTCAACATGTTTTTTAATTGAGAGCAGAATTTGATTGGGATTAACAGGTTTTATCAGGTAATCATCTATTTTAGCACCAATGGCATTGTTCATCACATTCTCTTCCTCGCTTTTTGTAATCATTATCACTGGCACAAAGGGCAACGACTGCTTAAGCGGCAGGATAATTTCGAGCCCACTTTTCCCGGGCATGTTTTCATCGAGAAAAATTATGTCGACCTTTTGCTGTTTGGCAGTATTTAGAGCATCATTGGCATTGGTTACCGTTATAACCCTGTAACCTTTCGATTCGAGGAATAGGATGTGCGGTCGTAAAAGGTCAATTTCATCATCAGCCCATAGAATGGTTATATCTTTAGGAGCAACCATATCCGTGTTATTTATAAACTTCTCTAAAAAAGGCTCGGTATGTATCGATATTCCCCTCTCCTTGCAAAAGGGTATAATTAGCCTCTGTGATAACGAAAATGTCCTCTATATTATTGACCTCGCGTCGTACCTCTGGGTCGGTCGATATGGACTTGAAATAATTCATTGCTTCAGCAGTACTCTTAAACTCTCGAACAATTACCAGCTGATTTCGATTGCCAAGTGCCTCAATTTTAACGCTGAGGTTAACATTGGGATAATGGTCGAGATTGTAATTGATAAGGTTAAAACTCAATTGGTTTGCAGGATTGATATTGGTTCCGCTTAAGGCAACAATCACCCACTGCCGATCGGTTTCCTGGGGTTGGCGGAAAATGACTCTGGCAATTTGTTTCTCGGCTTCGGCTTTGCTTTCAGGATGAATAGCATCGAGCGCTGCAATAATATCCTTTGCTAAGCCGGCTTCTTCGGTTTTGGGATAGGTACGAATAAAATTTGCCAATTCCATTCGAAGTGTGTCGTTCCCCATTAAACGCCCCTTAGCCAGCGCTTGCAGGAAGATAAACTTCAGCTTCAGGCTGTGATTGGGATACTGGGTGATTCCTTGCTGTGAAAGTTGTAAAACCTGTTGAAAATTACCCTGATTAAATTGCTGATAAGCCTGTTCGTACAATTGGCTTACCCGACGTTCTTTTTCTTGTAGTTCATTCACAAAGTTGGGATTAGCAAGTAATCGAGCGTAATTGCTTTCGGGGAACTGCATCATAAGCTTACTTTTATATTCTTCGGCTCTTGAAATATTATTCTGTTGCCGAGCCAGCATGTAAAGCTGAAAATAAGCTTCCGCTGCCTCAGGTCGGTCGGGATAACGTCGAATAATTTCCTGATATTGACCCGCTGCCAGAGAATATTCATGAAGGTCGTTTTTGTATATCGAAGCGGAAGTCAATAAATTCGAAAGAATGCGCTCGTGCGAGGCATGTAGAGCTGAGTCGGTAAGCGGAAGATCTACCAGGTAATACTCACGCGTTTTATTACTGAGTCCTTTCTGAGCTGTCTTTTTATCGGATTCTTCTGATTTGTCACTTTCGCCTGCTGTAGCTTCGCCTGTTTCTACATTCACAACGCTTTTGTTACTACGTCGCCAGTTATCCTCGAGTTTACGCGTACCCCATTTAAGCTTGAACTCCGCTTCTCCACTGCTTTTGGCCGAAAGATTATAAAAATACCACCCTCCGCCCGAGGTAGCACTGGAAGTTAAACTACGTCCCTGCATTTCGTTGTAGGCCATCATGTTGTTCTGCTGCTCCTGCAACAACTCCTGCTGTCGTCGTGCTTCCTCCGCCTCTTTCTCTTTAACCTTCGCTATAATCTGGTCGATAAACATATTACGTTCGTTTTCGCTCATTCGGGCTACGAACTGTACGCTGTCCTCAAAAGCAACCCGTTGAAGGCTTTTGGCCAGCATTGTCAGGCTACGCGCTCGATTGCTTATCAGCATATAGTCCGCATATTTTTCATCAAGCAAACTCAGCGAACTGTCATAATATGCCTGGGCCGAAAGGTATTCTTTATCCTGGTAATAAAGGTCGGCAATAGCCAGATAGCTTCGCGCCTTTTGTTGCGAATTGCCCACACTCGAAGCTACTGAAAGCTTATAATTCTCAATGGCTTTTTCCTTATCATTTTCGGCCAGATATAAATTGCCAATTGCGAAGTATATCTGATCGCGGTACTCGGTATTTTTCTCATCGGCCAATAGCTTATACAATCGCTCGCGAATCTGAGAGGCATTTCCCTTACCCTTCTCATATACATTGGCCATATTGATTCGCGCATTAAAGGTCATCTCGTAAGGCGGATTCATTCGTATCACCTGATTGTATTTTTCCGTTGCCTTTGGAAAATTACCCATCTGCTGATACAGTTGACCTAAGATAAAGGTATACCTTAGCCGATAAAATTTGTTGGGCGCGTTTTTAGCAGCAATCTCCAGTTTTTCAGCCGCTTTATCGGGCATTTTACGCCGAATGTAATATTCAGCATATATTGCATTTAACAAAGCAAGGTGCTTCTTAGGGAAATTTTTTTGGTCAGCGAGTTTTTCCAATATTTCCCCCGATTCGGTAAATTCATCCTCCAGAATTAGCTTTCGGGCTAATAATAGCTGCGCTTCGATAATGGTATTCTCCTTCGGATAATCTTTAATCATCTGGCGCAAAATATTATTGACATACCCCAGTTCACCTTTTACCAGGTAAGCTTTTGCCATTAGCAGGTAAGCATCATCGATCCATTTATTGTACTCGCGCTTATTGTAAAAAGCTTTTTGTCTTTCGGTTTTTACTCCTTTTTTGTAATCGGGCTTTGCCGTAATAGAATGTAGAACAATAGTTTTTGAGGCTTTTTTAATTGCCCTATCCATATCGGTCGAAACAGCATTGGCAGCCTCGGTACCTGGATAGATAAACACAGGCAACAGGTTGGTAAAGTCGTCCTTATGTTGCTGAGTCATTTTTTTTACCCCACGCTTGTAGCTTTCGTTACCGTTAAAATAAACATTGTAATGGGCAGTAATGGTATGGTAAGTCCTCGATGTAAAAGTATTACGTTTGGTACTGCAACTCCACTGCAATACCATAGCGATTAGCAGCAGGAATATAAACCGAAGCCGAAATGATAGTTTCAAGATTATTTAGTTTAAAAATTAGTACGTGAAAAAAAGCCATTTATTGTACCAGGGGCAAAAATAAGAAAAAAAATACCTGAAGCTGTAAAAGTTAGTTAGCCTTTATGGATTTATACAGCGATAGCTATAATTCGAAAACAAAAGTTCCCAATTCATTCAACTCAGCCACGTATCTAATCAAATAAAAACTAGGAAACGGGGGGTTTATTCGAATCATTTAACTGTTTTCTAATGTGGACGAGTGGTATACTATAAGCTTGTTTACCATCGACAGCACAAAAATGAAATTATTATCATACTCGTATGAGAATTCTACTATAAAGGTACTTTCATGTCTATCATATTTGCCATATACTACAAAATTCATGACTTGCGAATTCAATCCAAATTCTTTATATGTTTTTTTTCAAAAAATTTTTTGTTAGAAAATTTTGTTTTTAAAAAAATGATTTTTATATTGGTACAGCTTTTTAAGTTTTTAAGCTGCCATCAAGTCAGAAGTATAAACATGAATAGTATACCTGCATTACATATAAATTTAGTAAAAATAATTCCTCACAACTAAACTACTA
>Ga0116167_1000290_pt1 | contig 49427 bp, 42 predicted proteins | sample AD_JPNMR3_MetaG_FD_89794 | JGI IMG/M metagenome (GOLD analysis project Ga0116167, IMG submission 89794) | Active sludge microbial communities of municipal wastewater-treating anaerobic digesters from Japan - AD_JPNMR3_MetaG | ecosystem: Engineered > Bioreactor > Anaerobic > Digestate | place...
CACGCGCGGAGCTCGAAGCTCCACCCTGCTTTCCGGCAAAGTCACCTCGGGGCTTCTCATCCCAGCCACCGCCTTTTTGAGACATCTGGGAGTATCCCCAACCCAGCCCGGCAGGGCTTCGCTCGCAAGCAGCGCGGTGATTTATCGCCGCGCGACGGGTTGCGCAATGCCTCCGAGGCTTCGAACTCCTTATGTCGGAATCTCAGCCTGCCCCTCGGCGGGATTGACAGGCCCGGGTTTGGATGGTAGCATAGGGCCATGGGAAGGCTCCTGACGAGGTTGGCCGGTCAAGGTATCGGTGGCAGAGCGGCTGGATGGCGCGTCTGGTTGCCGGTGGCATTCGCGGCGTTCCTCTTGGCGGTGGGCCTTTCCTCGCATGCTCCCGTCTACGGGTGCATGCGCCCTGCCCTGATCGCTGCAGGCACCCCACGCCTGCAGCCCTGTCCCATACTCTCTAAGCATCCGTCCCATAGCGGCCCCGAGGCCTGCTGCGACTGGCAGAATAGTCCGGCCCATGCCACACGATCGCACTCGCGGGCGGCGCGACCTATCTGCCTGCTTCGCGCCGGGCGTGCCACACGCTGGTGTAGCCTCGGCACGCCGATTTCCCATGCTTGCCATTCGCGGTCTGGGCCGCAGCACACCCTTCCCCATCTCCGGGCCGAGTACAGTGCCTGGAATGGTATCGGCAGCCCGTTGCGATAGCACACTGCCATCCCACTACTGTGCCCGCCTCGCTGGCCCGGGCAACTCTCATCGTTGCACTGCCCCTGCATGATCCACCAGGGGCTTGCCTGGCAGGAGCGGCACAGGTCCTTTCCGTTTTCCCGGGCACTCTCTTCACCAGCGATTACCATGAGGGGAGCGCCTTCAAACAGCTATGCCCAGGTGGCGGCAGAGAGGATTGATCGATGCTGTCCGAGAGGGAGAGACCCGCAAAGCGCCCGGATAGCTCTCTCCTGAGAATCCGTCTGCTTGACGAAGGGGAGGGCATCTGCCGGGTGGAGTGCGCGGGGGAAATCGATATCCAAACGGCACCTCGCTTCGGTGAGGAGCTGGCCAAGGCGCTCGAGAAAGCGCCTTGCCGGGTGATCGTGGACCTGCGGCAAGTGTCTCGAATCGACAGTGTAGGGGTTCGTCACCTGCTGGACGCCCGTGCGCGGGTCGCCGTAGGCTCCAAGTTAGAGATCCAGGCCACGGACCCGCGTGTTCGCATGATGTTGGAGATCGCGGGAGTGGAGCGCGAGAGAGCCCGCTCCATTCCGGGAGTTCGCTGATTGAGGATGCCGCGCGACGCGAGGATGCGGTGTCAGATCTGTGGAGCGGCCGTGAGCCCAGAGGCGCTCCAATGCCCCTCGTGTGGCTCGCGCCGGCTCTTCACGTGCGCCCTATGCGGTAAGATGGTAGATGCACCGCTGAATCCGCCGCAACTCCTGGGTAATGGAGCGGTCGCCTGCATCCGACATGCCCCCTGGGCCAGGTGTTCCACCTGCGGCAGAGTGGGTACCTACACGGAGGTGACGACGACCGGATGGGTCTACCTGGGGGACCGGAGTGCCGTCTGGCTTCTGAGGCGCTACCCCGGGGCGACGGCCGGAGCATTGCGTGTGCGGGCGACGCAGCGGTGGCTCTGCCCCGCATGCAATGAAATCTATCGTCAGGAGTCTCAGAGCAGCAAGGCCCGCCTGGCAGCGGGAGTCGCGGCGGTGTGGGCCGCGCTGCGCGAGGCTCTGACCAGAACGTGAGGCTGGGGATCCCTGCGCCGGATGACGGCGCAACCCGGCAGGAGAGAAGAGATGAGTGATAAGGCTGGTCAAAGAGATATCTATGTAACCGAGGAAGACCGGGCGCGCCTGCTTGAGATGCTGCGCCGGGATCCCCCCGCGAGCGAAGGCTTGCGGACCCTCGCGGCCGAGCTCGATAGGGCCCGGGTTGTCACCGCCGCGGAGGTGCCTCCGGATGTCATCACCATGGACTCGCAGGTGCAGCTGGAAGACCTGGATACCGGCCAGGAGATGGTCTGCACGCTCGTCTTCCCGGAAGACGCGGATGCATCACAGGGCAAAATCTCGGTGTTGGCCCCCATCGGCATGGCGATGCTCGGCTACCGGGTGGGCGACGTCTTCGAGTGGCAGGTTCCATCGAGAAAGAGACGGCTGCTCGTCAAGGCGGTCCTCTACCAGCCGGAGGCATCGAGAGTCGCCAGCAGGTAAGACCAGCGAGCGGAGAGCGAGCCCCCAATGCTCAGAAAGGGGTCGATACCGAACTGTCCGCCCTCGCCGCGCCGGTCGCGGTGGGGGCACGTTTTTCTCTGCCAGTAACCCTGTGTCCACCCCGGATGCCTCCTGCTTGATCCGCCGCCCCTTCAAGACCCGGGTGGGGAGGAACCGGCCGCTACAGCGCGAACTTCAAGGCAGCTTGCACTCGGAGTTGGGATTCTGTTCCGCTTCCTGCGATTATGCTGTCTATTGGGCCAGAGACGGGATGATGAGGAAGAGGATGCCCTGCCACAGGCCTCTGAGTGTGGAAGTAATCTATCGCGCGATCGCGTGAAAGGACGGGACCGATGGAGGCCCGCCACGAACTGATTCGTATGCTGGTGCCCGGCTGCCGGGCGATCCTGGCCTACGCAGGGAGAACGCTTCCTGCCATCATTTGCTCTGCATACGATGCGGGGTTTCGCGTGCAGATCCACGCAGTGGATGTTTCCGAAAGGCCCTTTGCTGTGGGCGAGCGCGTGGCATTCCTCGCTCAGAATGATAGGGGTCTGGCGTTCTTCGACACGCGTATCCTGGCCTCTTACGCCGGCAACCCCGCCTGTCTGGATCTGGAATGGCCCTCGCGCTTCGAGTGGCGCCCGCGCCGCGAGCACACGCGCATACAAGAGCGGATCCCCGTTACCGTGATCGAGCCCACGAGGCATGGGCAACCGGGCCCATCGCGCTCCGGTCATACCCTCGATATAAGCGTTAGCGGCATCCAACTCTTCCTGGCGGGAGATGCCGGCAAGAATCTCGAACCTGGCCGGCAGGTGGATCTGCTCCTGGGGTTACCTGATGGGTGGCCCCCCCTGGAGGCCACCGCGATGGTGGTGCGAACGCTGGCGGCAACCGTAGATGACACACCCGGTTGGGCGCTGGGGCTACGGTTCACCGCAGCGAGCGAGCAAGCGTGGGACAGGATCGCCCGCCATATCCAGGTCCTGATGCGCCGGGCCAATGACCGATCCCGGGGCTCAGTGCCGGACCTGCGGCGAGCAGCTCACCATGAACGTTAAGCCCGGGAAGCCCCTCCGGTACCGGAGGGGCTTCCCAATCCTTCCCGCGGTGCTATCACCGTAGCGAGTGGTATTCTGCTGCACGTCGCCACAGATCAGCGGGAGATATCGCCACGGCCGGGGTCTTAGCCAGCCGGTTTGGCCGGCATCGCTCAGGCGGCGTCTTCGGCGAAGTGCTTGTTCGTGTAGAACTCGATGAGCTGCTTCACTTCATCCTCGCACCCGCCACACACGGTGCCTACCTTGGTGCGCTCCTGAACCTCGTAGTACGTGCGCGCCCCATCGAGTACGGCCGACTCGATCTCAAGGTCCGTCACGCCCATGCACTGGCAGACGACGCGCTGCTCCTCCTGGCGGATCTTGTCGTGCATCCCGTTGCGCGCGTAGTAATCGTTGATCGCTGCGCGCAGCGCCTTATCGCCCAGCACGGAGCAGTGGACCTTGTGTTCCGGCAGGCCGCCGAGCGCGCGGTTCACATCCTTCGCGCCGAGCTTGTAGGCCTCATCCAGGGGCATCCCCTTCACCATCTCCGAGAGCACGGAGGTGCTGGCAATCGCGCTAGCGCAGCCATACGTCCTCCAGCGGCAATCGGTGATGATCCCGCGCTCCTTGTCCACCTTGATCAGGACGAGCATCTCATCGCCACACTTCACGTTGCCGGTCACCCCGCGCCCATCCGCCTCGAAGCTCTCCTCGTCCTCGAGGATGTTCCGCGGATTCATGAAGTGGTCTTTCACCTTCTCGGAGTAGACCCAGCTCATCCGGCTCATGCGACCTCCCTTCCATAGGCCGTGGACATGCGCCGCACCCGCTCGACGACTTTGGGCAACACCTCGAGCATGCGCTCGACGTCTGCCATCGTATTCTCACGGCCCAAGCTGATCCGAATCGATCCGTGCGCTCGCTCGACAGGACACCCGATGGCGAGGAGCACGTGCGAAGGCTCCAGCGAGCCGGATGCGCACGCGGAACCCGTCGAGACGGCGATGCCCTCCAGATCGAGGTAGAGAAGGAGCGCCTCGCCCTCCGCGCCATCGAAGGAGACGTTGAGCGTGCCGGGAAGCGACTCCGTGGGGTGGCCATTGAAGTGCACGTCGGGAATCTTCTCCTCGATGCCCTGGCGCAGCGCCGCCTTCATGGCCCGCAGCCGCTTCTCTTCCTCCTCCATCTCCTCCTTGCGCAACTCGATCGCCTTGCCCAGGCCGATAATCCCCAGCGTGTTCTCGGTGCCGGCGCGGCGTCCCTTCTCCTGATGCCCTCCGCGGATGAGCGGGCAGAAAGGTGCCCCTTTGCGGATGTAGAGCGCACCTACCCCCTTGGGTCCGTAAATCTTGTGCCCCGAAAGCGTGAGGAAATCGACGCCGAGCTCCTGGACGTTCACCGGCACCTTGCCGACCGCCTGCACCGCATCCGTGTGGAACAGCGCGCCACGCTCGTGGGCAATCGCCGCTAGCTTCTTGATCTCCTGGATCGTGCCCACCTCATTGTTCGCCATCATGATCGAGACGAGGCGGGTGCGCTCGGTTATCGACCGGCGCAACTCCTCCGGATCGACGCGACCGTACTGATCCACGCCGATATAGCGGATGCTCACCCCGCGCTCGCCCAGGCACTTGGCCGTCTCGAGGATGCACGGATGCTCGATCACCGAGGTGACGATCTCGGTCGATTCGTGCATCACGCAGTCGCATCCCTTCGAAGGGCACGTGGGGATCGACAGCACGGTGTTGTTCGCCTCCGAGCCACTGCCGGCGAAGATCACCTCGTCGGGGGTCGCGCCGATAAACTCGGCGACGCGCTCGCGCACTTCCTCGACCGCATTCCGGGCCAGCCTTCCCGCGGCATGAAGGCTGGACGGATTTCCATAAAGATCCATCGCCTCCACCAGCGTCTTCTTCACCGCAGGGTGAAGCGGGGTGGTGGCGTTGTTATCGAAATAGACTTGCCTCTCCGGCATCAAATCCTCCATTACGAACCATACTTTACTCGGGCGCTGCATCCGCCCCCGGTGCGCAGCCCGATCCCCCTACTCATATGAACGGAAGCGCGGCCCGCTGGTTCCCGAATCTAGATACTCCGGTGCCACTTTCCGGCTGGCTCCCTGTTGCCAGGTGATCACGGGGAGGCCCCGCAGCCTGTCCTGCCGCGCCGATTCCGCCTGGCGGCCATCCTTGCACAAGGATAGCAGAACACTCCGCGGAAGGCAAGACTCTTCCATGGTCTATTGCTTCTGAGATAAGGAGTCCGGTCAGGGGCATAGAGATCCCGGCTCCAATGCCCGGACTTCTCCGGCCTCTTCTCCCATAGCCCCGCGGGCAGCCCAGCTTCGGCTGCAAAGCGGTCGCACAACTCAGCCCAGGGTATCCGCTCCCGCAAAGGATAACCACGAACTCGAAGAGGTCGCACAAATGCCAGTTCGCGGCTTGTCGGACCCTTCAGGGCCCCAAGTGTGTTTCTGGACACGGTACCCAGGGTCAGGAGACCCTGGGCTATCCTGTGGGACCGCTTCGGTGTCCTCCAAATCTCGGAACCCGGCGCGGCCTGTTGGCGTCATGGCGGGAGGGCTTCCACCCGGGCGCCTGCTGGCCCGAATTCAGCCGCCGATGCCCACGATGATGCCCGCCTCTGCAGCAAGACGCTCGCGGATCGCCTTCACGGTCGCGTCATCCGGCGGGACCAGGTCCGTGCCGGGGTATTCGCGCCCCAGGCGCCGGTACTTGTCCTCCTGAAAACGGTGGTACGGCAGCAGACGCATCTCACGCGCCGAGGGAAGCTCACGCGCCAGCGCCGCCAGCGCCGCCAGGTTTTCCGGGGTGTCGTTGATGCGGGGGATCAGGGGCACGCGCAAGACCAGCCGGGCGCCGGCAGGCGCGGGGCCGCCCTCCCGGCACAGCACCGAGTCGAGATAGCGCAGGTTTTGGAGGATCCGCTCGTTCGAGCGCCCCGTCGCCGCCCGGTGCGCCTCGGGATCGAGGTGCTTCACATCGAAGAGCCACAGATCGGCCAGCGGGATCAGCGCATCGAGGGCTTCGCGAGCACCCTCCCCGCAGGTATCCACCGCGGTGTGGAGGCCTTCGGCGCGGCATCGAGCGAGGATCTCGCCAGCAAACGCCGGCTGCGCCAACGGCTCGCCCCCCGAAAGCGTCACTCCCCCGCCGGAAGTCTCGTAGAAGACGCGGTCGCGTAGGACCACCTCGACTACTTCCTCGGGGGTAACGGTGCGCCCGGAGATCTCCAACGCGCCCGTGACGCACGCCGCGGCGCACGCACCGCAGAGTCGGCAGCGCTCGCGATGCATCCGGTGTTCCTCCCCCACGAAGGAGTGAACCGCCTCGGTGCACGCCGCCTCGCATGCCCGGCAAAAGAAGCAGGAGCGATCATTGTAGAAGAGCGCGGGCCCGTACGAGAGCGCTTCCGGGTTGTGGCACCACCGGCAACGCAGCGGGCACCCCTGAAAGAAAACCGTCGTCCGGATTCCCGGGCCGTCATGAACCGAAAAGCGTTGAATGTCGAAGATCCTGCCTATGATCCGCGCCGTACCGCCCACCGGCAACCCTTTCTACACATGCTCCACGCGCTGCAGCACGCTCTCCTGGAGGGGGCGTGAGAGGCGCGTCCAATACTCCGAATAGCCACCGACGCGGATGATCAGATCGCCATGCTGCTCCGGGTGCTCCAGGGCATCGCGCAGGACCGCCTGGTCCACCACGTTGATCTGCACCTGGAGACCGCCCAGGGCAAAGTAGCCCCGCACGAGTGCTTTCACTTTCTCGCGGTCGGCAAAAAGCTGCTTCGAAAGCCGGATGTTCACCACGAGCGTGCCAGGAGCGTGCCGCGTATCGAGCGATGCCGCCGACTGCAGCGCCGCCGTCGGCCCGCTCCGGTCGCGGCCCTGCACCGCGCCGGCAGAGTCGGCAATCGGCTCGCCGGCCCGGCGACCATCCGGGGTTGCGGCCACACGCTGGCCCTCATCGGCGTAGGTGACGAACATCAGGCAGGAGGGGAGAAACTTCCCGCCCCGATAGGGCGCGTAGCGGAGGAACTCGCGGAAGATGAACTCCGAGAACTCCCGCGCCAACGCATCCACCGCAGGGTCGCCATTCCCGTAACGGGGGCAGCGCTGCACGCGTCGGCGCAGCGCCTCGTCGCCTTCCCAGTTATCGCGCAGCGCGCTCAGCAGGCGCTCCGGCGTCACCTCGCGGCGCTCGTAAACGACCTCCCGAATCGCGGCGAGTGAATCGATCACATTCCCCAGGCCTTCGACGTTGATCACGCTCCAGTTATAGCGTGCGCCCCCGGCCGCGTAGTCTCGGCCGTTATCGATACAGTCGTCAATCAAGAGCGACCGGATAAGCTGGGGGTGGTGCCGGGCGCGACGCTCCTGGTACCGGCTGACGCGGTCGGTGATCTCGCGAATCTGCCTGATGTAGTACGGACGGATGCGCTCCAGGAACGCGTCGAAGCTGGCGCAGGCGGGCAGTTCGGCGTGCAGCGCGTTCACCAGAATCTCAGGAAGGTTGATCTTGTCATCGAGCGAGCCGACGTTGGAACAGCCGGCGATCATCGTCTCCGTACACCCGCCGAAGGCGAAGTCATGGAGGTCGGCGCGGGATACGTTGAGGTGGGCCTCTTCCAGCGCCGCGAGGTAGTTCTCCTCGGCATAGAGCGCCGGGATCCCGGTGCCGCCGGAGAGGGTCTCGAGCGCCGTGTCCCACACCGCCTCGGGGGTATCGCGGCGCAGGCGCAACGCTAGATTGGGGCGCCGCCGCCCCTTGCCGGCGCGAAGCGCGAGCAGCGTCAACGGGTTGTAGGCGGGATCGCCATCCCGGGTGGTGCCACCCAGGGCCACGTTCCAGGCGCAGGCATCGTCCACATTCTCCCACAGCTCGCCGATCAGCGCGAGCGCCTCCTCATCCGAAGGCCGGCTTCGCTCGTAGTAGGGCAGCAGGTCCTGATCAAACCGTCCCAGGTCGTCGCAGCCATCCAGGTAGAAGAGGAAGTTCTCTGCGACCATCGCCTCGGTGAAGCTCCGGGCGGGCGCGAAGGGCACACGCGCCAGTGCAGCGAGGAGCGCCTCCCGATTCTGCTCCGCGCCCGGCGATTCGAGCGCCGCCGCCTGGATCTTCTCGATGCACCGCCGGCGCAGGCCCGCCACCGCGTCCAGCACCTCTCCGAACGCCTCGTACCACTCCGCACGAGCAGCTTCGCCTCGCTTCTCGCTGAGCGCCCGATGCTTCTCCACGCGCTCACGATACGCGTCCAGGCCCTCGTTCAGGATACGACGGTAGTTGGGGATGCTGTGCGTGTAGCCCGCGGCGTAGGGGTAGCTTGAGAAGAAGGCATCCATCGCGTCGAGGGCGGCGCGATCCTCGTCCGTCGCTGCCGCCGCGCGCTTGCGCTCGTAGATCGCGCGCGCGTACTCCATCTGAACATAGTGATGGTAGACGGCGTTGCCGGTTTGCCAGATGGTCGGTCCGTGGGGGTAGAGGCGCCGGCCGGTGTACTCCGGCAACGGCGCGTGTTCGAGATAGCGCCGGATGCCCGCCGCCATCCGCCGCGCCGGCGAAGCGCCTGGCAGCGACAGAAACCCTGCCGCGAACCACTCTCCCAGCGCGTCGAGCCGCGCCAGGAGCGCCTCCTGAGACAGCTCGCCCTGCTCCCGCGTCTCCATCTCGCTCCTCCGTCTCCTTCACGAGTCAGACTCCCCCAGCCCTCAGAAGTTCCCGCTTCCGGCCCGCGGGCATCACCCACGTGGCCGGACGCCGGATGCCTGCCCGGCAGGAGGCATCCCTCTCGCGCCGAAAGAGGCCCCCGGGGAGAGACAGAGATAGGGGGAAGCGGATGGGTCCACTCGCCGGCAAGAGAGCCGCGGTGACAGGCGCAAGCACCGGGATCGGGCGGCAGATCGCCATCGAGCTGGGGAAGCGCGGGGCGGCGGTGGCGATCCACTACCACGCCAATGTAGCAGGCGCCGGCGAGACGGCCCGGGCGATCCAGGAGAGTCGCGGACGCGCCTTCCTGATCCAGGCGAACCTGGCGAGTCCCCAGGAGTGCACGCGCCTGATCGCCGCGTGTGCGAGCGTCTTGGGGGGGATCGACCTCCTCATCAACAACGCCGCGCTCAGCCCCGAGGCGCCCTTCCTCGACCTTTCCGACGAGCCGTGGGAACGCACTCTGCCTGTCGGCCTGCGCGCGCCGGTCCTCTGCGCCCAGGCCGCAGCGCGCCAGATGATCCGCCAGGGGCGCGGCGGCAGGATCATCTACGTCGGGTCCGCCCACGGCTTCGCGACGGCGTCTCACACCGGACCCTACACCGCCTCGAGAGGCGCGTTACACATGCTGACGAAGCAGATGGCGCGCGAGCTGGCGCCCCATCGCATCGCCGTCAACTGCGTCGCGCCGGGCCCGTCCGAGACGAAGCACGAAGAGACGCCTTTCCCCGAGTACGACCCCGAGCTCCCGACGCACCCGCTTCTCTGGGAGCGCGCCGGCATCCCAGTGAATATCGCCCGCGCGGTTGCCTTCCTCTGTTCCGACGAGGCGGGCTTCCTGACCGGGCAGGTGATCCGCGTGGAGAGCGGCGAGCCGCCCGGCCAGTGGAAAGCGCGCGGCGCTTCCGGGTAGCCCCTCAACCCTAGCGCGCGTAAACCGCCACGCTGTTGTTCGCGGTGGAGAGCTCCGGGGATGCGAGCGTCGCGGTGACCCGGAACGCCTCCGGCGCGGGCGTGACGAGCGGTATCTCCACGCGCGCCGCCGCGGTCTTCAGGTTCTCGGGCCACGAGAGACTCGCGATGGCGCCCGAGCCGATCACCCGCCGGCGCGTGTCTGTGACGGTCAGGCGTACCTTGATGGCCGGGGCCGTGCCGAAGTTGTGGACCACGACGCTCACGCGCCGCCGGTCAGGCGAAAGCGCGACCTCATCGGCGCAGAGGGCAACATCAGGGGCGGCCGCGAGCGGGCGAAGCGACTTCGCCACGAGTCGGAGGACGTAGGGCCGCTGCGCCGGGAGCATCACAGGAAGCGCCACTCCGCGCTCCACTTCCACCACACGGCGCTCCGTCACGCGGTCCGGCTCATCGTCGTAATCGTCATCGGGCCCGACTTCCAGCTGGTATTGCCCGGGGCGGAGCGCCCAGAGACGCATCTGCACCGGCCGCGCCTCCGGCCGGAAATGGTAGAGGAGCACCTTCAGCGCGTCAGTGCGGCTTTCGGTGACGAAGGCGGCAAAATCTACCCCTATATTCTCCCAGGTCACCGCGACGCGCGGCATGCCGCCCTGCCAGGTGGCGCACCCGCCCAGGTAGAGCGAGCGGAGCAACAGGTCTCCCGGTATCTCGAGCGCCTCGGGGGGTGGATTCGCCTCCGTGGCCAGGTAACGCTCATTCTCCAGGCGTTCCAGGGCGTGCTGCAGCCCATCCACCACGAACTGCTTGTTCCGGGTGGCGATCCAGGCAGCGTAGGCACGCAGGTCGTCCGCGCCTCGGGCATCCCTTGCGATCTGCTCGTCGTGCTCGGCGTGACCCTGAGCGCGCCAGAGCGCGGCGGTCACCGGATCGGCATCGCCCGCGGCGACCGCCAGCGCCACCGGACGCAGCAGATCCTTCTGGCCAGAGACGCGATGGATGTCCAGGAGGAAGCGTCGCAGGAGGTTCTTCTCCCGGGCACTCGGGCGGGCCCCGGTGTCGAGGCGCCCGCATGTAGCCGGATCAATCGCGGCCGGAAGCCGGCCCGGCTCCTCCGGATCCACGTGGCTCAAAATGTCCGCCGCCCAAGCGCCGGCCCACTCGCTCAGGATTCGGCCCACCCCGGGATGACCCGAATGCCAGAAGAAGGCAAGCGCCGGCCCGGCGGCGACGACACTCCCTGGCCGCTCGGGCGTCACCGGCACCAGCGCGCCTTCCGCACCCGAGGGAGCGCCCCGAAGGTGACGGTGGCCGCGGGGGTTGACAGTGGCCCACTCGGAGAGAGCACGCGCGAAGGGGAGAAGCCGGCGCAGGGGGGTTGCATTTCCGGGATCGGCGAGCAGGAGCAGCGATTGCGTCCGGGTGATTGCCAGGAGCCAGCGCTCCCTTTCCCCGGCCGGCAGCTCAGCCACCCACGCGGCCAGTGCGGCTTCCGGATCCGCGCCCGCGTTGCCCGCGGTAGCCCTGGCCTGCATCGCGCGCCAGAGGCCCTCGCACCCCGCCCGTGTCGAGCGCAGGAGTACCGGATGCCCGGCGATCAGCGGCACTGTGGCCAGCCTCTCAACGAGGGCCGCGTCGCCCGCTGGGTCGCCGCCGTAGAGGCCATCCTTCTGGTAGCGCGTGCTGTTCCACCAGTAGGCCACATCCTGAGTTCGCTTCAGAAGCTGGCGCGCCAGCCGTGCCCATGCCGGAGCATTTGCTGGTCCCGCTGCCGGCAACTCGTTTCCACTGCGCAGGCGCCGCAACCGGCTGGTGTAGGCGATTGTAGCCGGATGCCTCGGCTGCCAACGCGACAACACCTCCAGCCAGCGGCGTGCGTCCGCTGCCGCGGGGTCGTCCAGCGACCATCCGGGCCGCTCCCACGGCGCGTCCACCGCATGCGCTGCATACCACGCATCCAGCCATTGCAACCGCGAGAGCGCGAACTCGATGCCGACTTCCTGTTCCGTGCCCGGCACCAGCGCCGCCCGGGCTTGCACGCCCGCCATAGACGCCGCCGGATCCGGTGGGCCGGCGCCCGCCTCAGGGAGAGGTGTTACGGAGAGCACCAGATGCTCGCCCGCTTCGCACCAGATATCCGGGGGATCCAGCACGACGATCCACCGCCCGCCCACGGATCCCGCGTCCGCCTGCGGGTGGATGTCGGCCTCAAACCAGGTACGGTCCGTCTCCGCGGAATGGGTGAGGCGCACGCGGAGTGGAAATGGAATCGGTGTGGCTGCCGCCAGTTCCAGGAGCACCGCGGTCACTCCCATCGGCTGCGCGAGCGCTCCTGTCGAGAGTGTGATCGCCGCCGCGCCCTTCTCCTGCGAAGCGAGCGCCATCGCCAGCGCGGTTTCGGGCAGCGGCTCCTCCGCGGCTTCATACAACCGAACCTCGGCAAGCATGGTGCCATCCACCGGCTCGATGGAGAAGCGCCGTTCCTTCTCCGGCACTGAGAGGAGGAGCCGGGCCACCGGCTCGAGCTGCACCCCAGGGGAGACGCAGCCCGCGCGCCCGAGCGCCAGGGTGCCGGCGCCGCGTAGCTCCAGATAGCTCACGAGCGCCGAGCGCACCAGCCGGACCTCCAGCGGTTCCACCAGGGGAAGCGTCGAGCTATCACAGCCATCCAGCGGCTCGCTCCGGGGCACGCCGCGCACTCGCGCCGCGTGGATCGGAACCTGGCGCAGCCACGTCACCTTCTCCGGTGGCGCGCTCTCCGCGAGAGGGGGCACGGGGTAGCCGGGCACGGGCGTGCAGGGAAGCGGCGGGCGGGATTCGGCCATCGCCGTCGATGCCATCAGGAGCAGGAGCAAGGCGCCCCCCGCTACCCATCGCAACAACCCTGCAAATCGAGAGCCTCCAGGGCGTGGCATGCCGTCACTCGGGAGTTGGGGGACCAAAGGCGTCGGTGCCGCGGATCACAATGCCTGTCGCAAGCTGAGCAAAGAGCTTCTTGCCGTCGGGGGAGACGGCACAGCGCAGGGATGCCGCGGGAAGTGAAAGCGTGCCTGTGCGCAGAAAAGTGCGCGTGACGAACCGATCGATGCGAGGCGCGCGGTGGCAGACATAGGCGGTTTGCCCGTCTGCGCTGAGCGCCACGGCGGCGGGCGGCTGTCCCACCTCCAGCTGACCCAGCGGGCGCAGCGTCTCCGCGTCCAACACCGAGACGTAGGTGAGCGAGTCACTCGCCACGTAGAGGCGCTTGCCATCCGGGCTGAGGAGCAGGTCCTGGATGCGGGTGCCAATGAGACTGGCATCGGCGTCCACGGGGGCGAGTTTCCCAACGCCCTCGCACTGGAGAAGCGCCGTCGCGTTCTCCCCCCGCTCCGCGAGGAAGATCTTTCCGGCCGCGGGCGAGGCTGCCAGGAGAGTGTCGCCCAAGACGGGCGTGCCTCCGAGGGCGACCTCCATCTCCCGGTGCAGGTCGATCGCCCTCACGCTGGAGCGGGCCGCACCCGAGGGCGTGGTATACAGCCGGCCGGCCGGACCGAGGAGCAGGTCGAACGGCCGGAAGGAGAGCGGGATGCACCCCAGGGGTGTCAGCGCATCGAGGTCGATCACCGAGATCTCGCTGCCACCCGAATTGGCGACATAGAGGAATCGCCCCTCCGCGCCGATCGCCACGCCATACGGCTTGCTTCCGGTGAAGAGGCGGCGCACCACCTTGCCTGCGTCCGTGTCGATGACGACGACGCTGTTGCCGCCATAGTCCACGGCGTAGAGGCGCGGGCGCTGGGGATCAACCGCCATCTTCCCGCCAGGAGCGTGCAGGGCAATCACGCCGGGCACCGGCGCCGGTTCGGGAATCGGGGGCACCTGCGTGATCCGCAGGAGATCGAAAGGCCGGGTGAGCGGTGGTTTCGCCGAGGTTGCCTCGGCACCGCCCGCGGGAGTCCCCTCCGCGAGAGGAGGCGGCAACGCCAGGGGCACGTTCGAGGCTGTGAGCGGCACGGGCGGCGTCGCCGGCGGGGCGATGGAGTTGGCGCGCGCCTCCGCCAGCAAGCGTCGGACGAAGTTGATTGGGATCGCAAAGCCGACCCCGGTATCCTGGACATATTCGTAGGCGAGCTTCGACTGGACGACGCCGACGACGACACCGTTATCCAGGCGATAGAGAGGCGCGCCGCTGTTGCCCGGGCTGATCGGCGCGTCGATCTGGATGTAAAGCATCGACTGCTTATGCACTAGGCTGCGGCCAGGGCGCACGGCATTCACTGTCGCCTTCGCGGTGGAAGCGTAGAGGGGAATCCCGTTGCGCAGGAGCTCAAGCGCCAGCGGGTAGCCCGTCAGCGCCACATCGTCGCCCTCGCGCAGCTCATCGGAATCGCCCAGGCGCAGTGGCTCGGCAAACCGGGCGGGCACGCGGAGCACCGCCAGGTCCTTGTCCTCATCCATTGCGGCGGTCACCGCGTAGTACGCCGTGCCATCCGAAAAGACGACCTGGATTGCCGCGGCTCCCTTGACCACGTGCGCGTTGGTGACCAGGAGGCCATCCGGGCCGGCCACGAAAGCAGTTCCCTGGGCACGCGCCTGTTCTGCCGACAGGTAGGCAATGACCAGCGCCACGCGCGGTTTCACGCTTGCGATGATATCAGCCGCACGGTTGGGGTTCAGCTCGGAAAGGGGTGGCGGAGCAGCGGGCTTTGCTTCCGGTTCGAGAACGTATCCCCTGCCCTCCTGACGCACGGTGAGCCCGGCCAAACGCGCCACCATGCCGAGGACTCTCTCCAGAGACCCCTCCACATCGAGGGTGGGAATCTCCTTGTGCGCGAATGCGGTCACACGGACCGGCACGCCGGCTTGCTCGGAGATCTGGCGCACTACCTCCGAGAGGGGTTGTTTGTTGACCTTGAGAGTGATCTCGCGCTCCGCGGCGGCCGCCGGAAGAACGACCGCCAGAAGAGCGAACACCACCCATCGTCTCGGATTCATGCTTGGGTCCTCGGGGCACTCGCGGCGTTCTCGTCTCGGACATTATAGCATCGGCGCGGATCCAGCGTCAAGGCTGGGGCCGGGGGGTTGGAGAGGCATCAGACCCGCACCTCTCCATCCGCACCCGGCCCCTTTATCCGCGGTATCGCCGCCCGCTCAGAAGAGCGCCAGCGCGGTCAACATGTACCGGTTATCGTCATAGAGGGCATCTGTCTTCGGCAGATCATCGTCCACCAGCCACACCTCGGGAATCAGGTAGAGCCGGTCATGCACCTTCACCCGCCCGCCGAGAGTCCAGGTGTGGACCGCCGTGCCAGACCCCGCGCGGTTGAGCGAGTTGTAGTTCACGAATGCCTGCAAGCGCCCACTGAATTGGTAGAGACCCTCCGCCACCCAGCCGTGCCCGTTCTTCCCGGCGAAGGCGGGGCGGATCACACTGCCCTGGCTCAAGGTGCGGAAGTCCACATATTCGCCGCGTAGCTCCAGGCGGCTGGAGGGCAGCCAGCGCAGGTGCGCGCCAAAGCGCGAAAGATCCGCTTCCGTGCCGGCGATGGTGCGCTTCGGGGCGTACATCCCCGAGACACCGGCTTCCAGGCGCTCGCCGACGCCGGCCCGGATCCGGCCTACAAACGCCGGCTCATTCATCCGGTCGATATCCGACGAGGTGGTCGTTCCATCGGTGACCCACCCGATATCCCATTGCCACCCGTCCTTTGGTTTGCTCGACCAAGTCATGCCGTAATCCCAAACTCGCGTCACCCGGCGAACCTGGCTGTGCCACTCCGGGAAGCCGTTCTGATAGTTGAACGGGAAGGGCACCTTCCCCACTCGCAGCAAGCCGCTGCCCAGGTCGCGCTCGTAGTAGGCATAGATCAGCCACCACGGCGACTTCACCTGGGGATGGCTCTTGTGCACCGGGTTGTTGAGAGCATAAACCCGGAGTTGCTCCTTCTCGCTCATCCTCCAATCGGTATAGAGCAACAGGTCGTAGTTCCGAAAGTAGGTGGAGTTCGCTTTCTCATCGTCGATCAGGCTGACGCGCTGCGCGGCATAGAAGCTGACCGGGCCGAGCTGCAACTTCTTGGGCCAGGTCCAGGGCTGCCACGGGGCGGTCACCTGTGCCCAGGAGGGGCCGGCGCTGAGCGCCAGCACGAGGAGCAGGCAGACACTGAGTCGTTTTTGCATAGTTTGTCTCCGATTGGCTGTTTTGTCCATTTGCCCGATAAGGGCGCGATTCCAGTGGAACCTCAGTAGGGGTAGATGGCATCCGACAGAACGGAAGGATTACGCGCTTCGAGGAGCAAGTCGAGTACCTCGTGCCGGAGCCGGGTGAGCGCCGGGTCGGTGTAGGTATCCGGGGTGCGCGGTCGGGGCAACCCCACCTCGACACGCCGGAGCACGCGCCCAGGGCGCGCCGTCATGACGTAGACCCGGTCAGCCAAAAAGATCGCCTCTTCGACATCATGCGTGACGAAGAGGACGGTGACGTTGAGCTTCTGCCACACATCCAGCAGGAGCTGCTGCATCTCCATGCGGGTGAGCGCATCGAGAGCGCCAAACGGCTCATCCATCAGGAGAGCGCGCGGCCGGTTGGCGAGTACCCGCGCCAGGGCAACGCGCTGGCGCATCCCACCCGAGAGCTGCGACGGGTAGTAATCGGCGAACTCTTCCAGGCCGACCAGGTGGAGGAAGCGCATCGCCTCATCGCGCGCCTCCGGGCGGGAGACGCCCCGCCGATGCAGCCCGTAGCAGACGTTTCCGAGGACGGTCAGCCAGGGAAAGAGCGCATCTTCCTGGAAGACGACCCCGCGGTCGGGGCCCGGACCGGAAACCGGCCGGCCTTCCAGCATCACCTTTCCCTCGGTAGCCTGCTCGAAGCCCGCGAGCAGCGAGAGAAGCGTGGATTTGCCGCACCCGCTGGGGCCAACGACCGCGGCAAACTCGCCAGGACGCGCGCAGAGCGTCAGGTCGCGCACAGCCCAGAGGCCCTCGCCCCCTCCATGGCCCGGGTAATACTTGCCCGCTTGGTGTACCACAATATGGCAGCTCTGTAGAAACGCTGAGTCCATCGGTGTTCCCCCTCTAGCGCGGGTGCAGCGGCAGCACCCGCCGGAAGAGGGCAACGAGAAGGAGATCACTCAGCCGGCCCATGCCCGCAATCGCGAGCATTGAGGTCAGAATCACCTCCACCTGCCCATTCATGCGGGCATCCATCATTACGGCGCCAAGGCCATCCGGCACGCCCGTCAACTCGCCTAGGACCAGGTAGGCCCAGGAGACGCCCAACCCCAGCCTCAGTCCCTCCGCCGTTGCCGGAAGCCCGGCGGGCAGCGTGACCGTCAGGAAGAGGTCGCGCTGCGATGCCCCAAGCATCCTCGCGGCTCGTAGCCAGAGGGGCCGGACGGTGCGCGCTCCCAGGGCGGCGTTCACATAGATCGGAAAGAAGGCAGCCAGCGCGATCAGGAAGACCGCCGTACGCGTGCCCACACCGAACCAGACCATCGCAATCGGTAGCCACCCGATACCCGGCACGGCGCGCACAGCGTGGACCGAGGGGTCCAGCAGGCGCCGGGCATGCGGGCTGCACCCAGTCAGCAGACCGCAGAGGACGCCGGCGAGCGCCGCCAGAGCGAACCCGAGCGCGACGCGCTGGAGACTGGCTGCCGCGTGCTGCAGGAAGGTGCCGCTATACGCGTCGAGGTGCCACTTCCCAAGCACGAAGTCGAGGGCGCTGAGCACCAACCGGCCCGGCGAAGGGAGCACATATCCAGGCACATGGCCTGTATGGGAGAGGAGTGCCCACGCCGAGAGGAGCACCCCAGGAAGGATGAACGGCAGCCAGTCGAGGCGGCGCGGTGCCGCCGCTTCCGGTCTCTCGATGGCTATTGGCTGCGCCATTCTCCACTCCGGGCGGCCACCGCCTGGGCGGCTTTCTCCTGGAAGCGCAGGTCGAAAAGCTGCTCATAGTCCGGCTCCTGGGTGATCATCCCCAGCGCCAGCATCTGCTTCCCGAGGTTGCGCGCGGCCTGAAGGTACTTCTCATCCATCTTCCAGGTAAGCGCGATGTTCTCCGCGGCATTCTTCAGGATCTCCAGTGGGGTACCGAACTCAGACGCGGCGCGGAGCCACTCCTCGGGGTATGCATTGTAATACTCCGTGGCGAGCGCGTGCGCCGTCACCAGGTCCTGGACCAGCTCCGGATCCTCCTCAATCTCGTTTCGCGTGACGAGCATGCCGGCGTTGAGCGTACCGATAGAGTCGTCGAAGTAGGGATAGCTGAGGATCCGGCCGTAACCCTCCACCTTCGCCATCGTCGGGAACGGCTCGCCACTGAGGAAGGCTTCGATCCCCCCGGTCGAGAGCGCCTGGCCCATATCGAAGAAGTCGATCCGCACCAGTTTCACGTCGCGCAGCGGGTCGAGGCCGGCGCGCGTGAGCGTCTCGCGCAACAGGAGGTCATGCATCGTCGAGGGCACATACCCGATCTTCTTGCCACGCAGGTCGGCTGGATCGTGGATCTCGGAGTCCTTATGGACCACCAGGGCGCTGCACTTGTCGCACAGCGCGGCCACGACGACGACCGGCTCGCCGCGCGACGCCGAGGTGATCGCGTGTACCAGGGTGGTCCCGCACATCCGCAGCGACCCGGCCAACAACGCGGTCTTCTGGTCTCCTGGATTGGTGAAGGGGAGCACCTCCACCTCATACCGGCCTTCCAGGAAACGCTGGTAGCCAAAAGGCGCGATCGTCTGCGCCGTCTTCCAGGTGCCCACGCTGACGCGCTGCACCTCTTGGGTCGTTTTTCGAGCTTCCCGGCGGGTCAGCAGCGCGAGGCCGGCAACGAGCGCGATTGCCACGAGAACACCCAGCCAGCGGGCCTTATCCATTGGAACCTCCTCGTGTCAGGCGCCGGCCACAGAGGGATAGTGCCGACCGAGCAGCTGTTTCGCCTGGGCCATAGTGAGCCCGCGCCACTCCTTGCGGATCTCCTCACTGTCGCGAGGCACGGCACCCGTTTCGACCACAACGGCGCTGGCGCCCGCGGCAACGGCAGCATCCGAGGGCGGGTGGACGCAGATCTCCTGGGCGACTTCGCCACCGATCAGGCGGCTGACCGCGATGATGCGCGCCAATTTCTCCTCTGGGATCTGCCCGAGGTGCGCCTTGGGGGTGCCAGGAACCGGCACGCGCGCCATCGCGCCCATGATCACAGCGCCCAGGTCGCGCGCGCGCACCATCTCGCGGGCAATCTCGGCCGCCGTGTGCTCCGGACCAATCGGCTCGGCTAGGAACGCCAGACCTAGCCGCGACCGGCGGATGTTCTCCAGGCTCCGCAGGCGCTCTTCAGCGTCGATGCCCGTATCGGTGCCCTCGCGCAACCGAAAGACATGATAGGCCACGCTGTACCCGGCGTCGTAGAGCATCTCCGCCTGCTCCAACGACATCTCGCCGACGTTCGCCACCAGCGTGGGGCAGTTCGGAATGCGCTCGCGCATCGCCCTCGCCAGGCTGCACACGCGCTCCAGGGGGTAGTGCTGGGTGGTTCGAATGGTGATCCAGGACGCGCCCTCCGCGGCAAAGCGCGCCGCGGCATCCACGACCTGCTCCTCGGTCCACTCATGCGAGTCCTGGACGATCCCCCAGTCGGATCCAAAGGAGCAGAAGCTGCAGTTTTGCGGGCAGGGGCAGTAGTCCACGCCAATCGCCGTCCAGATACGCCCCTGGCGCGATTGCCGAAGTGCCAGCGCGTGGGCAGCATCCGCTATGGCACGGGACTCCTCGGTGCCGAGGGGGATCTCCAGCAGCGCGGTCGCGTCTTCGAGGTTCAGGCGGCCACCGCTCAACGCAAAGTCGAGGGTGTGCTTCAGCCATCTTCCATCCACTTGCATCCCGGTGTCCCTTCGGATCGCTTTGCTTGCATCACAGACCAGAGGCTCTCTGCCTTGCTTGGAACGTTCTTGGCAACCCAGATCGAGGCATGGCAAAGCGTGTCATATCGTATCACGACACCGTGCATCTGTCAATTCCCCGTGTCTGGGGGCAGCACCTGGTTCTCTGGGGGATGTGCTACCGGCCATGCCCGGCCCTTGCGGCGGCAGCCCCGCGTGGCCCATAGGCGCGTCATTTGCGGATCAAGGATCCGGTCGCCCCACCGGGCCTCTTCAGGCGGAGCCGCCAGGAGTCGAGCCCAACAGGTGCCGAAACCTATCTCCGGGAGGGATTGCTTTGATCTATCGGATGCTAGGCCGAACCGGCTTGAGAGTATCGCAGCTGGGCTTCGGATGTATGCGCCTGCCGATGAAGGGCGGGATGACCGAGGGGACAGTTGACCGCGAGCTTGCCGTGCCGATGCTTCATCGGGCATTCGAGGCGGGCGTCAACTACGTGGATACCGCCGTCGGCTATTGCAACAGCGATAGCCAGCGCGCCGTAGGCGACGCGCTCAAGGGATGGCGCGACCGGATCATCGTTTCGACGAAAAACCCGGACTACGGCACCGATGAGGCGCAGTGGTGGCGCCACCTCGAGGAGAGCCTAGAGCGCCTGCAGACGGATTATATCGATATCTACAACCACCACGGCATCTCCTGGGAGCGCTATGAGGAGCACGTTCTCCCCCGAGTGAGCCGGTGGATGGTGAAAGCGAAGGAACAGGGCCTGATCCGGCACATCTGCTGCTCCTTCCACGACGACAACGAGGCGCTCAAGCGCCTGGTAGACACTGGCTATCCCGAGGTGATCACGGTGCAGTACAACCTGCTGGACCGCAGCCTGGAAGAGGGGATCGCCTACGCGCACGAAAAGGGTGTCGGCATCGTGGTGATGGGGCCCGTGGGAGGCGGGCGCCTGGGGGCCCCGAGCGAGGTGCTCAGCACGATGATCCCGGGCATCAACCGCGTGCCAGAGCTTGCCTTGCGCTTTGTTCTGGCAAACCCCCACGTCAGTGTGGCCCTCTCGGGGATGAGCACACTGCAGCAGGTGGAAGAGAACGTCGCCACTGCGTCCAGCGGCGCCACGCTCTCCGAGGCGGAGCTAGCCGCCATCGACGAGCAGATGGCCCGGCTGAGTAAGATGGCGGATCTCTACTGCTCCGGGTGCCGCTACTGCCTCCCCTGCCCCAACGAGGTGAATATTCCGGTTCTCTTCGAACTCTACAACATGGGGCGGGTGTATGGCCTGTGGGATGTCGCCCGCGCGCGCTACGCGAAGGTGGGGAAGATTCCGTGGCTACCGGGCAAAACCGCGGACGCATGCGTGGAGTGTGGCGAGTGCGAGGAGAAATGCCCGCAGCGGATCGCCATCCCCGCGCAACTCGCTGAAGCACACCAGGCGCTCACAGCTTGAGCGCGATTCTCTCGCGCTTCCCGGAAGGGCGCGGAGGGGCGCTCGAGGCCCCTCCGCATCCATCCGGGAGCCGGGGTAGCTTTCCGCTCAGTAGATCTTCACTTCCTTGCCCTGCGTCCTCTCAGGCGCCAGCTCATCCTTCAGAGCCGCCGGCACGGCAATCGTATTCGGGTCGCCGTCGCTCACATAGCGGCGGTTTTCCGTCTCCACCAGCGTCTTGATCTGCGCGCTGAGCTGGAATGGCTTGACCTCCGGCCAGTCTGTCGCCTGCACGCGCTGGATGGCGCGCGGATCGAAGTCCTTGTCATAGGGCGAGGGTGCCGGCACGGAGCCGACCAGGAGCACGGCGTGATGCTCGTAGGTGATGCCATTCCAGGCGCCCTTGCTCGCAAGCGCCTTCTCCTTCGGCGAGATGCCTAGCGGGAGCGCCAGCGAGAAGAAGCGGAAGTTAGGCACCACCTCGCCAATCGCCTGCTGCGGCCGTGCCAGCTCTTCCTGCACCTTCTCGTTAGAAAGCCGCTTCAGAGCGGTGTGACTCCAGGTGTGGTTGCCAATCTCGAGGCCCTTCTCGGCCAGGTACTGCAGCTTCTGCTTGCGGTATTGCGGCTGGCCGAACGCAGACTCGGGGAGCACGTAGAAGGTGGCCTTGAAACCGAAGTCAGGATGCTTGCGGTTGAACTCTTCTAGAATCCCGACGGCGCAGTCGGGATCGATGACGAGCTGGCCATCCTTCTCCAGGTAGCGAAACTGGCCTTCCGTGGAGTCATCGAAGGTGAAGACCACCGGGCTGGCGCCGCGGGGCAGGTTGATATTGCCGGTCACGTAGTCGCGCAGCGAGACGGCGCGAAAGCCGTGCGCGTAGAGCGTTTCCAGGTCTTTGCGAAACGCCTCCGGGGTGCGCGCCCAGCGGCCTTCTTTGGGCCCGATGACGTGGTATTCGAGCACCGGCACGCGCCCCAATTCGTTGGGCGCCGCGTCGCTCACCGGGGGTGCTGGCGCCGGCGCGGCACTCTGTTGTGCCGGCTTCTGCCCTGGTTCGGGCCCAGGCGCGGTAGTCGAACTCTGCCGCTGGCAGCCGGCCCCCAACAGGAGCGCGGCCAAGGAGATGCCCAAGATCGAGGATAGGATGCTGCGACGTGATGCCATTCGTTTCCTCTCCGAGAACGTCTGCCTCCCACCAGCTGGAACGAGTAGCCGGGGCACTCCAGCGCGAGAGGCAGCAGTGAACCTGCGATCCAGCGATAACCAGGGACATTTCCCCAATAATCGGTGTGTACAACACAAGAGGCGGCGCGCCACGGCGATATGGCATCTGCGCACCCCCTCTGGCTGATCACCTGCCAACCCATCCCTCCCACTCAGCGAACGCACTACACAGGCCAAATTGTTTATGCTATAATAGTTTGCGTGCATCCTTTTCGGGCACGACAGCTGCCTGCATAGTGCGCACGCAGGATCGCTCGCAGGACAGCAGAAAAATAGGTTGCTGTCTAGTTCCACCGGCATGGCACAATTCCTGCCGGTTTGTCTGTTGTTGGGCCCGTGTGGTCCGGCATCGGTTCGCTCTCAGTTTCGTTCCGAGGAGGCCAAGTTGAAGAACGTGCAGTACGTCATCCTGACCGCCGTCCTGGCCGCCGTAGCCGTCGCTGGCTGCCGCAGCAGCACGGGGCCGGGGGCGCCGCCGGCCAATGGCCCGGCCTCACAGCAGCAGTCGATGGAGCCGCCCAAACCGAAGAAGGAGTTCATCGAGGCGCGAGGCGTCTACCTCACCGGGTGGAGTGCCGGCGGCAAGCAGAAGATGCAAAAGATCGTGGAGCTGCTCAAAGCCACCGGCATGAACGCCGTCGTGATCGACGTGAAGGATTCGGACGGCGCCATCACCTTCAAGATGGATATCCCGTGGGCGAAGCAGGTCGAGGAAAAGCGCGGCCAGATCAAGGAGATCAACCACTACGGCTATGCGCAGCGCTGCGCCGACATCGACTGGGTGATGAACCTCCTGAAGGAGAACAACATCTACCCCATCGCCCGCATTGCCGTCTTCGCCGATGATATCCTGCCGCGCGTGCGCCCGGATATGGCCGCTAAGAACGCCAGCGGCGGCATCTGGGAGAACCGCAAGAAGGAGGCCTGGCTCGATCCCTACAACAAGGAGGGTTGGGACTACAACGCGGCCGTCGCCATCGAGGCGATGAAGAAGGGCTTCAAAGAGATCCAGTGGGATTATGTTCGGTTCCCAACGGATGGGAAGTTGGGCAACCTCCGCTTCCCTGCCAAGACGGATACCCCGCCGAACGAGGTGATCGCCCAGTTCCTGGCCTACACGCGCAAGAAGCTGGAGCCCTATGGCGCCATCGTCTCCGCTGATATCTTTGGGCTGACCGGCCTGGTGAGCGACGACATGGGCATCGGCCAGCTGATCCACCAGATTGCTGAGAACGTGGACTACATCTGCCCGATGGTCTACCCGTCGCACTATCACAAGGGCGAGTACGGGATTCCCAACCCCGACGCCGCGCCCTATGACATCGTCTATGTCAGCCTGCGCGACGCGCAGAGGCGACTGGCAGGGACCGGGTGCAAGATCCGGCCGTGGCTCCAGAACTTTAGCCTGCCGGACCGCGGCCGCTATGGTGGGTCTCACTATGGCCCACCCCAGATCGCCGCGCAGATCAAGGCCACCTTCGACCGGGGGATCCCGGAGTTTCTGATGTGGGATCCGAAGAACCGCTTCAACGGCCTGGATGCGGCCATCGCGAGCCTGAAACAGAAGGGCATCAAGCCGCGGCCAACGCCTCCGGACGATCTGAAGCCACCGGCGAAGGCGCCGGCCAACGCGCCCGCGCAGCCGGCCGGCAACGCGCCGGCCGAGGCGCCCGGGCAACCGGCGAGCAACGCGCCTGCCCGCCGGTAGGGCGGCGACCGGGCGCCCCTATCGGCCACTTCACCTGGCCGCCGGGCGCGCTTCGCCCCGTACTGCAGTTCGCAGATTCGCCAGGGGTTCGGCACCCCACCCTCGGGAGTGCCGGACCCCTTTGGCCCCTCTCCCCAGGAACAAAGGCGCTCGCCTGAATCATCCAATTCGAAAGGAGGGATCCACCCATGCGACTACTCAGGAAGCACTCCTGCCCGATGCGAGGAGTTCACCGCTGCCTGGCCCCTCGCTCCATGCCCGCCATACTGGCCGCCGCCGCCGTGCTGGCACCTGCGCATGCCGCGGGCCAGGCCCCCGAGCTCTCACCGACGACGGTGCCCCAAGGCGGCCTGGTGCGCGTCACCTACCGCCTCCCGGAAGGCCGGAGCCTGGAGAAAGCATCGCTCGTTTTCGGAAGCACCCAGGCCCAGTGCTTTCCTTATCAGGGCGTCCTCACCGGCCTGCTCGGCGTGAGCGCCCGCACGCGCCCCGGCGAGGGTACCGCCACGCTCTGGGTGCGCTATCAGGACGGCAGCCATGAGAAGTTCCCCCTGTCTCTCACAGTGACCTCCGCCAATTTCCCCACCCAGCGCATCCGCATGGCAAAGAGCAAGACGGGGCTGATGTCTCCGGAAATCCTGAAGAAGGAGCGAGAGATCCTCAACGAGGCTCTGGCGAGCACGGCACCGGAGCCGCTATGGGAGGGCCCCTTTGCCAATCCACTCGAAGGCCGCATCACCTCGCCCTTTGGGCGCGAGCGGTATGTGAACGGGCGTTTCTGGGGGTTCCACTCCGGGCGTGACGTCGCGTCCCCCGCGGGCCGGCCGGTAAAGGCCGCCAACACCGGCCGGGTCACCCTCGCCCGGAAGCTGTGGATGCGCGGCAACACCGTGGCTATCGACCACGGCATGGGGGTTTTCACTCTCTACGAGCACCTCTCCCGCTTCTCCGTAACCCCAGGCCAGCAGATAAAGAAGGGGGAGGTGGTAGGTCTGGTGGGGTCAACGGGGTTCTCTACCGGGCCGCACCTGCACTGGGAACTGCGCATTCACGGCGTGCCCACCAACCCGGCAGGTCCACTCCGCGAGGGGATCTCCCTGACACCCTGAGTTGACGCGCGGGGCCGCCGGGCGCGACGGCGCACGGGTGTGCATGTGCAGCGCGGCGATAAATCACCGCGCTGCTTGCGAGCGAAGCCCAGCCGGGCTCGGCATGGCTGTATTCCCGGGCAACTGGTAAGGGCAGGGCCTGGGAGGGGAAGCCCCAAAGGGGCTTTGCCCGGAAGCAGCGCGGAGCCTCGGCTCCGCGCATGCGGGCGGCCCTCCCCATCCGTGTCCGGCCCCCTCATCCGTGGTATCGAAGGTGGCGCGCTGGCGGGAGAACGCAGGCAACCATCTGAGCCTTATCTCGGGATCCCAGCTTTCAGAAAACGCTCTCGCTGGCGTCCTGCTGGACCTCCGGGTAGGCGCTGAGGGCGCCGCGCAAGACCGACAGAAACTCCTCGGTGAGCTCGAACGAGCCACCCACGTAGGCCGACGCATCCAGGAGCGTAGCAATCTCCTCCGCCGTCAGCGTGCGCGCCTCGGGATAGGGGAGCGCGTGGATGGCCTCCAGAAGAAGCCCTCGGAGGGGGTTCTCCTCGCCGCGGACCACGGCCTCCTGCGCCTGGAGCGAGCAGCTCTGGATCATGCGGTAGGCCTCTTCGCGGGGCACCCCCATCTGCTGGAGGCGCACCAGAAGCCGGCCCGTGCCAGCGAAATCGCCATGCGTTCGGAGGTCTCGCGCGATCTTCTCGCGGTTGATCACCAGCCCGGAGATCACTTTGTGCGCCTTGATCAGGCAGTGATCGATGTAGAGGAACGCCTCCGGGATAAAGACACGGCGGATGGCCGACTCATTCAGCGTGCGCTCCAGGAGGTTGTTTGCCGCCGCGTAGCCGGCCATGGAGTGGAAGCTCATCACCGCCGCCGACAGCGCGCAGATCTGCTCGGAATCTTTCGGGTTTTTCTTGTAGGCCATCACGCTGGAGCCCTTCTGCCCCTTGGCGAAAGGCTCTTGCGTCTCACCCATCGATTGCAGGATGCGCTGGTCGGTGAAGGCGCGGTGAAGCGTCGCCGCCAGTCCGTAGAGGATGTTCATGTACTCCACATCGACCAGCCGCGTTGCGGTCTGCCCGGTCACCGTCAGCGCCGGTAGATCGAGCTTCTGCATCACGCGCTCGTGGAACTCGAGGAAGCTGACGCCAGTGCCATCCAGCATCGTGGTGTAGTCCGCCCCGGTACCCACGGCGCCCTTGGTACCCTTGCCCTCGATCTGGAAACCTTCGAGCTGCCACAGCACGCGCAGCAGGTCCTGGGCGTGGTTGGCGAGGCGATACGCAAGGGGTACGGGCTGCGCCGGCTGAATATGAGTGAAGCCGAGGGCAACCAGGCGCTCCTGGTACACCTCGCTGATCCGCTGCTCGTAAGCGCGAAGAAGATTCGCCAGGCGGAGGCGCACCAGCTCCAGCGCCTGCCGGATGATCAGCGCATCGGCGTTATCGGTGATGTCCGCCGAGGTAGCCCCGGTATGGATCGTCTGCCCGCCGATGGGGCACTGCTCGGCAAACGCCTGCGCCTCGGCGGCGAGGTCGTGCTGAAGCGTGCGCTCGATCTCCAGCGAGCGCTCGACGTTCACGTCGTTCGCATGTGCCTCGATATCGGCGAGCTGCTCCGGCGTGATCAGCCCGATCTCGCACTTCGTCTGCGCGATGGCGACCCATACCTTGCGCCAGTGCCGGCGGCGGTTTACCTCCGAGAAGATCGCCCGCATCTCCCGGCTGCCATAGCGCCATGTGGCGGGGGAAAGGTAGGTGTCATATCCAAAGGTGTTCACGGTGATCTCTTCCCTACTGCTGTTCCTGAAGCGCGCGATCCTTCGCCTCCACCTGAGAAGCCATGCGGGCCTTGTAGGCGCGCACGTTCTCCCGGATCCGCGCGTCCTTGACGCCGAGTATCTGCGCCGCGAGGATGCCGGCGTTGCGGGCCGCGTCAATGCCCACCGTGGCCACAGGCACGCCCGGAGGCATCTGCACCATCGAAAGGAGCGAATCGAGCCCGTTGAGCGCAGCCGACCGGATCGGCACGGCGATCACCGGGATGGGCGTCAGCGCGGCAACGACTCCCGCCAGGTGCGCGGCGCCCCCCGCCCCGGCGATGATCACCTCGATCCCGTTCTTTTCGGCGTTCTCAGCAAACTCCGCGCAGCGGTGCGGCACCCGATGCGCCGAGAGAATCCGCTGCTCCGTCTCGACGCCCAGCTCTTTCAGGATCGCCACCGCTTCCTTCATCACGGGCAGGTCCGAGTCACTCCCCATGATCACCGCGACACGCATGCAACCAACCCCTTCATGCCTCATTCATCGATGAAACCAGCCGCCCGGTAAGGCTACGCCTGCTCCTTCGAGATGACGCGCCAGCCGATGTCGCGCCGGTAGTACATCCCTTCAAAATGGATCTTCGAGACCGCCTCGTAGGCGCGCTTCGCCGCCTCGGCGTGCGTCTCCCCCACTGCCGTCACGTTCAACACGCGCCCGCCGGCCGTGACAATCTGGCCGTCGCGCTCTGCCGTGCCGGCGTGGAACACCACCACTCCCGGCACCTTCGCCGCATCCTCAAGCCCCTCGATCACCTTGCCCGTCTCGTAGGAGCCCGGATAGCCGCCGGACGCCAGGACCACCGTCAGCGCCTTCTGCGACGACCATCGCGGTTTCAGGCGATAGAGCCCGCCATCAATCACGGTGGTGGCGACATCCACCAGGTCGCTCTCCAGGAGAGGCAACACCGTCTGCGCTTCCGGGTCGCCAAAACGCACGTTGAACTCAAGCACCCGGTAGCCCTCGCGCGTGAGCATCAAACCGACGTAGAGCACGCCCTTGTAGGGAATGCCGCGCAGATCGAGCGCCTCGAGGATCGGCGCGACCACGCCCTGCTGGACCTCGGCGACGAGCGCCTCCGGCACCGCGGGCACCGGGGCATAGCACCCCATGCCGCCCGTATTCGGCCCGGCATCGCCTTCATCGCGCCGCTTGTGGTCCTGCGAGGGGAGCATCGGCGCGGAGGTGCGCCCATCCAGGAAGAACATGAGAGTCGCCTCTTCGCCCTCGAGACGCTCTTCGATGACGATCTCCTTCCCGGCGGCGCCAAAGGCCTGGTCCACCATGATCTGGCGGATCGCATCCTCGGCTTCGGCGGGGCCATCGCAGACGATCACGCCCTTGCCCGCTGCCAATCCATCCGCCTTCACCACGAGGGGGCGATTCGCGGCACGCGCGTATTCAATCGCTTTCGTGGCATCTGCGAAGACCTCGAACTCCGCCGTGGGAATCCCGAGCTCGCGCATCAGCTTCTTCGCGTAGACCTTGCTGCCCTCCAGACGGGCCTGCGCCTTGCCAGGCCCGAACAGGTGAAGAAGGCGCGCGCCAAACATGTCGCCCACGCCCGCAACGAGCGGTGCCTCTGGGCCTGCGAAGGTGAGATCGATCCGGTTTTCAATGGCAAACTGCGCCAGCGCGTTCGGGTCATCGAGGGAGAGCTGGACCGTCTCGGCCATCTGCGCGATGCCGGCGTTGCCGGGGCACGCGAAGAGGTCGGTCACCCGCGGGCTCTGCCGCAGTTTCCACACCAGCGCATGCTCGCGCCCGCCCCCACCCAGTACCAGTACTCTCACAGTGTTCTCCAGTTCCTAATAGTAGCCCGCATCGGCCTGGTCGCCAAAGCGCGCGTAGTCCGGCATGAAGATCAGGTCCACGGTGCCGGTGGGGCCATTGCGGTGCTTGGCGATGATCAGCTGCGTCTCATCCACGCGCTCGGCCCCAGCCTGCTCCACATCCTCCGCATCCTCCTCGCGGTCATACTGATAGTAGCTGGGCCGATAGAGCATCATCACCAGATCGGCTTCCGCCTCAATCGAGCCACTTTCTCGCAGGTCCGAGAGGATCGGGCGCTTGTCTTCGCGGCGCTCCACGGCGCGCGAGAGCTGCGAAAGAGCGATGACGGGGACTTCCAACTCGCGGGCCAGGTTCTTCAGGGAGCGGGCAATCTCCGAAATCTCCTGCTGGCGGCTCTCGACGCGGCCATGCCAGCGCATGAGCTGGAGGTAATCCACAATCACGAGGCCAAGCGGCCCTACCTCGGCGCGCAGGCGGCGCGCCTTGCCACGCATCTCCATGGCGGAGATGCCGGGCGTATCGTCAATATAGATCGGTGCATGCCAGACGCGGTTGACCCCCTCCGTCATCCGGCGCCACTGCTCCTCGTTCAGGTGCCCCGTACGCAGCCGGCGGCTATCCACCCGCGCCTCCGACTGGATGATGCGCATTGCAAGCTGCTCTTTCGACATCTCCAGGCTGAAGATGGCGACGGGGACCTTGGCATGGACGGCCGCATGCACGCCAATGTTGATACAGAGGCTGGTCTTGCCCATGCTGGGGCGCGCGGCAACGATGATCAGGTCGGACTTCTGGAAGCCGTTGGTCATCTCATCGAGGGCACGAAGTCCGGAAGGCACCCCGGTCGTCTCCACCTTATCGCGATAGAGACGCTCGATGGAGTCCATCGCCTCATCGAGCAGGGGTTTGAGGGGTGTGAAGGCACGTCCGGTGCGCCGCTGGGCTACGGAAAGGATAGCGCTCTCAGCACGGTCGACAACATCCTCGATGTTCTCGACCTCGCCAAAGCATGTCTCGACCACCTCGGTGCCCACGGTGATCAGGCGCCGCAGGATGGCCTTTTGCTCGACGATGCGCGCGTAATACTCGACGTGCGCCGCAGTCGGAACCGCGTCCAGCAGGGCGGCCAGGTAGGGCCGGCCACCGGCCTGCTCCAGCTGGCCGCGGTTCTCGAGCTCGGCTGCGAGCGTGGTGAGGTCCACCGGCTCGCTACGATCGGAGAGGTCTACCGCCGCCTGGAAGATGATACGATGCGCCTCGCGGTAGAAATCCTCCGGCTGGAGGAGCTCGCAGGCTTTCTCGATTGCGGCGCGCTCGAGGAGCATCGCGCCCAGGGTGGCCTGTTCAGCCTCCAGTGATTGCGGAGGGACGCGGGCAGCTCTCTGTAAGGACATCTTCCAGGGCCCTCAAGATCGCTATTCGCCCTGCGCCGCGGCCTCGGGCGCGGCTTCCGCCGCGGCCTCGGCAGGCGCTTCGGCAGCAGCCTCGGCTGGCGCTTCCGCAGCTTCCTGCGTTGCCTCGGCGGTCTCGCCACCAACCGCGACGACGTTCACCACCAACTGCGCGACCACATCGCGCATGAAGCGGACGGGCACCGTGTAGGTGCCAACTAGCTTGATCGGCTCCGCGAGCTCGATCTTCCGCTTGTCGACCTCAATGCCATGCTTTTCCTGAATCTGATTGGCGATATCCTGGGAGGTGACGGAGCCAAACAGCTTGCCGCCCACGCCCGTATTCACCTCGATGGTGATCGGCTCGGCCTCGATGCGCCGCGCAACCGCTTCCGCATCCGCGCGCTCGCGCTCGGCGCGCCGCTGGATCGCCTTCTGCTGGAACTCCAGATTGCGCGTCAGGCCCGCGGTCGCCAGTTGCGCCAGCTTCCGCGGCAGCAGGTAGTTGCGGCCGTAGCCATCCGCCACGTTGGCGATCTCGCCCGCCTTGCCCACACCAGGAACATCATGCAACAGTAGCACTCTCACCCGCGTCTATACTCCTTCCTTTGCCGGGCGGCACGGGGTGCCCCCACGGCAAACGCCAACAGGCATCCGCCCATCATTGACGCCATTGGATGCCAACAATGGCTCGGGGTTGGCGCAGGATCCCATCCACCCCGAACACCGTCCCGAGGTCCTTCGTGAGGAAGTAGCGACCCCGCACATCGAGCCGGGGATACTTTGGATGGTAAAGATCCGCCGACATGCTGAATTTCCTGCTGATGTCGTAATCCATGCCGACCCCGGGATGGCCCCCGAAGATCCCATAGCGCATCGCTGTCTTGGGGTCCACCCAGTGAACGCGCTGCGCGATGATTTTGTCTGCCTCCGTAAAATCGTAGAGACCGAGGCGCAGACCGGTGTTCTGCCCCGTCGGGAGCGTGAAGATCACATCGGTGCGCGTATTGCCCGATCCCGAGCCCGCCGCCTCGATGACAAAGCGCGAGCCGCTCTGCAGCTTCGGTTTCGGCAAGTTCACCGTGATCTTCGGCTGTCCAGAGCCAAGGAAGCGGCTCACGCGCTCGCCCACATCACGCGCGTGCGCCGTCGCCTCGCTCAGGTTCTGCGCCGATTCGCGCAGATTCCGCGACACGTCCGGATCGCTTGTAATGTCGCGTACATCCTGGACCACGGCATCCAGGCGCTCCGAGGCCGTGCGCAAGGCTGCCGCGGTCTCCACCACGTTCTCCTGTAGATCCGGCCGCTTCACCACGCCGTGGACCTCCGCGATGGCGGCGCGCAGCTCGATGGACGCCTGCGCCAGGTTCGCCATCGTCTGGTCCACCTGCGACTGATTGCGCAGCACCACCTCCTGCGCCTCCGCGATCAGCCGCTCGGTGCGCGCCGTGGTGCGCGCCAGATTGGTCACCGTCTCCACCACGCCGCGCTGCAAGTCGCGGTTGCTCAGGATGGTGTCCAGGCTCTTGGCGATCTTCTGCAAATCGGCGAGAAGCTTGTTGACCTCGGTGCCAACTTCCTCGATCTGAAATGGCTTCTGAACCTGTTGCGGGCCCTGGACAATCGTCTCCGGCTCCATCAACCGGGAGGAACGGGCGGGCAGAATCTCCAGGAACTTCTCGCCGATCAGGGCCCCGGTGGCGATAGTAAAGCGTGACCCCTCGGGTATTCCGTACTTCTTGTCAATATTCAGGCGGAGCCTGGCGCGGTTATCCGGCGTCAGCCCCACATCCGCGACCATCCCAATGTCCACTCCGGCCATGCGCACCTTGGACCCATACTGCAATCCGAGGGCATTGTCGAACACCACCGTGATCGAGTAGGAATTCCTCTGCGCGTATCGGCCTGAGAGCAGGTAGAAGATGCCGCTAAAGACAACGGCACCCACCACTAGAATCAGGCCCACTCTGCCGACATGGCTCATCAGGATCTCACCGACTTTGCACTTCGGATCTCAGGTTGCGGAATGTAAAGCACTCGCGAGCGCGCGCCCACTTGAACCCCTGGGGCTACCCCACACCAGGGATGGGGCCCTGGCTGCTGCCGCGGATAAACTGCTGCACCACCGGGTTGTCACTCTTCTGGATCTCCTCCGGCGTTCCCACCGCCAGGATCTCCCCCTGGTAGATCATCGCGATCCGGTCGGCCACTCGAAAGATGCTCGGGATATGGTGCGACACGATCACCGAGGTCACTCCATAGGCATCGCGCAGGTGCATCGTCAGCTCATCAATGCCCGTGGTGGTCACCGGGTCCAGGCCGCTGGTGGGCTCGTCGTAGAGCAGGATCAGCGGCTCCATCGCCAACGCCCGGGCCAGGCCCACACGCTTCTGCATCCCTCCACTCAACTGCTCCGGGAGCAGGTGGCCCGTGCCCTCCATCCCGACGATGCGCAGCTTCTCCTCCACCAGGCGATCTATCTGCTGGCGCGAGTAGTTGAAGTGCCTGCGCACCCCGAACGCCACGTTCTCGGCGACCGTCATCGAGTCGAAGAGCGCGGCATATTGAAAAACAAAGCCCATCACCAGGCGCACCCGGTTCAATCGATCCTCGGACAACCGGCTGATGTCGCTCTCTCCAATGTAGACGTGGCCCGAGGTCGGCCGGATCAATCCGCCAATGATCTTCAGGAGCGACGTCTTGCCGGAGCCGGACGCGCCCATAATCGCCAGCGTCTCTCCGACGTAAACCGTCAGATTTACGTTCTTGAGAATGTGCTTCCCGCCCGCCTTATAGTTCAGGTCCTGAACCACAATCATCGGGGCGAGCGTCCCCGCCATGGCAGCACCCCTCACAAGGCGGAGCCGAGCCCGCTTACGGGATGAACATCAGCTCCGATAGGAAGTAGTTGACGACGTAAATCAGCATGATGCTCAACACGACCGCATTGGTCGTCGCGTGGCCCACTCCCGCGGCCCCTCCACGCGCGCGAAGCCCCTGCTGGCACGAGACCAGCGCAATGATCGCCCCAAACACCACCGTCTTGGCGAGCCCCAGGAGCACATGCTCCATACGGATGAACACCGGGCTCGTCGCCGCCTGGAAGTAGCCACCCGAGGGCACTCCCATCCCCGCTGACACCAAATACCCGGCCACCACCCCGGCGGCATCCGCATACAGCGTCAACAGCGGCAGCATGAGCACGCACGCCATGAAGCGTGGCACCACCAGGTAATCCACCGGGTGTACGGCGAGCGACCGGAGCGCATCTACCTGCTCCGTCACCTTCATCGTGCCGAGCTCCGCGGCAATGGCCGAGCCGACACGTGCGGCGACGACGACCCCGGTCAGCACCGGCGCCACCTCTCGGGCCACCGATGCTGACACGAGCCCCCCTACCAAACTGCCCATGCCGAACTTGATCGACTGGGCGGAGGACTGCAATGAGAGCACCGCGGCTGAGAAGGCAGTCGTGATCAGCGCGATGGGGAGGGAATTGACACCAATCAAGCTCATCTGTCGGAGGGTTTCCATCCCTCCGAGCGTGCCTGAGGCCAACGAGCGCAGCGTCTGCCCCAGCAGGATCCCGTTCTCCCCAATAAACTCGAAAAGCCCGACGGCCGTTGCCGCCCAGCCTTTTCCTGCTGCTTGCATTCTCCTGATCCTGACGTAACGCGTGACCCATTGGCTGCACTCTAGCCGCCTACAGTATAACGATTCCAGGAACCGGTGTCAAGGCAGGCAAGCGCTGACCATTATAGCGGGAGACGCGAGCCCGAGCAGGATCAGGAGGTCGAATCCGGCGCGCGGGATCAATGCGCCAGCAAGCGCCAGGGCGGTGCCCCCGGGTGCCGCCCGAGCCGCACATCCAGCACCTCGCCATCGGTGCACACCTCGACGGCGCCATCCTGATCGGTGCGGCAGGTGAGAGCCGCCCGCGCCGCCAGCCGGCGGATCACTTCCGTCGCCGGATGCCCAAACAGGTTCCCCTCTCCCGCGCTCACCACCGCGATCTGAGGCCGGACCGCGTCCAGAAACGCCTCGCTCGAGGAAGTGCGACTGCCATGATGGGCCACCTTCAACACCGAGGCCTCCAGGGGAGCCCCCGAGCGCAGGAGATGGGCCTCCACGTCCTGGCTAATATCGCCCGCGAGGAGGAAACTCGCCCGGCCATACTCCACGCGCACGACGACGCTGTGGTCGTTCACATCCTCTCTGCCGGGCAGGCGTGGATCCGGCGGATGGAGGAGGGTCACCCGCGTCTGCGGGTCGAGCATCCAGGAGACCCCCGCTTGGGCGCGCAGGTGGCGGATGCTGCGCCTGCGCACTTCGCTTCGCAGCCGCTCCATCTCCGCGCTCTCCGAGGGCACGTCCGGCTCGATCAACATCCCAACGGACAGCTCGCGGCACACCGCGGCCAGGCCGCCGATGTGGTCGCTCTGAGGGTGGGTAGCAACCACGCAATCGATGGCGCGGGCGCCCCGGTGGAGCAGCGCCGGCAGGAGCACGCGCTCGCCAAAGTCAAACCGGCCCCCGCTCGCGCCGCCGCCATCCACCAGGAGCGTCCTCCCGGTGGGCGTCTGCACCAGGATGCTGTCGCCCTGGCCTACGTCCAGGAAAGTGACGCGCAAGAGCGGTGGCGACGGCAGCACTCTCGAGCCCGCGAGGAGCGCCACCAGCGCGATCCCTGACGCGCAGGCAAGGCGGCTCCGGCCAAGAAACGCCAGGTGCTCCCGGCGCAGCCATGCCAGCGCAAGCAGCGCGGCGTAGAGGAGCACGACCGTGATGCCGCCCGGCGGGAGAATCCAGAGATGCCCGCCGGGCACCCTCGCGCAGGCGTGGATCACCTGGCGCAGCACCCAGAGGAGCGCCAGATTGGCGCTATCCAGGAAAAACGCTGCCGCCGGCCAGAGAAGGCCGATGGCCGAGACCGCGAGCCCGCTGCCAAGGAGCACCCCAGCCGCTGGGATGGCAATCAGATTGGTGAGGACGCCCACGGGAGCGATCTGGCAAAAGGCATGGGCGACGAGCGGCGCCGTCGCCAGTTGGGCGGCGAGCGAATACGCGATGCCGGCCCATAGCCACTCCGGTCTCGCGGGAAGCAGCGCGCGCAGGCGCGGGCCGAGCAAAATCATCCCGCCCACAGCAGCGAATGAGAGCTGGAAGCCGAGGTCGAAGAGATCGCCGGGAGAGAGCCCGAGGATCACCAGTGCGGCGAGCGCCAGGAGAGAGAGCGGGTCGCTCTGCCGGCCGAGGAGCTGCGCCACCGCGAACGCCCCCGCTGTGATGCTGGCGCGGACCATCGCGGGGGCGCCGCCGGCCATCAGCGTGTAGAGCCATGCGCCGGCCAGCGTGATGAGCAGGCTTGCCCAACGCGGCGCGGCGGCCCAGCCCAGCAGCCGGAGAAAGATCCCAATCAGCACAGCGATCTGAGCGCCCGAGGCGACGAGAACGTGAACCACCCCGGCATTCCGGAAGTCGCGCTCGATCTCATCCGGCACCGGCGTGGCGCGCGAGCCGAAGACGATCCCGTTCATCAAAGCGGCCTCATCGGGCGGGAGCGAGGCCAGGTGAACCGCGGCCAGGCGATCGCGCAGGCCCAGCGCCAGCCGCCTGTCCTGGCGCGAGTCCGTCGGACTGAGGACTTCCACGAAGGCGTCGCGCGCGGTGAGGGTGGCGTGGACGTGCTCGCGCGCCATGTAGCGCGCGTAGTTGAAGCCGCCGAAGTTCCCCGAGGAGCGGATGGGGCGTAGGATCCCGGCGGCATAGATCTGCTGGCCGGGCGCCAGGCGGATCTTCTCGCTCGTCCGCAGCAGCAGCCGGGCATCGACGCGAGTCTCCGTCTCGACGCGGCGGAGTTGCACGACGCGCACCCGGCAGACGCGCCCAAAGCCGCGCTCCACCGGCTCTTCCAGCACCTGGCCGATCACCTCCACGCGCTTCCCGACCCACGGCTGAAGCAGATTCGGATGGAGCGCACGGTCGAGGGCTTCCCAGAAGGCTCCCCCCGAAAGCCCCAGGGCAAGGAGCGAGAGGAGCGTCAGTCGCGGCGCCCACCGGAGAGCGGCGCAGACGACGAGCACCGCGCTCACGGCCGCCACGGCAGGCGGCACTGGCGGCAGCATCCAACGCCCGGAAAGGGCGATTCCGGCCGCGAAAGCGATCGCCAGCAGGGGAAGCAAGTGCAGGCGCATGGGCGGCCACCCATCACGACGCTAAGCGGCACGCCGGGGTTCTACGTGCCACACAAATCGGCGCGTCCTGCCGCCCTCCTGTTCGGCAAAGTGGAGCGCGCTCCTTCGAGTCGCGCGAGAGAAGAGAGAATCTGCCCTGCCAGCGCCTTCGCGCCGCGGGCGAGCGGTTGCCCAGGTGTTCAGCCGCAGATGGGAGGACGCCGGTCGGTCAGTCGGAGTGTTCTCCTGCCGGGTCCGGCGTTGGCGCGCCGACATCGGAAAGCCCGAAGAGCTCCTGAACCGTCTCCAGGGGCGGGCGTGGCTCTTCCGTGGCGGCGAGGCGCTTCACAGCCAGGATCGGCTCGCGGAGGAGGCGCCGGGCCACGCCGCGTGCCAGCACGCCGATCAACTCGCGGTCACGATCCGAGAGGTGGCGCAACCGGCCTTCGATCTTCGCCAGCTCGTCCTGGACCACCGACTCACCCTTGCGCTGGAGCGCGGCCAGCACCGGGCCGACCTGAAAACATCGGAGCCATTCGACCAGCTTCGCGGCCTCTTCCGCCACGATCGCTTCTGCGGCCTCCACCTCGGCAGCGCGCCCGGCCAGGTTCTCCTGAACGATCGACTGCAGGTCGTCGATGGTAAAGAGGTGGACGTTTTCGAGATTGCCCACGGCGGGTTCTACGTCGCGGGGCACGGCGATATCGACGAGCAGGAGGGGCCGATCCCGCCGGGCCGCGACCATGGGCCGAAGCGTCTCCGCGCGGACCACCGGATGGGGCGCCGCCGTCGAGCAGATGACGATATCCATCTTCCCCACGTGCCGGCCAAACTCGGCGACGCGGATCGCCCTGGCGCCCAGCTCGGCCGCCAGGTCTTGGGCACGCTCGAGCGTGCGGTTGGCGACGGTGAGCGAGGCGACGCCCGCGTCCACGAGGAGACGCGCGGCCACCTTGCTCATCTCGCCCGCGCCGAGCACCATCGCGTGGAGGCCTTCCAGCTGGCCGAAGGTCCGCCGGGCCAGCTCCACGGCGGCATGACCCACGGAGACGGCACCGCGTGCCAGTCCCGTCTCCGCGCGCACGCGCTTGCCTGCTGTGACGGCGCTGCGAAAGAGGCGGTCGAGCACCGGGCCCACGGCGCCCGCGTCCAGCGCGGCGCACCATGCAGCCTTCACCTGGCCCAGGATCTGCGCCTCGCCGAGGATCATCGACTCGAGCCCGGCGGCCACGCGATGGAGGTGTCGGATTGCGTCTTCGTCATGGCGCGTGTAGAGGCAGGGGGTCAGCTCTCTCTCGGAAACGCCGCGCGCGCGGAAGAGGCGTAGGATCGGCGCCACGCTGGCCTGCCGCCCCGCCGCATAGACCTCGGTGCGGTTGCAGGTGGCCAGGATCGCCGCCTCTTCTATCTCCCCGCCCTCGCGCAGCTGGAGGAGGGCCGGAGCCAGACTCGCCTTCGTGAACGCCAGGCGCTCACGCACCGCCAGGGGGGCGGTCTGGTGGTTCGCTCCCACCAGGATCACACGCATACGCTATCTCCCGCGCTCGTTCCCACGCCTCGGCAGCGCGTCCAGCGCGCAGCAACGCCAGCACATCCGAATCGAGGAGGCGCCGCCACACGCGCGACCGCTCCTGCTCCGTGGCGTAAGCCGCCATCACCCCCGGGCGCAACGCACCCAGCAACGCCACGAACTCGGCATACTCCGGACCGATCACCTCCTCGATCCGCTCGCGGATCCGCCGCGAAAGCCCCGGGCTCTTTCCCCCGGTGAAGATGCTGATCAGCAGGTCGCCCCGGCGCACGCTCGCCGGGGTGATGAAGTCGCACTCGTCCGGCCGGTCCACGCTGTTCACGAGGATCTTCCGGGCGCGCGCGTCCTCGGAGACGGCGGTATTCACTGCGGGCGAATCGGTGGCGGCGATTGCCAGAAAGACGCCGTCCAGGTCTTCCGGCGCGTAGGCCCGCGCGCGTAGCTCGATCCGGCCCTCGGCTGCCAGCGCCTCCAGCTCCAGGCACGCCTCTGGGGCGACGACTCGCACCCGCGCCCCGCACGCGAGCAACGCCTCCACTTTTCGTAAGGCGACGTTGCCGCCGCCCACCACGAGAACCAGCCGGTCGTCCACGCGCAGCGCGATCGGGTAATACGGGTTCACCGCGCCTCCTTTGGCTCGCCCGGGAGGTTTTCCGGATGGCTCTCGGCCACTCCCTCGTACTTGCTGGGGCACTTCACCAGCAGGCTCTGGGCGATGAACACCCCGCCCTCGTAGCGCCCGACGGCGACCACCGCGGGCGCCTGGCGGAAGCCACCCGGCTCGGCGCCGGCATACGTGACCGGAAGCCGGTCTCCCGCGTCATCCACCAGGTCGAACCGCAGGCTGAGCGTCTTGGGGTCTACCCGGATCGACTCCTTCTCCACGCGGCCCTTCACCTGAACCGTGCGCGGGCTGCGCCGCGCCTCCTCCACGGAGACGTAGCGCGTCGCGGCACTCTGGAACGCGCCGGCGCCCAGGCCCAGAAAGCCCAGGATGAGGATTCCCCCGATGACGTGCGACTTCCTCACGCGCTCACTCCTCCCCCAGCCGGCCGGGACCCGGCTCCAGCACCGCTTCGGGCGCGTCGTCCGGCTGATCGCCCGGGGCCTCGCGCTGCTGGCGCGCCCCCTCGCGAATCCGGGTATCCAGGCGCCACAGGTAGGCAAAAAGCCCCGCCCAGATCACCAGGACAACCACCATCACTTCATGGAGTGGCGACATGCGACCCTTTCAAGCTCCCCGACGGCAACGCGCAGCCGGTAGATCCAGAGGTAAAGCAGCGTGAACGCGCCCAGCGCGGCAAAGAAGACGACCCGATAATCCGGGCTCATCCCGCCCGAGCGCACCGTGTCTGCCGGGTGGAGCGACTCCACGACGCGGGGGAGGATGAAAACGAGAAAGAGCATCGGGAGCGTGGCGACGATGGCATAGACAGCGCTGAGCGCCGCCCGCCGCTCGGGCTCTGCGACCGCCGACCGCAGCGTGAAGTAGGCGGCATAGACAAGCAGCAGCGCCACAATCGACGTCTGGCGCGGGTCCCAATTCCAAGCTGCGCCCCACTGCACGCGGGCGAAGAGCGCGCCGGAAAGCGTGGCAAGCACGCAAAAGAGAAACCCCATCTCGGCGGAGGCGACCGCTCGGATGTCGGCGGCGGGGTTGCGCCGGCGCAGGTAGCGCACGGCGTGGAACGTGGCGCCAAGAAAGCCGAGCACCGCCAGCCATGCCACCGGCACGTGGAAGAAAAGGATGCGCGCCGCTTCGGGCTCGCGGAAGCCCGCGGCCGGGCCCACGCCGATGAAAGCCGCCGCGATCACGCCGGCCATCCACGCGCCGCACACTATCCGCCACCCGGTCGAGAGCCCTATTCGTTCCATACGTGCTCAAAGAGAAGCAGCGACGCCGTGATCATCACCACGCCGAACGAGAGGAGCAATCGGAGCTCCGCCCATGCTGCGCCCAAGGGCGCGCCCTCCAGCGCCCGCGTGGTGCCGCCGGTCGCGGCGATCAGGACGGGCAGGAGCAGTGGGAACGCCAGCCCGCCAAACAGCGCGCCTCGCGCCGCCGCGCGCGCGATGATCGCCGCGACGATGGTGCTCGCCGCGGCAAGCCCGATGCACCCAAGCAGGAGGACAAGCGCCAGCAGGCCCGGGTTCCCCACGCGCGCCTGCATCACCGCCAGAAAGAGCGGCGCCACCACCAGCGCCATCGCGCCCAAGAGGACCACGTTGAACAGCAGCTTGCCCAGATAGACATGCTCCGGCTCCACGGCCAGGCGCAGCGCCAGCGCCGTGCCCGTCTCCTCTTCGCGGAGGAAGACGCGCGACAGGCTGGCCACCGCGGTGAAGAGAAGGACCACCCACAAGAGCGCCGCGACGACACTAGCCGGGAGCGCCTGGCTCCCCACGGCGAAGCCGACGACCACCAGCGTGGTGATAGCAAAGAGCGCCATCGCGTTGAGCGCGTAGCGATTGCGCAGCTCCTGCTGCAGATCCTTCAGGAAAACCGCGCCGGCTTCAGCCACCCAGCCGGAGGATCTGGTCTCCAAGCTCGAGTTCTTCACGATTGTTGGTCGCCACCACCAGAATGCCCCGGGAGCGTTGCCGCGCCATGCACGCGCGCGCCATCGCCACCCCCGCGTCATCCAGATTGGCCGTCGGCTCGTCCAGGAGGAGCACCGGGGGCTCGTGCAACAGGGCATGGGCAAACCGCAGGCGCTGGCGCATTCCGGTGGAGAGCGTTCCCGCCCGGCGCGCGCCCTCGCTCTCCAGGCCAACCTGGGTGAGGAGGGTTTGCAGCTCCCTATCACTCCGCCGGAGGCCGCGCACGCGCGCGAAAAACCGCAGGTTCTCCAGGAGCGTCAGCTCCTCGTAGAGCACCAGGTCCGGGCTCACCAGGCCGACGAGCCTTTTCACATCGCGCCCCGGTACCAGCCGCTCCCCCACGCGATACTCGATGCTGCCCCGCGTTGGACGGAGGAGCCCACAGAGGATGCGCACGAGGGTTGATTTGCCGGAGCCATTCCGCCCGGTGACCACCAGCGCCTCTCCCGGCGACAGTTCAAAGCTCACGCCACGGAAGAGTCCAAGTCTCCCAAAGCTCTTGGCCAGATCCCGGACGGCGAGAAAGACCTCCGCCGGAACCTCGGGGCCACCATCCGGTGATCGCATCGCTCTACCGGTCGCGCGTCCTTCTTGCCCTTCCACCACCGCTGGCATCTCGGGGGCATTATAGCATGAACATTCTGCGAGCGTCAAAAAACCGGAATGCCATCCGCGGGACGGCACTCTGAACGGTCATTGGGGGATGGCCGGGCGCTTCATACGTGTCGTGCAAGGATAGCGCGCCCGAGTTTGGGGAAGGATCGTCCATGGGTCTTGTGTGGAGGCCCAGGCGGGCCAGCGGCGGTCCGCCTGGCCACCACCGGGCCTCCTCGATGGGCGTGATCCATGGACCTCCTCTTCTGGGGAAAAGCCCTATGAGAACGCGCTCGCGAGCGAGCCACGCTTTACGGCGCTACAGGAGCCGCGCGAGGTGTCGCTGCTGCGCTGTTGTGGCGCCTGCGCCAACACCGTGGTCAGGTAGCCCACCGTGCCGGTCATCACGCAGTTCGTGCAAGAGAACCACTCGACGGGTGGTGTTCGGAAGCGTTTCCGCCGAATGCCAGCGGGGAACTTGCCGGTATAGCTATCTGAAGCAGCACTCCCTTCCTCCGTCACCCACCACTCCTCTTCTGGATCGTGCAACACGATCCGCCCATCTCTGCACCACGGGCACGGTGTCTCGGTATTCGTTCTGGTCGTGGACATCTCCGTCCCTCCCTCATCCCGGGCGATTGCCCGGCGACACGCCACTCCCAATAGCTACTACTCCTTTGACGACCACCGGGCAAGAAAAGAGCGCCTGATCCGACGCAGGAGCCATTAAGATCCTGTGAAGGTGGCGCTGGAGAGGGTTGCCTTCGCCGCGCGGCGTGGTACTTTTCGATGGGGACCGCCCCGGAGCCGTGGGGCAGTCCCCCTTCAATGCCGGGTTGGAAAGATCAGGGCGCCCATTGATATGGCGCTCTTTCCGTCGTCAGCGGGTCCATCGCTTTGACATGGCCATCTGCGAAGCAGACCATGGCCATCCCGATGTGCCGGGCCAACATGCAGCCACCGCCATAGCAGCCGTGCCCTAAGCGCGACTCGAACTGCGACCACTTCGAGAGGCCCAGGCCCCAGGCGTCGTTCCCTCCAAGACCAGTCACCGGGTCGCAGTACCACAGGGTGACGTCCGCGAACATCACCGTCACAGCCGGTGCGGTGAGCGAGGCGACCGGCAATGGGGGGCCCTGACCGTTGGAGAGAAGGATGTCACGATTGGCCCCATAGCAGCCCCCGGAGGGGCATTTGAACACCCTGGAGTTCTTGATGTAAGGAAAGAGCATGCCTGGATTGCTGGTACTCTGGTAGTACCACCGGATGGAGTAGGTGAGGCCCAGGTAGCACTTGGGCATGGTCTCATCGTAGTCCTGGGCATACATCATCGTCGCCATGCCGATCTGCCTGAGGTTGCTCTGGCAGGTCGCCTTGCGCGCGTTCTCGCGCGCTCGGGCAAACACCGGGAAGAGGATCGCCGCCAGGATGGCGATAATCGCGATTACTACCAGCAGCTCGATCAGCGTGAACCCGCGGTGGGCTCGCGCTGCTGTGCAGTGCGTCCGCATGGTCGTGCCCTCCCAGGGGTGCCCCGGTCGCCGGCTGGCTGAAAGGTGGGCGCCACCCGCGAGGTTGGATAGATCTGGCATAGCACGCCGAGCCAGGCCGCGACGGGCACCTGTCACTCGCATTATACGTAAGAGCGAAACGACTGTCAACCGCGGGTCCACTATCCGGCCAAGCGCCCGCACTGCCGGCGCTACCGCGTCGATACCGCGAATGAAGCGGACGGACACGGGTGGAAAGGCACGCGCCCGGGCGGGACGGCTCCCATATCATGTTGGAGACACTCCGGCTGAAACCGGCGGGGAACCAAGTGAACTTCGACTGCGTCTATATAGCAGCCATATATCGCTCCCGGAAGTAAAAGCTCGTCCGGTTCGTCTCTGCTGAGGGTTCGCAGAACGTCTTCCCTGCTCACGGCGCACCCGGTCTCTTCTTGGCCAAGGCCTTCGGGCCCACACCTACCCCGTGGCCGGCCGCTCGTAGGGCACCACCGTCGTCAGAAACACGCCGAACCCCAGGTTCTAGCCATTCCGTGCTTCCCTGGAGCCCAGACGACCTGCCAAGGGGCACCGTGCGCCTGTTCCACACGCGAGAACCTCGCCTTGGAGGAGGTAGAGGGGATTTGGAGAGAACCCCATCGGGTCCTCATCCGCCTCCTGCCATCGCCTCCGAAAGTAGAGAGTGGAATAGGGCCGATGCCCGGAGATTTGCATGCACGCCCGAATGTCCATGCGTTGGACGGTCACGCTCTTCACGGCCTTCTTTCTCGCGGTCTCGCTCAGCCTGGTGCTCGGGGCGATGATCAACAGGTCGCGCCAGCAGTGGAAGGAAGACTCCCTCCTCCAGGCTCGTGCCGCCGCGGGTCTTTTTGCGCGCACCAGCCGCGATGCCCTGCGGCGCGGCGACACCTTTGCCCTCCATCAACTCGTGTGCGAGGTGCGCGGAGAGCGGATGATCGAACGCGTGATTGTAACAGACCCGCACGGGCAGATCCTCTCGGATAGCTCGCCCGACGCACCCTCCCCGGCACTGCTGCGCGAGGTACCCCGCCTTGGCGGCAACTTCCGGGTCGTCGCGGAGGAGGATGAGATTCAGGTGGTCGCGCCGGTGATGGACGCAGACACATCCCTTGGCGCCATCCTGATCAACATCTCCTTGCGAGAGCACCACGCCCTCCTCGACGCGGTGCGCCAGTGGGGGGTGCTGATGGCGTTGACGACGATCCTGATTGCCTGCACGACCGCCTACTTTCTCGCGGCAGTGATCACGCGGCCGCTGCAACGCCTGGCCCACGGGATGCGCGCCGTAGCGGAAGGCAACCCTGCGCCGCCCCTGGACGAGGACGGCTGTCGCGAAGTGCGGCAGATGGCCAAGAGCTTCAACGGAATGGCGCGGTCGCTAAGACGCCGCTTGGCAGAGATGGAGAGCCTGCGTATCCTCGGCTCAGCTACCTCGCGCTCGCTCGACCTGGGCACGGTGATCCAATCGGCCAGCGAGTGCGTCGAGGCCGCCATTCCCGACATTCGCGCCCAGATCTGGCTCTGCGACCGCGAGGGGGGCCGCCTGATCGAGGGGGGCCGGGCAGCCGTGGAGCCAGAGCAGGTGATCGATCTCGATTCCGATACGGTGCTTGCACGCGCGCTGCAGAGCCCTGAGCCGCTCCTGGCGGGCGCCGGCTCCGAGGTGCAACTCGACCCCTGGCTGGCAGAGCGCTACCAGGCAACCAGCGTGGCCGCCGTGCCGCTCCGTGCCGGCCAGGAGCGCGTGGGCGTCTTGCTGGCCTGCCGTCAGAACGGCACCCCGCTCACGCGCGACAATCTGCCCTTCCTCGAAGCCGCCGGCACCGAGATCGCCCTCTCCATACAGAACGCGCGGATGTTCCACCGCGAATCGCGCGTGGCCGAGGTGTTCCAGCGGATGTTGCTCCCGCAAACGCACACCTTCATCGAACAACTGGAGGTCGCCGTCCGGTGGCGCCCCGCTTCGGGGGACGGCCAGATTGGGGGAGATTACTACGACTTCATCGCCCTCCCGGGCGGGCGATGGGGAATCGTAATCGGAGACGTCTGCGGGAAGGGCACGCTCGCTGCCTCTTATACGGCGATGGCGAAATATGCCCTCCGCTCCTATGCCTACGAGACTGGGTCGCCCGCGGAGATCCTGCGGAGGACCAACGCCGCGCTCTACGCACAGCTCAACAGCACGGAGGCGCACGAAGGCGCTCCCAGCTTCATCACCATGCTCTGCGCCCTCTACGACCCATCCACCCGTCAGCTGGTCTATTCTCACGCCGGCCATCCCCTGGGCACGCTGGCGTGCGCGAACTCGCACGTCGTAATCACCCTCGACCAGGGCGGGCCTCCGGTAGGCGTAGTACCGGATGCCACCTATCAGGAAGACGTGCTTTACCTGGCGCACGGCGATTCCCTGGCGCTCTACACCGATGGTGTGGTGGAGGCGTCACGCAGCGAGGAGGTCATCGAGCCCGCGCGCATCGCCGAACTCCTCCGCATGAACCAGGAGAACTCCGTCCACGCCGCCGCAGACGCCGTGCTCGCGGAGGCGATGAACGCGGCCGGGGGGCACGCTGCCGACGACACCACCCTCCTGGTGATCCGCGTCCGCGACCTGCTTCCGCCCCTGGCTCTGCCTGCCCCATCCGCAGCCGAAACGCCCCTGCCGGGCAGTGTCGAGTGCCAGCCGTGCTGAAAGACTCCGGTTTCCCGGGCGCCGGTGCACACCCAGGGTGCGGACACCCTGGGCTAAGTCGCACGGCCCCTTCGGTGCCAGGCAGGGCTAACCGCGAGGATATGGTAGAGGTCCGGCATTCGTGCCGGGAGTTTCTGTCCCCGGGCCCGGATTCCTTATCCCGGAATCCAGTCTGGGAAACTGGGATTCCGACATAAGGAAACCGAAGCCTCTGAGGCAGCACGCAACCCGGCGCGCGGCGATAAATCACCGCGCTGCTTGCGAGCGAAGCCCTGCCGGGCTGGGTTGGGGATACTCCCAGTCTCAAAACGGCGGTGGCTGGGAGGAGAAGCCCCAAAGGGCTTTGCCGGAAAGCAGCGCGGAGCTTCGAGCTCCGCGCGTGCGCGCGGCCCTCTCCTTATCCCGGAATCCAGTCTGAGAGATCACAGCATTGCCATCTGGCGCGGTTTGGTGTAGAATCCGGGGGCGATAAAGAGGCCCGGTGGTTCGGGGGCACGCCAGCGCGGAGGCTTTGGGGAATACACCTCGAAGCACGACGATTGGGGCCGCGCTGATGGTCCCTCGAACCGTGGCAGTAAGAGAACAACCTACCAGAGGGCGTGGAGAGACGCGATGGCATACCAAGTCGATGAGGAACTGGAAGCCGAGATCGCCGTCATTGGCGGGGGCACCGGCGGAACCGCGGCCGCCCTGCGGGCGGCACGCCTGGGGCATTCCGTGATCCTGACCGAGGAGACCGACTGGATCGGGGGCCAGCTCACCGCCCAAGGCGTCTCCGCGCTGGATGAGCACCGGTTCATCGAGCAGTTCGGTGGCACAGCCACCTACTACGAGCTGCGCGAGGGAATTCGCCAGTACTATCGCACGCACTATCGCCTCACCCCGGAGGCGGCCGCATCCCCGCACCTCAATCCAGGCAACGGCTGGGTGAGTCGCCTCTGCTTCGAGCCCCGCGTTGGCGTGGAGGTGCTGCGGCAGATGCTCGCCCCATCGGTGGAGGCCGGAAAAGCGCGCATCCTGCTCGAGACCGTTCCCGTCGCTGCCGAGACTAAGGGCGACCGCATCGAGGCGATTGTGGTGCGTGGTCCGGACAACCGGCTCACACGCATCCGCGCCGCGTTCTTTCTAGACGCGACGGAGCTGGGGGATCTCCTGCCTCTGGCGGGCGTGGAGCACGTCGTCGGCGCCGAATCGCGCGAGGAGACAGGCGAGCCGGATGCCCCCGAAGAGGCAAACCCGGAGTGGGCGCAGAGCTTCACCTTTCCCTTCGCGGTCGAGCTTTGCCCGGGAGGCGACTTCACCATCCCCCGGCCCGAGGGCTATGAGCACTTCCGAGAGACTCAGCCCTACACCTTCACCGTTGACTACCTGCCACCGCGCGGCTCTGTCACCTATCGCATGTTCGATACCGCGCCAGGCGCCTCGGGGCCTTTCTGGACCTACCGCCGGCTCATCGACCGCGCGAACTTCGACGATCCCGCCTTCCCCAACGACATCGCCATGATCAACTGGCCCGGGAACGACTATGCTGGGGGCAACCTGGCGAACCGCGACGCCGCGGGACGCGCCGAGATGCTCCGGCAGGGCCGGTTGCTGAGTCTCGGTTTCCTCTACTGGCTACAGACAGAGGCGCCGCGCGATGACGGGGGCACGGGCTACCCGGAGCTGAGACTCCGGCCGGACATCATGGGCACGGCGCACGGCCTCTCGAAGTACCCCTACATTCGCGAGGCACGGCGCATCCGGGCACTGAAGACCGTGGCGCAGACGGAGATCGCCGCCGACAGCAACCCGGGCGCCCGTGCGGTTTTCTTCCCGGACTCTGTTGGCATTGGCCTCTATGGGATCGATATTCATGCCTGCGCCGGGAACCAGCCCCAGGTGATACTGGGCACGCGCCCCTTCCAGATTCCACTCGGCGCACTGATCCCGATTCGCGTGGAGAACCTGCTGGCGGCCGCAAAGAACATCGGTACCACCCACATCACCAACGGCGCTTACCGCCTGCACCCGGTGGAGTGGAACATCGGCGAGGCGGCCGGCGCCCTGGCGGCCTATTGTCTCTCGACGGGGACGCTCCCCCATCGCGTGGCCACCATCGAAGAGGAGCAGCGGCAGTTTCAGCGCCTGCTCGTCGCCTGCGGCGTGCCCCTCTATTGGTATGAGGATGTGCCGCTTTCGCATCCCGCTTTCGCCGCGGTGCAATGGCTTGCGGCCACCGGCGCGTGGCCCGGACACCCAGAGCACCTGCGCTTCGATCCGGACGCGCCCCTGGACCCGGACGAGCTGGTGAACGAGCTGCCAAGGGAGGTGAGCGCGAGGCTGGTCACCCTGCACGAGCAGCCGGGGCTGACGCGCGCCGAGTTCGCGCTGCGCCTGGCCGAGGAGGAGAGTTTCCTGGCGTAAGCAGTCCAGCCGGACGCAGGGGATTGAACAGAGGGTACGATCCGCCAGCGCGGGAAAAAAGCGGGGCTATGCCGTTCGAATCTGGCGGACCAAGCGGAGGCAGTTCACTCTCGCGCCCTGGTGGTACTCGACGAGATCCATGCACTGGCGCATGCCGAAGAGGCCGCGTCCACGCTCGAAGACCTGCGCGGGATCCGGTTCTGGTACGAGAGAGAGGTCGAACCCAGGGCCGCTATCGAAGATGTGGAACTCGATGCGCCCCGGATAGAGAAGCGCGCGCATTCGCAGAGGCTTGGCCGCCTGGAAGTGATGGGCGTGCTCAATGACGTTCAGACACGCCTCGTGGACTCCCCAGGCGATCTTATAAGTCTCTTCGGGCGAGAGAGCCCCGGTATGACGGCAGATCCGCTCGGTGAAGTCGTTGATGAGCTCGAGGAAACGCGCATCCGAGGGCACCGCCAACTCCAAGACGTCTGGTGAACCTGCGCACTCCCGCGCTGCTCCCATCTCCCTCGCCTCCGGCATCCGCAGAAGAAGGGAAAGCCCCACTGTGCCGTTTGTCCCCTTAGTTGTATACCCGCGTAGGCACACGGGCGGAGCCTTGCCGTTCGCGTTGCGATTTCCCAACCGAAGCCGGGACTACCACGCCGCTGCCGGACCGCAGGCTCCTTTTTTCATCTGGTGCTGGGTAATAACTAATTCGGACCAACCACGCACACAGTCGGGCTTTCCTTGCGATCCTCTGGTGTTATGATAGCACACCTCCCCCGATTTCGCAAGCCCACGAACGCGCGAGATCGCAAGCGCCCGGGGTCCGCTACGCCCGGGCGCTGCTACATCGTCTAAACGGCCTCTTTCAGCGCCTTGCCCGGCTTGAAAACCGGAGTCTTCGCGGCGGCGATCGTAATGCTCTCGCCAGTCCGCGGATTGCGGCCCACCCGCTCAGCACGGCTCTTGACGCTGAACGTGCCAAAGCCGATGATAGAGACCTCCTCGCCCTGGCCCAGTTTCTCCGAGATCACATCGACAACGGCGTCGATCGCAGCGGCGGCATCCTTGCGCTTCAGCTCCGCTCTCTCTGCCACAGCTGCAACGAGTTCAGACTTGTTCATCTTCTCCATCCCCTCCTTTCACTCGGTCATCACACGCCTGCTTTTTTCTTTTCTGCCGGCGTGAATCCTCCTTTACGCTTAGGGACTCAACGATTTTCGACGTTTCAAAGCTCGATTTTACGCCCGGCAACCGTTCTGGACACGGCCGGCGAGCAAGGTGACGATGCAAACACCCGCGCTGCGTGCGAGCAAGGCACTTCGAGCTGGGGGAACCGGAGACCCGCAGGGCCCTTGCCTGGAAGCAGCGTGCCTCTTCACCTCCGTGCATCGCACGCGTTCCCTATCTATTCGGACGAAACTCCCATCTCCTGAACTCCCACGCATCTGGGATTCCGAGATAAGGAGAAGGCCGCACGCACGCGCGGAGCTCGAAGCTCCGCGCTGCTTTCCGGCAAAGCCCTTCGGGGCTCCTCCTCCCAGCCACCGCCGTTTTGAGACTGGGAGTATCCCCAACCCAGCCCGGCAGGGCTTCGCTCGCAAGCAGCGCGGTGATTTATCGCCGCGCGCCGGGTTGCGTGCTGCCTCCGTGGCTTCGGATTCCTTATCTCGGAATCCCAGCC
>Ga0116167_1000305_pt1 | contig 48488 bp, 35 predicted proteins | sample AD_JPNMR3_MetaG_FD_89794 | JGI IMG/M metagenome (GOLD analysis project Ga0116167, IMG submission 89794) | Active sludge microbial communities of municipal wastewater-treating anaerobic digesters from Japan - AD_JPNMR3_MetaG | ecosystem: Engineered > Bioreactor > Anaerobic > Digestate | place...
AAGCAAGGGGGCTTCACTCGCCCAGATCACCCGGAGTTCCGAAGTGGCCATGCTGTTCGAGACGCAGTATGATGACGGCAGGGTCTTGAAGCTCGCCTACTGTCCTAGCTGCTACCCCCTGCCCGCCTTCGCGGATCGCACGCTCAACGGTTTCCCGTTGACACCCCGACACAGCGAGGGGTGCAACGTCCTCTACTGCGATGGCCACGTGAAGTGGGTGCGGCAAGAGACGCTCTACAGCAACCCCAACGACATTTTCGGGCACTCCTCTCGCTAGGCAGGTGGCGCGCAAGGCCGTCGCTTTCGCCCAACCACGGTAGCGCGGCGTCCGATGTCGCGCGCCGAGAGCGGAGGGTGCTGAGACCTTCCGCCGCTTGCATACTCTAGATCGCGCGGCAGTCAAGGAACAGGCCGGGGTCAATCGTCCGGCCTGTTCCCGCCCTTAACCCGGGCCGGGCCCCCTGCCACGCGCCTGCCAGGATGACAGCGTCGGGCCCACAAGAGTTCACATACCTTACAGAATTGCCTCTCTGCCGGCGGCCGTATCCCGAGCCCCTATTTCAGACTCGGCAGTTGTGCATGATCCGAACGCCGATGTACCCGCGGCGGCCTTTGATGGAGATGGTGGCGTGATTCGAGAACCCCTAGTCCCGCTTTTCGACCTCGTCCTCTGCGTGTCGGACGCCGTTGACCTGGTGAGCCCGAACGTTGCCCAGCACCACAAGCAAGTCGCCTACCTCGCGCAGGCGATCGCCCGCGAAATGGGCGTCCCGCACGACACCCGGCACGAGATCGTACTCGCCGGCATGTTGCACGACATCGGCGCGCTCTCGCTTAAGGAGCGGCTGGAGCTCCTCCAGTTCGAAACCCGGGATCCCCACCGGCATGCCGAGATCGCCAGCCGGTTGCTCTTCTCGTTTCCACGTCTGCGCAAGGCGGGTGAGCTGGTGCGGTTCCACCATCTCCCCTGGGACGAGGGGCGCGGTGAGGAGTTCCATGGACTCCCTGTGCCCCTGGAGAGCCACATCATCCACCTCGCCGACCGCGTCGCCGTCTCCATCGACCGGAGGCAAGGCATTCTGGTCCAGGCGCCCAACATCTGCAAGCGGATCGCGGCTCAGAGGGGGAGGCTCTTCTCGCCTGCGGTCGTCGATGCATTCCTCGCAGCAGCGGAGCGCGAGTGCTTCTGGCTTGATGCCACATCCCCTTCTCTCACCCCCGCGCTCCGAGAGACCGTGGCCATGGATAGTATCGAGCTGGGCCCCGACGAGATTCTCGCGGCGACCAACCTTTTCCGACAGATCATCGACTTCCGCAGTCGCTTCACCGCCCGCCACTCCGCCGGGGTCGCCGCCGTGGCCGAAGCCCTCGCCGCGCTCTTCGGCTTTTCCGCCCGCGAACTCCGGCTGATGCGCGTCGCCGGCTACCTGCACGACCTGGGGAAGCTGGCGGTACCCGCGGAGATCCTCGAGAAGCCGGGCCGGCTCACCGACGAGGAGTATAGCATCATGCGGGCACACACGTTCCACACCTACTACACCTACCGGACGCTACGGAGCGTGCATGGCATGGCGGTCGTGAGCGCCTGGGCCGCCTTCCATCACGAGCGCCTCGACGGTAGCGGCTACCCCTTCCACCTGAAGGCCGCCGATTTGCCGCTGGGCTCGCGGATCATGGCGGTCGCGGACACGTTCACCGCACTCACGGAAGACCGGCCCTATCGCAATGGGATGGATGTCGACCGTGCGTTCTCCATCCTCATGGAGATGGCAGAGAAGCGGGCGCTCGACCGGGAGATCGTGGAGCTGGCGCGCGGGCACCTGGGCAAGATCAACGATGCCCGCGCGACAGCACAAGCAGATGCAACGGAGGAGTACCGGCGCCTCTTCGCGGAGCTCGACACGGCGCCGTCACCATAGCGGAGCTACCGCACGTCCCAGGCGAAGAGGTGCGCCTGCGGGGCACCCCAGGTTGCCTCCGGGATGAAACGGATGGCGGAAGTGGTGACGTTCACGGGCACGCGCACCAGGCGCTGATGGCTTTCCTCCACCCGCGTGGCCAGCGTCCACTCGCCACTCTCGTTTCGCACCTCGATGCGGAAGGTGCGAACGAGCGTCTCGGGCACCCGATGGGGCTCCAGGTCGCGCGGGAAGCAGGAGGGCATGTTCAAACGGCGCCGGTTGAGGTCGCTATCGAAGACGAAGCGGCACTCCTTCACTTCTCGTGGACCATCGAAAGCGTACTCCACCCACGACCCGAGGCTCCCCGTCCAGCCGTTGTCTGCGTCGCCGATGGGGCGATCCAGGCCGTTGCGCAGCGGCTCGGGGTCTCCTTCAGAAGCCGTGAGCCGGGCGGTTCGGGTGAGCTCGGGCACCTCGCGGGTGTTCCAGGGGAGGTAGGCATCATCCTCCATCAGCCTCTGCTGGAGCTCGCGGATGCACTCGTGGTAGACGCCGCGCGGAGTGAGCCCCGCATCCACCGCGAGGGCCGCGGCCGTGCCCACCGCCTGGCCAAGCGTGGCACAGGTGGCCATGACGCGCGTCGTGCTCATCGCCACGTGCGTGGTGCTGATGTTGCGCCCGGCAAAGAGGAGGTTCTCTATGTTGCGCGAGTAGAGCGCCCGGTAGGGGATACCGAAAGGCGAGGGCGCCGGGATGGCTTCATTCGGGAATCCAGGGTGGCGTATCCCGGCGGGGTGGTGATCATCGAACGGCCAGCCACCGTAGGCCACCACGTCATCAAATCGACCCTCGGCATTCACGTCGCTCTGCGTCAGGATGTGGTCACCCACGTAACGCCGGCTCTCACGCTTGCCGGGGAGGAAGCCCACCCAATCGAGGATCCAGTTCTCCGCGCCGTGATCGCCGTGGTTCTTGATATGGTCCCACACGCCGTAGGCGACCTTCAGGAGCTCGTCGCGGAGCATTTCGGTGTCGTGAATCGAGTCGAAATCGCCGCCGAGCTCCATCCACCAGAAGTTCGAGGTGCGGATCCCGTGGCCGCGGTGCGGCAAGTCGTCATCGCTGAGGTACTTGTTCGCCCATGCGGGGGGGATAAACGGCTGCGGCGATTCGGTCTCGCGCGCCTGGATCAGGCAGCTCATCCCCATCGTCTTGCGGTCGGCCGCCTCTGGGGCCATCTGCTCGCCAAACTCCGAAGCAGCCTCGCGGCCAACGCGGAACTCGGCGCCCGAGAGCGGGGCGAGGATGCTATCCCCGGAGCAATCGGCGAAAAGTGTGGCCTCCACCGTGTGCCACGTCTCGGCGGTGCCCTGCCAGCCACGCACCCAGCGGATCCGCGAGCCGTCCATTCCCAGGTCGGTGCACGAGCAGTTCAGGAGAAGCGTCAGGTTCGGCTGGAAGCGCACCTTCTCATACAGGATAGCATCCCAGATCGCGTAGCTGACCGAGGTGTTCCGATAGAGATTCTCGAGCTGGATCTCCTCCACAATGCCGGTCTCCCGGTTGTTCGGCCCGCGGGCGCCACAGATCCACATGCGAATCTCGGAAGAGGCATTCCCTCCCAGCACCGGGCGGTCGTGCATCAAGACCACCTTCGCGCCATGGCGCGCTGCGGCAATCGCCGCGCACATGCCGGCCAACCCACCCCCTACCACGCAAAAATCAGCTCGATGAGTGATCCTCTTCATCAGAAAAACCTCCACGTGGCGGCACCATCAGCCGCTCCTCACCTCCAATTGGCGATCCCCGACCGCTTCTCCTGCGCTGACCACCAGCCTATCGAGAGCTCGGCGTGAGCCCACTACCTCGCGGCCCCCGCGGGCTTCCACTCCACCTCCAGGCTGGCTTCCATGCCGGTGGCAGGAACAAGACCATCCCGGGCCACAGTCCACGCCCCGCCCGGCTTCCGGTAGCGCACGCTCCCGTTCAGGCGCACATCGACGCTCGAAACGAGCCGCCACGTGCCAGCCTCGGTGCGCGAGAGCCAGACCGCCGTGGGGATTGAGTAGGTATCACCCACCGAGAGATCGTAGTAATAGACCACGCTGCCGGCCTCGAAGCGCGAGGCATCCTCCACGGCCAGGCGCATGGGCGTGCCGAACTCCACATCCTTCAGGAAAGTCGTGGTGCCAGACTCCGACTCCACGCGCTTGCCGTTGAAAAAGCCGTTGTTCGTGCCGCCCACCACGGAGCGCGCGTAGTCATGCGGGATCTCCGAGGTGAGCGTCTGCTTATCCACCCAGTCCGCGATGCGGCCCTGGCCCAGGAGGATCGACTGCGTGCCGAAGTGGACTCGGCTCCCCGAGCCCGCCTTCTCAATCCGCTCGATGCGGTAGGCGGTGTTGCGCGTATAGCGCGGGCTCATAAAGAGGATCCCCTCGCCCTCCAGGCCGGCCAGCGGGAGCGAGCCGCTCACATCCACCGCGTTCCCGCCTGCATCCGCGCGCGTCACGCTCCCATAGAACGCCGCCGCCACCGGCTCGATCCGCAGCCCGCCAACCTGCAGCCACTTCGTGCCATGCAGAGCGAGCGCGGCCACCTCCCTGCCACGCAGGGCGACGTGGACGGCGCCGCCAGACCACTCCGCAGGCCCAACGGGGGTCTGGAAGGAGTTCTCCGGCGCGACTTCGCCCGGCCGGCCGATGAGCGGCGCCTGGCTGGCAAAGAACTCGTCGCGCCCGCCCCGGCGCACCCGCACCGCAGCCGGTGGGAAGAAGCCACTCTCATCGCCTGATGCACGCACCAGCCCGCCCGCGACCGGGAGACGCTCGACGCCCGACAGGATCGGCTCGGGCTTCGCGCTCTCGCGCTCCGCTTCCACCGCGGGCACCAATCCCAGCCCGGCGATTCCGATGAGCGTGCGCGGGGATGCGTTGGTGATCTCCACCTTCACGCGGTGCTCGCCCGCGGCCAGGCGCCGCCGGCCGAAACGAACCGTCACCGGGCCCTCCAGGCTGCTCGCCACGGCGTCGTAGATCTCGCCGATGGGTGTCCCATCCACGCTCAGGCGCACGGCGCCATACGAGGAATAGCGATAGAGCCGGGCCTGCACCTCATACTCGCCCGCCGTAGGCACCGAGAGCGCGCACTCGACGTAATCTCCCGGGGCGGTGCCGCGCAGGAGTAACGCGGCCAGGGAGTGCATCGGCACAACCGCTCCCTGATTGGCCGTCACGCTACGAAGGAGCCGGGTGTAATCGGCCATGCCCGAGGGCATGGGGAGGGCATAGGGCTCGAGCACCGTGGCGAAACAGCTCTGCAGGTTCTCTCCCGTGCGCCGCAGGAGCAGGTAGCTCGCGTTGCGGTTGCGCGGGTAGAGACCGGGCGCCCTGGCGACAATCGCCTCTGCGGACGCCTCAGGAAGCACGTGCGCCCGGAAGCGCGCCTGGTTCGGCCCTCCCAGGGCCCAATCAACCCACCACGGACCCGCGGCCCGGCCCCGGCGCATCCCATAGAAGAAGCCATAGCCGTTCCCCGGCGGCGGGTTCCAGTAGGGCTTGTTTGGCATGCCGATGATGTCGCCATCATTGCCCAGCTTCTCTCCCCAGGCGTGCTCAAGGCCGGCCAGCGATCCCTTCTCTTCCGGGCCCAACTCTACGCCGGAGACCTCGAACTCCTGGCCCTGCGAGCCCAGAATGTAATCATGCTGGCGCCCCCCACGCACCCGGAAGAGATCCACCAGGTACTGATCTTTCCCCTCGCCAATCAGCGCCACGGTGCGCCGATACTGAGTGACCCCATTCGCGGCATAGCTCAGGGGGGAGTCAGCCTCCACAATCTTGATCCCCGGAAGACGCGCGAAGAGGTGGAGGCTACCGCCGGATCCCCCCGATTGGCGAGCTTCATCGACGGTCACCAGGCAGTGGCTGGCGGTCTGCCTCGCCCAGCCCACCTGGGTGTGCGTGCTTCCCAGGCCATAGCCGATCTCGTAGGTGCATTGCCAGCCTTTGGCATAGTAGATCAGCCCCAGGTCATCCAGATGCCCGTGGTTAAGCGACGGCCCGAAACGGACGAGCGCGCCCTGAGCCTCTGCCCCGGAGCCGTCCCGGAGGATGGCGAGGCCTTTCTGACCGAGGAACCAGGAGCCGAAAACCTTGCGGTGGAGGTCCTCCGGAAGGGAGGGCTTTTCGTTGCCGGGCACCGGGTCGGCATGGTAGAGGAGCCAGATGCGATTCGACGCCGCGGCGCGGGCACGCTCCACATCACCGCCGGCGAGATAGCGCACGAGCCGGGCAAACCGCTCGCGCTCGGCGCCGGTGCACCCGGCATAGAGGCGTTCGGCAAAGGCATAGTCGGTCTGAGAGAACTTGTCGTCGGATGAAAAGACGAAGGCGTGGTCCGGGCTGCAATCCCCGTAGTTGAGGGCGTGGCCGGCAATATCCATCGTCAGGTCGGGCAGCTCGTAGAACGCGCGGAAGCGGTCGTTGGCAAAGAGGTTCACACCCTTGGGATAGCGCTCGTCGCTCCAATGGCGCAGCGGCTCGGTGAAGGTGAGGTAGAGATCGCGACAGTGGATCGCATATCCGAGCGCGGTCTCGTAGTAGCGGCCATCTCGGTCACAGTTGTTGGCGAGCATGGCATAGATAGAGTAAGGGCTCTCGACCGCGTTATAGACATAGGTGGGAATGCCAAGGAGCACGCCCACGGCGAGCGCTCCGCGCATATAATCCGCGTGCCCGTTGTGCAGCATCCCACTGAAAGAGTGCGAATAGCAGTAGTAGGCGCCATCCTGCATCAGGTTCACGTCGATGTTGTCGCGCCGGGTCATCCCATCCCACGACTTGCCGCGGGCGTCCGGGGTGCCCACCACGCGCTGCTGGAGCGTCGGTCCTTTCGGGAAGCCCTTCTCCAGCCTCGGGCGCAGCGATGGCTTATCGAGCGCCTTGCTCGTATAGATCAGGTCATAACCCTCGACGAAGGGGACCAGGGTGCGCGCCACCTGGTACCATGGCCGGGCGAAGCGCCCGCTGGGGGGGCTACTCGGGTAGTCCCACGACCCGCTGGTCGATTCCGCGTAGATGCTCGCCAGGGCATCGAGGAAGAAGGCGGCGCGTTCGGCATACCGCTCGTCGCCGGTCAGCGCATAGGCGTGGCCCAGCCGGTTGATCGCGTTCAGCCACTGCTCGGTGACCCACGCATTCCATGAGCCAACGAAGTAATGGACGCGGCCATCGGGGCCCTTGTAGCCAGAGCCGTCATCGGGGTGCTTCGCATCCGGCAGGATATGCCCCTGAGTGCACTGGACGGTGCCGGGCCGGTCCCACGAGCAGCGCGCGCCGCCCCACGTGCCCCAGGACGAGCGGCAGATGGGACAGCCGGTGAAGCCGTAGGCATAGCAGGCGCCGGGCGGCGGCAGGAAGCGGAGCCATTCCTCCTCAGTGCGCTCCAGCCACTTATCGGCAGCCGCCAGGATCTCCTGCTTTGTCTGACGGCCCCACTCCGTCTGCTCCGCGTTTCGGCGCGCGCGTGCCACGTCCGCGGCGGTCACATACACCGAGGGATGCGGCCGACCGCCCAGGACGCGGATCGCTTCCCTTGGTAGCGCGCGCGCGATCGGCTTCGGCTCTCGGATGCGGCGCTCAGGATCGAGGTAAATGCCCACTTCATCCACCCCCACATAGGTGCGCTCCTCGTACACCTCCAGAAGCGTGATCTGGACCCACTTTGCCCGGCACGGCTTCTCCAGGCGCGCGTTCACGACATCCTGGTCGGGCTGCACGGTGTAGGCACGCTTGGTGCCATCCGAGAGCTCCACCTCGAAACGCTTCCAGCCCGCGTAGAGATTCCGGGCTTGCGTGTGGTAGATCTGGAGAGAGATCGTGTCGAACTCCTGCGCCTGATCCCACTCGATCCGGATCCATTGCGGGAGCGCCTTGTTCGCGCTCGCCCAATGCGTCGCGCGGTTCCCGTCGGCCAGGCGCAACACACCGTACTTGCCGTCCGCGGGCGACGCCTGCGACGACGCGGAGACCCGCGCCCTGCTCACCAGGTTCTCCGGGATCGCCTGCGCGTGGCCAGCCGGAAGTGCAATCCACATCAACAAAGCAATGAGAGAGACGACGAGCGCCATTTCAGTGACCCTTTCCTTCCACTGGGTCAGGAACGAGAGACGCAGAGAGCGCCTGCTTGCCGCCCAATTCCCCAGCGCGCAATGAGAATCCTCTCTCTCCCCAGAAGGAGCGATCACGGCGAGCGCGAATGCAATGCTGGGAGGCATGGGTGGAGACTCAGCGGTGTCTCTGACGTGGACGACGGAACAGGTGCTTGCCCTGGCGCCCGATGCCGCATCCGCCAAGGCGGGCAGTGAGCTGGCGACGCCCCGCAAATGGGTGAGCCTCGGGCGTGACAGGCAGTCTGCCTGGGGCCTATGCCAGGGGAGCGGCAAGTCCCCCTACCAGACGCAGATCGATCTGGGAGAGCCTGCATTCCGCTGTAGCTGCCCGAGCCGCAAGTTCCCCTGCAAGCACTCACTCGGTCTCTTTCTTCTTCTGGCCGCCCAACCCGAGGCTTTCCCCGAGCAGACCCCGCCCGCGTGGGTAACGGAGTGGCTGGAAGCCCGCGCCAAGCGCGCCGAGCAGCGTGCCGCGAAATCCACCCGCAAGGAGGAGCCCGCCGATCCCGCCGCGCAGGAGCGCCGCGCCGCCCGCAGGGAATCGCGAGTCGCCGCCGGCCTTCAAGAACTCGACCTCTGGCTGTGTGACCTGGTGCGCTCCGGGCTTGCCTCCGCCCAGGGAAAACCCCCTGCCTTCTGGGAGGGGATCGCCGCACGCCTCGTCGATGCGCAAGCCCCCGGGCTGGCGCGGCTCGTGCGTGACCTGTCGTCACTCCCCGCGAGTGGCACCGGCTGGCAGGAGCGCCTCCTGGAGCGACTGTCCCTCATCTACCTCTTGATCGAAGGCTACCGGCGGATCGACACGCTCCCGGCCGAGACACAGGCGGATCTGCGCTCGCTGATCGGATGGACGCAGAGCCAGGAGACGCTGCTGGCCGAGCCAGGCCTGAGCGACCACTGGGCCATCCTAGGTCAGCGTATTGAGCAGGAGGAGCATCTCCGCGTTCAGCGCACCTGGCTGCAGGGAACGGAGAGCGGCCGGCCGGCGATGATCCTCCACTTCGCGCACGGCACCGCCCCGCTCGATACCAGCCTGGTGCCAGGCACCTGCTTCAACGGCGAGGTCGTCTTCTTCCCAGGCGCCTACCCGCTGCGCGCCCTGATCAAGAGCCGCGAGGGCGCAGCCGAACCCCTTCAAGCGATGGGCCCCGGCCAGACAATCGCCAGCGCGGCGGAGGCGCGCGCCGCGGCGCTGGCACGAAACCCGTGGATCTCGCGCTTCCCGGTGCTCCTAGAGACGGTCGTCCCGACGTACCGGGAGGGGACCTGGGTGCTGCGCGACACGGAGGGGAGCCTGCTCCCACTCCATCCGCGGTTCGACCGAGGCTGGCAGCTCCTCGCCCTGAGCGGCGGGTATCCGCTCGCCCTCTTTGGAGAGTGGGAGGAGGACCACTTCCTTCCCCTCAGTGCATGGGCCGATAGCGTGTTTCTGGGACTATGAGGTGCACACGCCCGAACAAGGGCGGAACCGGCGAGGAAGTTCGCTTGAAGGTGGTATCTGAGGAGGAGCATGGGCGAACAGGGAGCGTCATCTCACACCGCCTGGAACGAGTTGGTCGCCGCAGCTCTCATCGGCGGCGAGCGGGAGGCCGTCCGGCTGCCGGACGAGGGCCCGCTGGGTGAGGTGCTGAGCCGGCTGGAATGCCCGTCACGCGAGCAGCAGCTTCTGGGTGCGGCGGCGATCCTCTCGCTCTACCGGCGCGCCGGCGCGCGCCCCGCCGTAGAGACAGCCCCCCCGCCGGAGCCCTCTCCTGCGGAGTCACTCTCGCGCTGCCCCTCATCCGTCGGCCGCTACCTGGCGGAGATCCTCTCGGGAACGCGCGCGGAGCTCCTGTCGGAGTGGCTGGATGCCGCCGCGGCCGCCGGGATGCGCGCGCCCGAGGAGCTCCTTCCGGCGCTCCTGGACCTGGGCGCCGCGCGTGAGGGCATTCGCGAGAAGCTCCTGCCCGTCCTGGGAGAGCGGGGAAGATGGCTGGCCCGGCACAACCCGGACTGGGCCTATGCCCTCGGCCCCGAGGAGGCGATCGATTGGGAAACGGCACCGCGAGTGGCCCGCCTGGCTCTCCTCAAGCGACTTCGCGCCACCGACCCGGCACGGGCGCGGGAGCTGCTTCAATCCACCTGGGAGCAAGACCCACCCAACGAGCGCGCGGCGTTCATAGAGCACCTCAATGCCGGCCTGAGCATGGAGGATGAGCCGTTCCTGGAGGCGGCATTGGATGACAAGCGCAAGGAGGTGCGCACTCAGGCCGCCGAGCTGCTCGCCAAGCTGCCCCAATCCCGCCTCAGCGCGCGCATGCTGGAGCGGGTGCGCCCGCTGCTTAGCTTCACGCCGGGCCAGCCCTCGCGCGTCCTGGCGTTCATGCCGGGCAAGAAGCCTTCGCTGCAAGTCACCCTCCCCGAGGCGTGCGACCGGGCGATGGCGCGCGACGGGATCGAGGCGAAGCCGCCCCCCGGCATGGGGAAAAAGGCGTTCTGGCTGATGCAGATGATCGCCGTAATCCCTCCGGCCACCTGGTGCGAGATGTGGGGCACGCCCCCACAGGTATTGATCGAGGCCGCGAGAGAGACCGAGCATCATCGAGAGCTGCTGGAGGGCTGGGCGCGCGCCGCCGCGCGGCACCGCGATCGGGAATGGGCCGAGGCGCTTCTCTCCACGTCGATCCCCAGCTTGCCCGAGGGGGTGGCGGCGGAGCTGGTGGATTCGCTGCCGCCCGAGCGCCGGGAAGCCGCGCTCCTTCCCCACGTCCAGGCCTCTGGGAACCGGATCCCGCTGGTGCCGCTGCTCGCGCATTGCCAGCACGCCTGGAGCGAGATGTTCACCCGCGCGGTGATCGCCCTCGTGCGAGAACACGTTCGCGGGCCGGGCTATCCCTCTGACTGGCGCATCCATGACGCGCTGAAGGAGTTCGCCCTCTATGCGGCGCCCGCGCTGGCGGATGAGGCGACACGGACAATCGGCGGGCCGCCAGGGTCGATGCAGCTGCGCTCTGTAGAGCAGTTCCTGGACCTGCTCCACTTCCGCCGTCAGATGCTGGCGGCCTTCGGTGATAAGGAGACCAGATGATGACAAACATCCTGCGACAGCACGCGGAGCAACAGTACGCCGAGGAGCTGGAAGCGCTGGCCGAAGCAGACTCCCGCCCGCGTCCCCCGAACTGGCGGCTATCGCCCTGGGCGGTGGTCACCTACCTGCTCGGGGGAAAGCTGGAGAACGGCTTCGCGGTGACGCCGAAGTACATCGGCAACCGCCGCCTGATCGAGATCGCCGTCGCCACCCTGGCGACGGATCGGGCACTTCTCTTGCTGGGCGTGCCAGGCACCGCGAAGACGTGGGTCTCCGAGCACATCGCCGCGGCCATCGCGGGCGATTCGACGCTGCTCATTCAGGGCACGGCGGGCACGAGCGAGGAGCAGATCCGGTATGGCTGGGACTACGCCCGGCTTCTCTCGGAGGGGCCCTCGCGCCGGGCGCTTGTGCCAAGCCCGTTGATGCGTGCCATGCAGCAGGGGAAGATCGCCCGTGTCGAGGAGTTGACGCGCATCCCCGCCGACGTGCAAGACACGCTGATCACCATCCTCTCGGAGAAGACACTCCCGATCCCGGAGCTGGGCGAGGAGGAGCAGGCGGTGAAGGGGTTCAACGTCATCGCCACGGCGAACAACCGCGACCGGGGCGTCAATGAGCTCTCCAGCGCCCTGAAGCGCCGCTTCAACACCGTGGTCCTCCCGGTGCCGGAGAGCGCCGATGAAGAGGTGGAGATCGTCCAGCGCCGCGTCGAGAGCCTGGGCCGCGCCCTCGAGCTGCCCGCGCCGCCTCCGGGCGTGCAGGAGATCCGCCGGATCGTCACCATCTTCCGGGAGCTGCGGAACGGCGTCACCGCCGATGGCAAGACGAAGGTGAAATCGCCCAGCGGCACGCTGAGCACCGCCGAGGCGATCTCCGTGGTCAGCAACGGTATGGCGCTCGCGGCGCACTTCGGCGACGGCACCCTCCGTGCTGCCGACGTGGCCGCCGGCCTGATCGGCGCCGTCGTCAAGGACCCGGTCCAGGATCGCGTCGTCTGGCAGGAGTATCTGGAGACGGTCGTCAAGGAGCGCGATGGCTGGAAGGATCTCTATCGGGCGTGTCGGGATGTCTCGTGATGCCGGGCGCCACCCGCGCGCGGCGCTCCCAGCGGGGCGCCGCACGGCCGGGCCCACTTCAGCAGCGCGTTACGAATGACGCTTGATGGAGGAGATGCCAGTGTCCGAACCAGTCACCCACGTGTTCGGCATACGCCACCACGGCCCCGGGTCGGCGCGGAGCGTCTTGAAGGCGCTGGAGGCACTGCAGCCGGATATCATCCTGGTCGAGGGGCCACCGGATGCCGAGGAGGTGCTGCCGCTCCTGACCCACGCCGAGATGGAGCCGCCGGTGGCACTTCTCCTCTACGTGCCGGAGGAGCCCAGCCGCTCCGTATCGTATCCCTTTGCCCTCTTCTCGCCCGAGTGGCAGGCGCTCCGGTATGGCCTCACACGCGGCATTCCCACGCGCTTTATCGACCTGCCGCAGGCGCACCAGCTCGCGATGCGGGAGGATGCGGGGGCTGCCGGATCCGAAGCGGTCGAGGATGAGAGCGATCCGGTAGCCCCGCCCGAGCCCGCGGAGGTGGTGCGCCAGGATCCGTTGGGCTGGCTGGCAGCGGCGGCAGGCTATAGTGACGGCGAGCGCTGGTGGGAACACATGGTGGAGCAGCGCCTGGATGGCGATGACCTCTTTGCCGGCATCTGCGAGGCGATGGCGGCGCTGCGCGCAGAGATGCCGCGAGAGGAGGACCCGCTGGAGGAGCGGCGGGAAGCCTACATGCGCCGGTGCATCCGCCAGGCACGGAAGGAAGGTTACGAGCGCCTCGCCGTGGTGTGCGGCGCCTGGCACGCGCCGGCGCTCGCGGAGATGCCACCGGCCTCCCACGACGCGAAGCTGCTCACCGGCCTCCCCAAGGTGAAGGTGAGCGCGACCTGGATCCCCTGGACCTACGGCCGGCTCGCCCGTTCCAGCGGCTACGGGGCCGGGATCGAATCGCCCGGGTGGTATCACCACCTCTGGAGCGATTCCGACCGCGTCGCCATTCGCTGGATGACGCGCGTGGCCAGCCTGATGCGCGCGCACGATCTGGATGCTTCTGCCGCGCACGTCATCGAGGCGGTGCGCCTGGCCGAGTCGCTCGCGGCTTTGCGCGACCGCCCTTTGCCCGGCCTGGATGAGCTGAACGAGGCGGTGCGAGCCGTCTTCTGCTTCGATAGCGACCTCCCGATGCGCCTGATCGAGGAGCAGCTCATCGTCGGCGAAAGGCTGGGCAAGGTGCCGGAGGTCACGCCCCAGGTGCCCCTCCAACAGGACCTGGCACGGCTGCAAAAACGCCTGAGCCTGCCCCCCGAGGCCACCCAGAAGCAGCTCGACCTCGACCTGCGCGAGCCCCTCGGGCTGGCACGCAGCCATCTGCTCCACCGGCTCGCCCTCCTCGGCATCCCCTGGGGCCAGCCCGAGCGCGTCACCGGAAAGCAGAGCACGTTCCACGAGATCTGGACCCTCCAGTGGCATCCGGAGTTTGCCGTGGCGCTCATCGAGGCGGGCGTCTGGGGCAACACCGTGGCCGCTGCCGCTGCCGCGAAGGCGCGGGATCTGGCCCAGCGCGCCCCAGATCTCCCCGCGCTCACGGAGCTTGTGGACCGCGTGCTCCTAGCCGATCTACCGGACGCGATCGACCCCCTGATGGCTCTCCTTCAGGAGCGGACGGCGCTGACCGGCGATACGGCCCACCTGATGGATGCGCTCCCCCCGCTGGCCAGGGTGCTCCGCTATGGGAACGTGCGCCGCACCGACGCCACGATGGTCGGTGGCGTCGTGAATGGCATCGTGGCGCGCATCTGCGTTGGATTGCCCAACGCCTGCTCCTCGCTCGATGACGAGGCTGCCGCGGCGATGTACGACCGGCTTGTGAACACCGACGACGCGATCCGCCTGTTGGAGAATCCCGAGCACGTGTCGGAGTGGCACGAGGTCCTTGCTCGCCTCGCCGACCGGTCTGGGCTGCATGGCCTAATCGCTGGCCGGAGCTGCCGGCTTCTACAGAGCGCCGGCGTCTTTGATCCGGAGACGTGCGCTCGGCACATGAGCCGGGCACTCTCGCGGGCCTCCGAGCCGGCGCAGGCTGCCGCATGGCTCGAAGGCTTCCTCAAGGGGAGTGGCCTGCTTCTGCTGCACGATAAGGAGCTCTGGCAGGTGCTTGATACCTGGCTGACCGAGCTCTCCGCAGAGAGCTTCGCGGCGGTGCTCCCGCTCTTGCGGCGGACCTTTGCAACCTTCCCTGCCCCGGAGCGGCGGCAGATGGGGGAGCGCGTTCGCCTGGGAAAGGCGGCAGGCTCCCAGGTCCCCGGCATGGACGCGGGCTTCGATGCCGAGCGCGCGGTGTCCGTCCTGCCGCTCGCCGCCCGGCTTCTGGGCATCGACTGGCCGCCCGCCGGCGCCGCCGCGAGGAATGCTGGAGACCGCGGGGAAGCGTCGTGAAGTTTGGTGACTTCGAGAGCCGGGCGCGCGCGCTGGAGCCTCTCCACCCGCCGCCCGGCGTCTGGATTGGCTTGCGCCCGGGAGGCGGGTAGCGGGAGCAGAGATTGGAGTGGTCGGCGAGATGGCGATAACACCGGACGAGCGTCTGCGGCGGTGGCGGCTGGTCCTCGGGTCGGGCCAGGCAGATGGGGTGGGCATGGAGCTGACAGGTGTGGATCGGGCAATCGACCAGGCGCTGGAAGCCCTGTACGACTCTGACCGCAGTGGTGGGTTGGGCAGCTCCGCGCCGAGTGTGGCCCGGTGGCTGGGCGATATCCGCACCTACTTCCCCAAGTCGGTGGTGCGCGTGATGCAACGCGATGCCCTCGAGCGCCTGAACCTCCGGCAGATGCTCCTGGAGCCGGAGCTGCTGGAAGCAGTGGAGGCCGATGTGCACCTCGTCTCCACCCTCCTCTCGCTGAAGAGCGTGCTCCCGGGCAAGACGAAGGAGACCGCGCGCATCGTGGTGCGCCGTGTCGTCGAGGATCTGGAACGCCGCCTGGCAGCGCCTACGCGGCAGGCGATCCAGGGCAGCCTGAATCGCGCCGCACGCAATCGCCGCCCGCGGTATTCGGAGATGGACTGGCACCGCACCATCCGCGCTAACCTGAAGCACTACCAGCCGGAGTACCGCACCATCATCCCCGAGACGCGCATCGGCTACGGACGGAAGCGTTCCCTGCTGCGCGAGATCATCCTCTGCGTGGATCAGAGCGGCTCGATGGCCGCCTCGGTCGTCTACGCGGGCGTCTTCGGGGCGGTCCTCGCCTCGCTGCCGGCGGTCAAGACGCACTTTGTCGCTTTCGATACGGCGGTCGTCGATCTCACCGAAGAGCTGCATGACCCGGTAGAGCTCCTCTTTGGCACCCAGCTGGGTGGGGGCACCGATATCAACCGCGCGCTCGCCTATTGCCAGGGCCTGATCACCCGCCCCATGGAGACAATCCTCATCCTCCTGAGCGATCTCTACGAGGGGGGCGACGAGGAGGAGATGCTGAAGCGCGCCGCGGCCCTTGTCAACTCCGGCACCCAGGTGATTGCGCTTCTTGCCCTGAGCGATGACGGCCGGCCCGCGTTCCACCACGATATCGCGTCGGCGATGGCCGGGATGGGGATCCCGGCGTTTGCCTGCACTCCCGATCTCTTCCCGGAATTGATGGCCGCCGCGATCAACCGCCAGGAGATCGGGCAGTGGGCCGCCAAGCATGATATCGTGACTGCTCAGTAGGAGCGTTGGAAACACCATTGTTTTGGAGAGATGCGCATCATGGCAGATTGGAGATGGGCGAGAGGGTTGCTCGCGGGGGCCGTGGCCGTGTTGGCACCCCTTCTCCTGGGGTGTCATGACTCCAGTAATAACCGGGTGGAGGAGACACACTCCGGCCCCAGGCAGGTGGAGTTGCAGACGCACCTCGAATGGTCGGAAGGGAGCACGCAGCTCTACGCGATCATCGGCGCGGGCTGGCCGCCCTCCGGTCTCCAGCGAACCTCGTGGCAGGAAGGCACGAACTACTCCATCGAGCCCCGCGTGAGCATCAAGAGCGTCCGGCTTCTGGATGACGGCATGACCCTCTGCCTCACGACGGCTGAGCAGGCACCGGGCACGCGCTATCAGGTGCGCTATACCCCGAAGGTGTCGTTCCCCGCGCCACCCCTGGAAGGCTTTCCACAGAACCCGGTGCTGACCGCCGTTGCCGTCGATGCCACGCACGTGGTCGTCGTACCCGACACGCACCATCAGGAGCGCGTGGACTGGGCGGATGCGAGTAGCTACCGCTTTGAGCCTCCACTCGCCGTTCACTCGGCCCAGGTCAGCGAGGATGGCCGGCTGGTGCGCCTGACAACGGCCGAGCAAGAGGCATCCGCCAGCTACAAGCTGCGCGTGGGTGAGATCGCAACGCCCGTCGTCCGGTAGGCGCGAGCGCGGCAGGCCGGACCCCTTCCGAAATCGCGCGGGCGCGCCGCGTCTTTAGGGAGCAGGCAACGCTTCCCGTGTTACATCCGCCGCGGTTTGGTTGTCAAAGGGAGATGGCAAGGCGGTGGCATCACGCGCGGGAGACGTAGGGCACACCGCGAGCCACCTGCCCGAGCTATGAGATTGAACCGGAACCCGTCCACACGCGGCTCTTCGCGCCACGCTCTTCCCCCTTTCTGGCGTGACTCGGCGGAACCGCGCCCGCGCGGCGGGTTACCAGGCCGAAAGGAATCACTCGATGAGCACCATCGGATTCGGCGTGATTGGGTGTGGCGGTATCAGCAACGTGCACCTCACCGCCCTCTCCAAGCGTGACGATGCTCGCATCGTCTGCGTCTCAGACATCAACCCGGATGCCGCTCGCGGCCAGGCGGAGAAGTACGGCGCCGGCAAGTGGGTAACCGACGCCAACGAGCTCCTGGCGATGCCGGAGGTCAACGCCGTCGTCGTCTGTACGCCCACCTTCCTCCATCCGGAGTATGTGATTGCCGCGGCCAAGGCGGGCAAGCACGTCCTCTGCGAGAAGCCGATTGCCATGACGCTGGAGGATGCCGACCGGATGATCGCCGCGTGCGACGAGGCGGGGGTCTTCTTCATGATCGCGTTCGTCCGCCGCTTCTGCAACGAGTGGCTGAAGCTGCGCGAGATCATCCAGAGCGGCGTTCTCGGCCGGCCGGTCCTCTGGCGCGGCGTCTCCGGGAGCTCTGGCCCGCGCAGCCCCTGGTTCCTCGATGCCCAGAAGGGCGGCGGCCCCTTCATCGATGGCTGCGTCCACGACTGGGACTTCGCGCGCTTCACCTTCGGCGAGCCGGAGGTGGTTCTTGCCTCCGTCCGGCACATGAAGGAGGGCGACTCGACCTCCCTCGATACCGGAAGCGCCATTGTCCGCTTCCAATCCGGGGATGAGCTGATGCGCAGCTGGACCTGGGGCCTCCCCGGCACCGCGTGCCGCACGCAAAGCCTCTCCGATGTCATCGGGCCCAAGGGGGCTCTGCGCTTCCCAGGCGCTCCGGCACAAGGCTCGAAGACCAACAGCTTCATCCTCACTGATGGCGAAGGCGTCGAGCACGCGCTGGAGTACGAGCACACCATCGGCCAGGAGTGGTTTGACGCCCAAATGGACCACTTCGTCACCTGCATCAAGGAGGGCCGGCAGCCCTCGGTCACCGGCTTGGATGGCAAGAAGGCGCTCGCCATTGCCCTGGCGGTGCTCGAGGCGGGGCGCACCCACAAGCCGGTTGTGCTCGGCTGAATCTGACGATCTCGGATGGGGAGCCTGGGATGGGAGCCCCCGCTTCCATTCCAGGCTCCTCTTTATCCGGGATGGGATGGCGTATCCAGCATCCTGTCATCGAGGGAGAAAACAGGTGGTGAACGGCGTTGAGCGCTTCGGGGTCTCCATGGCCCCCGATCTTCTGAGCAGGTTTGACGAGGTAATCGCGGCACGCGGCTATACCAACCGCTCCGAGGCGATTCGCGACATCGTGCGCGACTACCTCATCGAACAGCAGTGGGAATCCGGCGAGGGAGAGGTGATCGGCACGCTCACCCTCGTGTACGACCACCACGAGCACGACACCATGGAGCAACTCACGGCGCTGCAGCACCACTATCACGAAGCGATCCTCTCCACCCTGCACATCCACCTCGATGCGCATCACTGCCTGGAGGTGATCGTGGTCCGCGGCTCCTCAACCGATATTCGCCGCCTGGCCGATAAGGTGATCACCACCCGCGGCGTCAAGCACGGCAAGCTCACCTGCACCACCACCGGCCAGGGCCTCGCCTGACGGGCTTCAATTGCTCCGACGGCGCGTCCCCGCGTCGCGCACCCAGGATGATACCGCGCGGAAGGGTAGCCCCCAGAGGGCGTGGAATCTGCATGGGTGAGGATTACTGACCATGACCGATGAACTGTATCACCAGGTATTTGCGTGCGGGTGCATCCGCTTTGGCGAGTTCAAGCTCCGCTCGGGGCTCCTCTCGCCCTTCTACGTGGATCTCCGCGTGCTCGTCTCCTGCCCGCAAACGCTGCGGGCGCTGGGCGAGGAGATGGCGCAACTGCTCAAGCAACTCGCGCCGGACCGCATTGCCGCCCTTCCTTACGCCGGGCTCCCCATCGGGGTGGCCGCCAGCATCGCCAGCGATATCCCGCTCATCTACCCCCGCAAGGAAGCGAAGGGGTATGGCACCGCGCGGCTGATCGAGGGCTCGTTCCAGCCGGGCGAGCGCGTCGTCGTCGTGGATGACGTGATCACCGATGGCGCGACCAAGATCGAGGCGATCAAGCCGCTTGAGGAAGCCGGATTGGTGGTCAAGGATGTCGTCATCCTGCTCGACCGCGAGCAGGGCGGCGACCGGGTGCTGGCGCGCCACGGCTACACGCTGCACTCACTGATGCGCCTGACGCCAACGCTCGATGCACTCGTGCGCCTGGGGCACATCACCGACGAACAGCGCCAGGCGGCGCTGCGCTTCGTCGCCGAGCACCAGTTCTCGTAGGCATCCGGCGACACGGAAGAAGGGCTCCTCCTGCTCGCGCCAGCGTTCGCTGCCCTGTTGGCCCGGTTTCACGGCCACCTGCTCCGCGATAGACACTCTGTTGAGCAACACCGGCCCGGCACGCGATAGGGAGGATGTAGGAGGAGTCTCATGCATTTCCTTGAGTATTTCGCCATTATTGAGCGTGACCACACAATCCAGAACCCCTCGTCGCCAGAGAAGATCCGCCTGCTGGCCGACTATTGCCAGGTGCGCCACGGGCTGCGCGTGCTCGATGTAGGGAGCGGCAAGGGTTACCTCCTCTGCACGTGGGCAAAAGAGTGGCAGATTGAGGGCACCGGCCTGGAGATCAACCCCTGGTTCATCGCGGAGGCCCGGGCGCGCGCCCAGGAAGCCGGCGTGACCGACCGGGTCGCCTTCATCGAGGGGCCGGCGCTCGACTTCTCGCCCGAGCCAGGTGGCTACGACATCGTCCTCTGCATCGGTGCCTCATTCGCGCTTCAGGATTTCGACCATGCCATTCCGTGGATGCTCGCCGCGCTGAAGCCGGACGGAGTGCTCGCCATCGGGGAGCCGTTCTTCCACGCGCCTCTTCCGCCGGAAGTCGCGGCGAAGGTCGATCCGGAGCTCGCCAGACTGCGCGACCTGGTTGGCACGGTCGCCGCGTTCGAGGAACATGGGTTGAGCCTCGACGGCTTCATCGCGGCGTCGCTGGATGATTGGGACCGCTACGAGAGCCCTCACTGGCGGGCAGCTCGCGAATGGGCGCGCGCGAACCCGGACCACCCGGATCGCGAGGAGTTCCTCCGCCGGGTACGCCACGACAAAGAGGCCTACTTCCAGTGGCAGCGGCAGTATCTCGGCTGGGGGATCTTCGTCGGCCGCCGGGCCTCGTTCTGACTGTAACGGGCGGCCCGCATCCCGCGGACCGCCCGTGGCATCGCGCCTGTTAGCTATAGCGCAACAGTGGCAAGAGGCCGGGGGGCGCGCCCCACTCCTCCATCAGTGGGTTGTCACTGGTGGCCTGCGTTTCCGTTTGGGGGGCGAGAACGCCGTACAGCTCCGGGCGGCGCTGGCGCAGGATCGTCTCGCGCAGATCGTTCGCCGCAGCGGGCATCCGGTCGGGCTGGTACTGAGCCATGTAGCCGCCGGGCGTGTGCGGCTTGTAGTCGCGGATGTAGCGCAAGGGCCGGTCGTTATCCAGGTCGATCACCGCGGAGACGATGCTGTTCATCCGATATTCGGAGCGCGCGACGACGGCGCCGGTTGGCTCGATAATCAGGCTGCGGTGGCGGACCTCGGACGAGGGGTGCGTCGCCTGCACATGGAAGAGGCCGGCATCCATGGCGCGGGAGATGTCGCGCTGGTCGCGGAAGAGTGCGTCGGGGCCCCAGCTCTGGGTCGGTACGAAGAGGATATCGGCGCCTTTCAGGCCATAGCAGCGGTCGAGCTCCACCATCCACTCATCGGCGCAGATGCGCATGGCGACGCGCCCGAAATCGGTCTCGAAGACGGGCGTCTCCTCTCCGCAGATCATCTCCGGGTGCGTTTTGGCGATCTTGTAGTAGCGGCCAACCACCTGACCATCGCGCCCGAAGAGGATCGCCTCATTCCGCTCGATCCGCTCCACAACGCCGGCGAGGATCACGTACATGCCGTACTGTTTCGCCTTCTCGGCCACGCGGGCGACGTTCGCGCGTGCGGTCTCCGTCATCCGGGCAATCCGCTCCGGATCCGGGCCGGAGATCCAGACAAACTCGTAGGTGCACGCGATGTCGGTGCCGATCCGCCCCGCCTCGTCGAGCGCCGCCAGCAGCTCCTCAATTCCCAGGTGCGCCTCGATGGCAGTGACGCGGACCTCGCGCTTCTTCCACTGCTTCCGCTCCGGCACCTGGACCGGTGCGGTGAGCGCGGCGAACGCCTTGCTGCGCGGCGCCTGCCGGCCCGGCCCGAAGGAGTCGAAGGGGAGGGCCGCCGTCGCCACGCCCCCACCCATGCGCGGCGTGCACGCGACGCGCTGGCCCTCACGGTTGATGACGTAGGCCCGCCCGATCGGCATCCCGCAGTAAGGCGGGAACTTGTTCGTGATCCACCCCTGCCCGGCCGACGCGTAGCGAGAGCAGGCGATGTGGACGTTGTAATCCGTGGCGCGCCCTTCCGACGGGAAGTCCTGGCTGAACTCATCCTCCACCGGCTCTGGCTGCTGTGCCCAGAGGATCAGGCTGGCGCCCTTCACGGTGTAAACGTGGTCGATATCGGGGAAGAAGCGGTCGGACCCAATCCGCATGGCGATCTTGCCGAAGTCGGTCTGGAAGACGGGCAGGTCATCGCCCAGGTCCATCGTCTCATCCGGCATTTTATGCGACTTGCGGTACTTCCCGACGATCTGGCCGGCGCGGTCGCACAGGAAGGATGTGACGAAGCGCTTCTCGCCCTCCGCCTCACGGATGTTGCCAACGACCCAGATCTTGTGCTTTGCGGCGCGGGCCGCGATTGCCTGGCTGATCGGCCCGGGAATCGGCTCGCCCTCCGTCTTCACGCACTCCATCGGGAGCGAGACGATGTCGGCGCCGTCGCGCGCGGCCTCGTCGATCTTCTCCAGAACGGCTTCGAGCGTCCGCCCCTCGTCACTCCAGATCTGAGAGACGACGCTGACGCGCACCTTGCGCGTGCGCCGGCGAATACTCTCCTCGCGCGCTGCAGCACGCGCCCCTTCCGACCCCGTCATTGTGATCTCATCGATCGACACTTCTGCCACCCCGCCTTTCGTTGGAACGACGGCCACGATGATACCCGTGATGAAGGCCCCCTCCACCGAACGCCCTCCCCGGTCGCACCACGCCTTCAGTTCGTCATACGCCCGGGCGAGCGCCACGCGCTGCCACTCCTGGCTGGGGCCGGCGCCCGGCGCGTGATAGATGAACCCGTAGGGGCCGATGGGCACCTTCAGATGAACCGGCACGTTCGCCTTCACCCGGAAGGAGATCTCCTTCAGTTCCGGGATGACCGGCATCGGCTCCTTCAGCGTGTACGTGAAGTAGCTCAGCCGGTGCTTTAGCTCCTCCGGGTAAGCCAGGCGCAGGCGCGCGCCCGGACCGCCCCCAACGCCCGCCCCCGGTACGACAGCGTTCACCTCTACGTGCGCCGGCGCATCGCCCCAGGTCTGCTTGAGAGGCGCCGCGTCTGACGGGGCATCGAAGCCATCCCGGAAGATCTCCTCGGCGCCGGCCACGCCGGCCATGGCAACGAGCAGACACGCGAGCGTGATGAAGCGACACATGGCCGTGACCCCTCCGGAGCAGAAAAGCTCTCTTCCGTGGAGAGGAGGATTCGTCGAGGAGAGAGACCGGACCTTCCGGGCCCCCGTCGGCGATGCCATCGATACCACGGATGAAGAAGACGTACACGGATGGGGAGGGTGCGAGCGCCTGGAATCTACAGGCGCGGATCTGAAGCTTCGCGCTGCCGACCGGCGAAGCCCCTTCGGGGCTCCGCGAACCAGCCCGTAGGGCCTCGTTCACAAGCAGCGCGGTGATTTACCGCCGCGCTATCTGGCCGGCCCCAGTGAAGGGGAGCGTTACCCAGGGTGCAGACACCCTGGGCTGTGCTGTGTGGCCCCTTCCGGGCCGGGAGAGGACCGGTGCGCGGCCGTGGCGGATGGTCTGTGATGCCAGGATAACGAACACCGGCTGAGAGCCGGGGCGCATATATTTGTATATATCTGTATAAGAACTGGAGGAGATGCTCGCTCGGTAGCGAACTGAAGGCTGTTCCCGATCGATGCTGACCGCCTCGGGCGCCTACACCTGCCCGGGGTCCCACGTCCGCGACACGATTCTGGAGGAGAACCAGGGTGATCTCATCATTGAGCCTGGACGCGGAAGCTGGGAGACTAAAGGCACGCGTCACGGCACTTCCTCTCTCCATGCCTGGCTGGCCACTCGGCCGCGATGCAGCCGGGAGAGTTCCACATCGGAACGCGCCCGGGCAGCCCCCTCGTTCGCTCGCCATCGTTCGCGAACACCCTCCAGACGCCGGGTCACCCACAGCCATGGCACGCAACACCGCCGTTCATTCCCTGCGCGCGAACCGCTGCCGGGTGTTACTCGTCTCTAACACAAGCACCCGAGAGGAGTGGAGCAGCGGCCGCGCCCTGTTCGAGTGAAGCAGGAGAGGTGACCGTATATGCGCGCTTCCGCCAGGCGAGACCACGGGCTGATTAAGACAGACGCCAGCCCGCACTGCAAGCTGCGCAGTGTGAATCTGCGCTCGGTGCGGTGGGCAAAGGGCTTTTGGTCCAACCGCTTTCGCCAGTGCCGCGAGGTGACTCTTCCCCATCTGTGGGCCCTGTTGAGCGACCGGAAGCCGGGCGACGCGCTCGCGAACCGGCACCTCGCCGCCGGCCTGAAGGAGGGTGACTTTACCGGCAGCCCCTGGCAGGATGGATGGATCTACAAGTGGATCGAGGCGGCGTCTAGCTTCTATGCGGCTACGGGCGACCGGAGGCTGGATGCCCAGATGGATGAGGTGATCGAGGAGATCGCGCGCGCGCAACCACCGGACGGTTACCTGGCGTTGGAATCGAGCGTGCGCGACGAGCCCCGCTCCTATGATACCCACCACCATGCGCTGCACGTGATCGGCCATCTGATCACCGCGGCGTGCATCCATCACCGCGTGACGGGCAAGCAAAGTCTCCTCAACATCGCCCGAAGGGCCGCCGATCACGTCTGGGCCACCTTTCGTGAATGCGGGCCAAAGCTGGCACGGCTCCTCTTCCACCCCACGATCATCATGGCGGGCGTCGAGCTCTACCGGACGACGGGAGTGTCGCGCTACCTGGAGATGGCCAACCACTTCATCGATTCCCGGGGCGCCCTGCCCGGCGGCACAGATCAGGCCCAGGACTTCCTCCCCTTGCGCAGGGAGAGAGAGGTGGTGGGGCACATGGTCCTTGCCACCCATCTCTACGCGGGCGCGGCGGATGCCTACATGGAGACGGGCGATCCCTCGCTCTTGGAGGCGCTCGAGCGGCTGTGGCAGGACTTGACCGAGCACAAGCTATACGTGAATGGCGGGTGCTGTGCCTACCACCGCGCGCTCTCAGTGTGCTGGCCTGGCGATGGCGGGTCTCCAACGAGCGCATATGAGGTGAGTGGCGCTGCTGGCCCCGCCTACGACCTTCCGAACGCAACCGCCCACAACGAGGCGTGCGCGCAGATCGGGAGCGTGATGTGGAACTGGCGCATGCTCGCCATCACGGGCGAAGCGCGTTACGCGGACGTCATCGAGCGCACTGTCTATAACTCCATCCTCTCGGCGATCGGCCTGGATGGCGTGAGCTGGTTCTCCACCAACCCGCTACGCTGCCATGGGGAGGAGCACCTGCTCCTCTCGGGAGATGCCCCCCAACGCTTTGCGCCCGAGCCAGAGCGCGCCTGCTGCCCCTCAAGCGTCCTCCACTTCATCGCGGAGTGGCATGGCTACCTCTACAGCATCTCGGACGAGGGGCTGTGGCTGCATCACTACGGAGCCGGCACGCTTGAGGAGACGCTGGCCAATGGGATGCCGGTGCGGGTGATTCAGGAGACGCGCTATCCCTGGGAAGGCGAGATCGAGCTGACGTTGGAGATGCCAGCGCCTGCGGATTTCACCTTCCGGCTGCGCATCCCTGAGTGGGTAGAAGAGGCTTACCTCCTGCTCAACGACCGCCCGTTGGATGTGGCCGCTGTTCCCGGCAGCTATGCGCGCATCCGGCGCACCTGGTTGCCAGGAGACCGGCTCTGCCTCATCCTGCCGATGGAGCCGTGTCTGATCGAGGCCCACCCGCGCGTGGAGCAGCTTCGCGGGCAGGTGGCGGTGATGCGCGGGCCGATCCTCTACTGCCTGGAGTCGCCCGACCTCACGCCGGGCGTGCGCGTCTCGGAGGTGCATATCCCTGCCGATGCGCGCTGGTCCGCCCGCTATCGCTCCGATCTCCTGGGAGGCATCACCACCCTGGAGAGCGAGGCGATCCGCGTGCCCGAGGGCGATTGGCGAGGCCGGCTCTACCGGCCCCTGCAGCGGCAATCCGAGCGCGTTCCAATCCGCCTCGTCCCCTACTACGCCTGGGCCAACCGTGGAGTATCCGAGATGACGGTCTGGATGCCGGTTCAGCGGTAGCGCCGGTTGGCGAGGGGCCACTCACCATGCTCTTCGAGGAAGCAGGCGAGGAGGGTCTCCTTCATCGCCTTCTCCTTACCAGGAGCACACTCCATCCACTCCAACCGCGCTTGGCGGATCGGCGCGACCTGCCAGAGCCACTCGCCCCCGCGGGCAGAGCCGCCCCGGCCCGCTCCAAAACGCGCCAGCGCGCGAATCGCCTGGCGCAGGTTCGCCGCCTTGCCGATGTAGAGGATGTCGGTCGGCTTGCGCAGGTTGATCCGCTCCCATTTGTCGCGGATGCGCTCCGCTTCCAGCGCGGGGGCGTCCGGAGAGATGGTAAAGGGCACGTTCTCTGGCAGGAAGACGATGTAGTTCCCCGGCCCCGCAGGGATGTCTGTCCAATCTGCACGACCGGGGGATTCCACGCGCTCGATCAGCTGGAAGAGTGGAAGCGCCGCCGGCCGCGCCCCGGCTGGGATCGGGATCTCGGCGCTTGTCATCGGCTCTCAGAACCTGCTTCCCATCGCAAGTGGCTGGATGCCTCGCTTCGTGTCACGGTTTTCCCAGGTATTTCAGGATCTCTAGGGCCACCAACCGGTTCCCCTCGTTGTTGATATGAACGCCGTCCTGCGTGAAGAGCGAGGCTTTCTTCGGGTGGGTCCGCGTCGGCTCGTACACGTCGAGGTAGCCACACCCGTTCTCCTCCGCCACCTTGCGCGCGATCGCGTTGAACTGCTCCATCACTTCCGGCTTGCCGAAGAGGTTGTGTACCCGTCCGGCCTTCGCCGCGGCTTCCGCACTCGCCTTGGTGATCTCGTAGACGGAGGAGGTCGCCGAGATCACCGTCACCCGCGCCCCGGTGGCGCGCACGCGCTGCACGATCTCGCGGTACTCCTGCTCGAAAACCGCCGGGGGCACCACGGCGTCCTGATACCCGGTGGTGCTCTTCAGCTTGCTATCGTTGTGCCCGAGGAAGACGAAGACATGCGTCGGCTTCTTCGCCAGCACATCCTTCTCCAGGCGCGCCAGCACGCGCGTAGTATAGTCACCCCCCACGCCGGCATTGGTGACGGTCACATCCTCGCCGAAGCGCTGCTGCAGCCACCCGCGCACCTTATCCACGTAGTTATAACCCCGGTAGAATGCGGTCAGGCTGTCGCCGACAAAGAGGAGGTGCGCCGGCTTTTCCAGACGCACGCGCGCCGCAGCGTCCGCGAACTGGCGGTAGAGCCCGGCATCGACGGCATCGGCCCAGTGGGGCACCGCGAGTCCGGCCTCCTTCAGCACAAAGGAGAGAGTGATCACGCCCGGCTCCGTGCCCTCCGGAACGCGCAGGAGGTATTCTCCCTTGCCGGCCGCATCCAGCGCCACCTCTTCGATGACGGGCGCTTCGCCCTCCATCCGGCGAATGCTGACCGCCGCCGGCTGCCGGCCCGCAGGCCCCGAGGCCTCGATCCGGAAGCGGAGCGTGGCGCCCACCGGGACCATAGTGTGTTCCGGGCGCACGGTGAGCGCGTAGCCGGGAAGCGGCTCTAGGCCAATAAAGGCATCATCCAGGAGCACCTGACTGCCCTCGCCACGCACCTCGGCATAGAAGGCCACCGTCGTCGCCAGAGGATCCCGGGGCGTGTAATAGAAGGTGATCGGCTGCCACGCGTCCGAGAGCGGCACGGGCGGGTCCAGGGGAACGTATTGGTAGGTGGATTTCCCTTCTTTCCTGCTATACTCGATGCAGCCGACGACGCAATCGCCCTTCCCCCTGGCCCAGATCGAAACCCGGTAGCGCGCCCCCTGGGTGATGGCGAGCATCACCGGGTTGTAAACCCGGCCCAGCCACTTGCCGGCCCTCTCGGTCGTGGCGAGCAGGGCGGCCCTCCGGCCCCCATGCGCCTCATCGGCCATGCTCAGCTTCCCTTGCCAGTAGGTAGGCGTATTCCACCAGGCAAAGGCTCCCCCACTCACCTGTTCAAAGCCCGGGTCTCTCAGGAGGTTCTCCGGATCTGCCCCCGCCACAGAGAGACCGGCGGCCCACAGGAGAGCCAGAAACACCACTCTCATCCGATTGCGCATCTTCGTTCTCCACGGCGCGCCAGGAAGCAGACGCCGTACCTCCGGCCCCGATGCTCCCCTTCCCTGCGGGCAGGTTGTTGGCAGCGCCCCCTCCTAATGCGACATGGCGCCGCCCTTTTCCTACCAGAGGGGCACTCGCGCCTCGGCCTGCCCCGCGGCAAGCGTGCCCGGCACGAGCAGGGAAACGCCCGCCCGCGATGGAATGTTTCCTACGACAATTCTTTGGGAGGAGAAGAGCGTGGCAACTACCCCGCGCCGGGCCACCATCGAACGGCGCACCACCGAAACAGAGATCCATCTGGAGCTGGATCTGGATGGCACCGGCCAGTACGATATCGACACGGGCGTCGGCTTCCTCGATCACATGCTGGCCCAGATTGCCCGACATGGCCGGATCGACCTGAAGATCCGGACGAAGGGCGACACGCACATCGATTTCCACCACACCGCCGAGGATACAGGGATCGTGCTGGGCGAAGCGATCCGGCAGGCGTTGGGAAATAAGGCGGGAATCGTGCGCTATGGCAGCGCGATCGTCCCCCTCGACGAAGCCCTCGTGCAGTGTGCCCTCGACCTGAGCGGCCGCCCCTTCCTGGCATGCCATCTCCCCGTCACCGGGAAGGTGGGCGAGTTCGACGCCGAGCTGGCGGAGGAGGTGTTCCGAGCCATTGCCTTCAACGGCGGGATCACGCTGCACCTCACGGCGCTGGCGGGCAAGAATACGCACCACCTGATCGAGGCCGCGTTCAAAGCGTTCGCGCGCGCGCTGCGCGTCGCCAAGGAAGTGGAACCGGGCTCGAACGAGATCCCCTCGACAAAGGGCGTGCTATAGCGCATGTGTATGGGCATCCCGGACCCACCCGGGAGCCGATGACTCCTACCTGTGGCTCGTTCCGAGGCAACGGGGGGTTCTGCCGCAAGGTTGGTCGTGGGCGTCTGTTGGGGAGGTGGCCGGCCGTGCGCCCCCGGGAGCTATCCGGCGCTGCCGGATGCTCCGGGCGGGGGCGGCATCGCCAGGTAGAGTTCTAAGGAACGGGAGAAGAATCGCTGGCAACCAGTGTGGGGTAGCGCCCGGCGATCTCCGATCCGGCGACTTCGCATAGGTCCGCGCTTGGAGAGACACCGGCGCGGGGCGGCAGGACTTCATGCATGAGCGCCTCGACCTCTCGCTCCCACGTCTCGCGGCGCTCCGCCTCCTCTATCAGGTAGGCCCGGTTGGCCTCGGAGAAAGGATGCAAGGCCAGGATACGGCGGATCGCAGCCGCCGACAGGAAGGGGTTTTTGTGCTCGTGCATCGGGAACAGACCTCCGCAGCAGGATTATCGTGGCGGCATTATAGCACGAGAGAGGAGGCTCCCGCAAGGGGATTGACCCGTTTCGAGCAAGATTGCCCCTTCCTGCCACCATACTATATCTAGTGCAGATCATACGGTTGGTACACTAGATGATGCGTGTTGACAGGAAAGCATGGGTGTGATATAGTAAGACCTGCCAAGCAGGCGAAAGCATCTGTCGGAGTCAGGCAGAGTAAGGAGTGAGGGTCGTGGCATCCTCCGTGAAGGCTGTGGCACAGCTGGAGTTATGCCTCTGCGTGGTCGGCCAGCGCGCAATGGTGATCGCGGAGACAGGAAGCCGATTGCGGTCGCGCCGTTTAGCGCAGCATTTGCGAGCAGCTGGATGGGAAGCAAGGCCGATTGTCATCGGCCCTGTTGCCGTGTACGCAGTGAGAGATATGGGAGAGGGGATCGCGACTCTCGAGAGCCTGGAGGCGCTGCTCAAGCGCCGCTACCGGCTGGCAGTCTGCGAGCCCGGCTTCTCGGAGAGCCTCTATCGCGTTGCTCAAGAGCTAGCCGAGACGGCGGAGGCCGAGTTCACCCCCGTCGAGAAGTGCGTCGTCTGCGGGCAACCGGATCCCTTTCCTACGGTGCTCACCGCGCAGGGGCCCGAGGGGGAGCAGTTGAGTGCCCCCTACTGTGCGCGGTGCGTATCGGCCAACGAGGCGAACACCTATGGCCGGCTCTGCCGGGCGCTCCTGGAGGCGGCGGGAGGCGTCTTTGGCGCCCTGCAACACGCGCAAATTGGCCGCGCGCGGCGCAAAGGCGCGGTTCTGCGTTTCCCGGTCGACTCGAGCCCCTTCGCTTCCGCTTCCTGAGCGGGCTCTAACGGCCGCCGCGAGCTGGATCTCGCGCGTATTCCATTCTGATTCACACGGCAGCTCCCCGCTTCGTACCCGCGTCTTCCCGGGCAGCTCCGCGACAGGGGATGCCGTGCCCCGATTTCCATCCTTAGGAGGTTACGAGATTGAAGAGAGCGTTCCCCTGGATGATGGCACTCCTTCCGGCGCTGGCTGGCGGGCTTCTCTTTTCGGGATGCAGGCGTGAAGCGCCTGTCGAGGAGGCCCCTCCCGTGGTGGAGCAGGCGCATCCTGTCGAGGTCGGACAAGAGGCGATAGCGAAAGCACGCGAGTTGGGCACGCCCACGGACGCAGAGGTGCAGAGCATGGAGGGCGGCCTGCAGTACATCGACGTGAAGGTTGGATCGGGCGACTCGCCACAGCCGGGCCAGAAAGTGGTCGTACACTACACCGGATGGCTGGTGGATGGCACCCAGTTTGATAGCTCGCGCATGCGCAACGAGCCTTTCGAGTTCACCCTCGGCCAGGGCCAGGTCATCGAAGGCTGGGATGTGGGCGTAGCGACAATGAAGCCGGGCGGGGTGCGCAAGCTGATCATCCCCTACACGATGGCCTACGGCGAGCAGGGCCACCCCCCGGTGATTCCGCCGCAAGCTACCCTCATCTTCGAGGTCGAGCTGCTCAAGGTTCAGTAAACCGAATGGTCGGGCGCGGCGCACCCAGGTGTGCCGCGCCCGGCCGGCACGGTGATCCTCCTACCGGACTTCCGCAAAGAGCGGCGCCAAATCGCCCGGATCCACCTCTTCCAGCGTCCGCACCACCCGATCCGCCCCCACAAGCCGGTCAGGCGAGTAATACGTAGCTACTGCCAGACAGCGCATGCCAGCCGCACGCGCGGCCGTAATCCCATGCAGCGAGTCCTCAATCACCAGGCACTCCTCCGGGGCGATGCTGGCTCCCCGCGCGTCGTTTAGCTGCGCGAGAGCCGTCCGGAAGCACTCGGGGTCTGGCTTGCCCAGCTGGTAATCCTCGGCAGTGACGACGGCGGAGAAGGAATCGCGCAGCCCGAGACGCGTGAGGATGGGCTCGATATCGCGGCGCAAACCGCCCGAACCAAGCGCCACGGGAGCCCGCTCCGCGGCGCGACGGATGAAGCGCTGCACCCCGGGCACGGGCGGTACCTGGTCACGAATCACTTCATAGTATTCGGACTTGCGTTCCACGAGCGCGTGCAGCTGCTCGTCTCCAGCTTCCCGGCCCGCGCGCGCCAGCGCGACGGCGAAGCAATCGCGGTCGTTCATCGCGAGGTACGAGGCCTGGTATTGCTCCCAGGTCATCTGAATTCCTTCCTCGGCCAGCACCCGCTGGAACGCGCTGAAGTGAACCGGCTCGCTGTTGACGATCACGCCGTCAAAATCGAAGATGAAAGCTCTGAGCACATGCGCCTCCCTCGAGGGTCAAACAGTCGCGGCGTACCAGCGAGTTCGCCGCTTTGGGAGAGCGCTCCTGCCGGCGTGCCGGGCTCCACGGACGCCAAGGGTGGGAACTCCGGGGCCCCTCGCGGTGTCTTATGAAGATGGGACGGCGCCCCTGCAGGCGGTTGTTCGCGTTTACACCGGGGCACCGCCATGTTATAATCATAGAAGATTCCAACGTTGCGGTGAGGGAGGTACGATGATAAGGAATCTGTTTCGTTGGAGTAAGGACGAGATTGCGATGGAGATTCGCAGTCTCTATCTCGATGGGGAGGAACTAAACTACACTTCCGTTGAGAAGAACCATCTGGCGCTCTTGCGCGCGGCGTGCCGCTACTTCGGCTCTTGGAAAGACGCCGTAGAATTTACCGGGCTCGATTACAGCAAGATCCGCAAATATAAGACGTGGACCAAGGCCAAGATTATTGAGCGCATCCAGGAACTGCATCGTCAGGAAGTCGATCTGAGCTGGCGCAACATCAGCACCAAGGTGGATCCGGCACTCGCGGCCGCCGCCGTGCGCGCCAACCGCTTCGGGTCGTGGCGAGCCGCCCTGGAGGCTGCCGGCCTGAACTATGATGAGATCCGGCGATACCGCGAATGGGACGAGTCGTTGGTGATCGACGAAGTGCGCGAGCTGGCAGAGGCGGGCGAGCCGCTCAACTCGCGCGATGTTCAGGAGCACACGCCCCCGCTCTTCCACGCGGCGCGGCGGCGCTTCGAGAACTGGGACAGCACCCTGGAGGCCGCTGGCCTGGACGCCGACCGCATTCGGAAGCGGCCCCGCAGCCGCGAGACGAGCGCATCCTGCCGCTGATATTGATGGCATGATTTCTGTTTTTTTGGGCGGGAACCCCTAGTTCCCGCCCCTTTTTTGAGTTCGATCCACCTGCTGCACGCGCGCGGCTTGAGCAACCATGCCCGTGAGCCAGGTGTTCCGATGGGATCCCGCGGATCGACCGCCTCTCGCGCGCCCACCAGCATTCCGAAAGCCAGGGGCGCCAAACCTGATACGAAAATACGAGGTACCAACTTGAGAACCAACCCCTTCTCTCTCTTCCTGGTAGTCACCGCATTGGGCATGATGCGACTCTCGGCAGCAGCAGCCGCCACGTCCCCGGCCCCGCCGCCCATCCGCGTCGTTGTCCGCGCCTTCGACAACCTGAATGAGGAAGCACCCCTGAAAAAGCTGGATCTGCGCAACCACCTGGCTCGCCTGGTGGAGGAGGAGCTGCGCGCGCTCCCCTACATCCAGATCCTCCCGCGCCCGAAGCCTGGGTTCTTCTCGCGGGATGCCGAGTTCATCGTGCGTGGCGATTACCTCACCCTGGCGAATGGAGGCGCTCGGCTTAGCGTGCGCATCCTTGGTCGTGATAGCAGCACCGTGGCCGCCTGGTCCGAGGAGGCCGCAAGTTGGCGCACTCTCGCGAGCCCGAGTCATGCAAGCGATGCAGACGAGGCGTCTGGCAAGCAGCAATCACCCGTGAGGGCGCTGACGGCGAGGATCGCCCAGGAGCTGCTGCGGCAGTACACGCTGCGCCAGCTCGATGCGCTTCGCGGATCCCCACACGCCGTCGTCGCCTCCATTCGCCTGGAGCCAAGGAAAGAGGCCTACCTGCATGGCGAGCAGGTCTCCATCGTCATCACCCCCGAGGAGGCCTGCTACGTAACGGCGCTTCATGTGCGCGCGGGCAATGACGTGCGCCTGATCTGCCCGGCGTCTGACCAGGAGGACGGCGCCGCCAGAGCGAAGAGAGAGTACATCCTGGGCGGACGGGCGTTGCCGGTCCAATCGCTCCAGCCGTCGGGCGCCGAGGAGAGCCGGGTGCTGATCTTTCTATCCCGTGAACCGCTGGCACTCTCGCCCGAGCTACGCAACGCGCGCACGTCCGAAGAGCAGCTCCGCCTGCTCCAGGCCCTCGTCGAGGCGCTGAACGCCCTTCCGGCGGATCGGTGGTCGGACCGCGAGATGGCGCTGCGCTTCCTGGCGCCCTCCCCATAACCGGACGAGACGCCACGCCGGGCGCGGCAGGGCGGAGAGAGAACCGCCGCGGGCAACGTGAAGGAGCGCAAGGTGAATCGGAGGACTGGGTTGTCTCCTCTGCGAATGAGTCGAGGGAACAGGCAGGGAATGGAACGCGCCGCGGAACGGCGTTGCCGCCCATCCCACGGGAGGTTTCTGCCCATTCACTCGCGCATTCCGTTCCGGGGGCGCGTGGGAATCCCGCTGCTGTGCGCGCTGCTGTTCCTTGCCTGGGGCGGCACGGCGCGCGCCGATCAGGCAGAGCCGGCTCAGCCGCCCGCGGCGGCTCAGGAGGCCCCATCTGCCAATGGCCAGACGCCGCCGGCCGCCACAAAGGAAGAGTCGCCTGCGGAAGAAGGGCAAAAGCCCGCGGATGGAGAGCCCGCGCCGGCCGTATCGCCCCCCGAGCCCAAGTCGGAGCGCCAGCTGGGCCCGCCTCTGGCCATCACTGGTCTCGGCGCGCTTGAGATCCTGGCGCGCGACTACGAAGAGAGCGTGCGCTACTATATCGAGTTCCTCGGCTTCCGCGAGGAGGATGCGTCTGGAGGCGTGGGGGAACGCCGGTGCATGCTTGTTTCGGGTCCGGTGCGCATCACCGTGAGAGAGCAGCCGGGCAAGGTGATCCGGCCAAAACGCCCGCCGTGGCTGGGGATCTACCCAACCCTCCTGAGCGAGGTGACCGCGGAGGCCGCCGGCCTGAAGAAGGCGAAGGGTGTTCTGGTGGATGACCTGGTGCCCCAAGGCCCCGCCGGGATCGCGGGCATCCTGAAGGGCGATATCATCCTGGCCATCGAGGGCAAAGAGGTCGCCTCGCCCGAGGAGCTGACGGCCACCATTCGCAGCTTCCCCGCCGGCAAGAAGGCATTGGTCACGTTGTGGCGAGAAGGGAAGAAGCGCGATCTGGCGGTGGAGCTACCCACCTCGCCCTTCCCTGAGCAACTGGGCCCCTTCGCCATTCGCCTGCAGGTGCGTGATCTGGACGCCTATTACCGCGAGGCGCTGCGCCGCAACCTCCGCCTGTACGCCGAACCGCGCGAGATCCCCGGTGGCACCCGGATCCTGGAGCTGGTGGACCCCAATGACCTCCTGATCGTCCTGGAGGAATCCCGGTCCGAGGGCACGGCCCCCTCTCCGAGCGCAGCTCCGGCAACGCCTGAGAGAGACGCGCAGCAGCAAGCGCCCGGCGCGACGGACGCCTGATTCACCGCACGCTCGCCTGCCCTCAGCGGAGCCTCTCCACCTGCACCTGGGGCAGCAGGCGGTGGATCTCCTTGGGGTGGCTCAACTCGGTACCCGGGGTCATGACTGCCGCAGCACCTGCGGCAGTGCCCCACCGCAGCGCGTCTTCCAGCGATTCGCCACGCGCAAGCGCCAGGGCAAACGCGCCCACCATAGAGTCGCCGGCGCCCACCTCGCTCACCGGTTCGACGTGGGGCGAGCGTACGCGCCAGGTGTGGCCCTCACCGGCCGCGACCGCTCCTTGCTCTCCGAGGGAGACCACGACCACCTCCGCCGCCTTTCCAACCAGCTCTTCGGCGGCGGCGATGAACTCCTCCAGGTTGCGCAGGCGCTCGCCGACCAACTCCGCGATCTCGAACTCGTTCGGTTTGATCAGGTAGGGCAGCGCGCGAATGCCGCACCGGAGCGGGTCACCATCAGCATCGAGGATGGTACGCACGCCCCTTGCCTTGAACGCGGCGATCAGAGTTTCGTACACCTCGGGGAGCACCCCCTCAGGAAGGCTACCGCCCACGACGAAGAAGGTGGGATCAGGCGCCGCGTCCAGGCGCTGGTAAAGCGTCTCCAGCTCATCGGCGCTCACCTGCGGCCCAGGGAGGTTGAGCCGGGTCTGCGTGCCATCCGAAAGATCGGTGATGATCGTATTGATGCGCGTGTCCCCACTCACCTCCACCAGGTTGAGGGCGACTCCCTCGCGCTCCAGCGCCTCGCGCACCAGCTGGCCTGGCGCGCCTCCGACCAGGGCGTAGGCCGTCGTGTCGCCCCCGAGACGGTGGATGACGCGTGAGACGTTGATCCCCTTGCCGCCCGGATCGCGCCAGAAGGCGGTTGGCCGGTTGGTGCGGCCCTTCCTCCAACGGGCCACGCTCACGCTGTGGTCAACGGAGGGGTTGAGCGTCAACGTCAGGATCATCGTGCCTCTCCCCTCGTGGCGCTTCACCGCACCCGGATGGGAGCCCTGGCCGTCTCGTGCGCGTTCGAGATCTCCAGCCCGAAGAGACGAGGCGCCACCCGCTTCCGAATCTCCTCGGCAATCAGTACGGTGGAGGAGACCAGCACCACGATCCCCCACTGGCCCAGGGTGAGCGGCACTGTCCGGAGCGCGGTCTGGAGGAATTCGATATGAATCGCGGCGACGAGCAGCGCCGCCGAGAAGAGGACTCCCCAGGTGACCCACCGGTTGCTCCAGAGGCCGATGCGGAAGACCGAATCGGTGAGCGAGCGCGTGTTGTAGATGTTGAACAGCTGGAAGACGGACATCGTCGCGAACGCCACGGTGCGCGCCAGCGCCAGGTCACCGTTGCGCCACGCCCAAATGAAGGTGCCGATGGTACCCGCCGCCATGAAGAGAGCGACGAAGGCGACGCGAAAGACGAGCGCGCGGGAGATAATGGGCGCGTTCGTCGGGCGCGGTGGCTCATCGAGGACGCGACCATGCGGCGGCTCCTGGCTCAGCGCGACGGTTGGCGCGCCATCGGTGACCAGGTTGATCCAGAGGAGCTGCAGAGGAAGCAGCGGCAATGGGTAGCCGGCAATGACCGCCGCCATCAGCGTCAGGATCTCACCGCTGTTGGTGCCGAGAAGATAGACGACGACGCGGCGGATGTTGGCGAAGATCGATCGCCCTTCCTCCACCGCTCCGACGATGGAGGCGAAGTTGTCATCGGTGAGGATCATCTCGCTCGCCTCTTTGGCCACGTCGGTGCCGGTGATCCCCATCGCCACGCCAATATCGGCGCGTTTGAGCGCGGGCGCGTCGTTCACCCCATCGCCTGTCATCGCGACGATATGCCCGCGCGCCTGCAACGCCTTTACGATGCGCAGCTTATGCCCAGGCTCGGCGCGCGCGCACGCCGCGATTCGCTCGACACGCGCCTCCAGCTCCTCATCTGTCATCGCCTCGATCTCTTTGCCGTCGATCACGTCGCGGTCGCCATGCAAGAGATCCAGCTGCGCAGCAATCGCGCGCGCGGTGATCCGGTGATCGCCCGTGATCATCATCACCTGGATGCCCGCCCGGCGCGCCGTCTCGATGGAGCGTCTCGCCTCGGGCCGCGGCGGGTCAATCATTCCGGCGAGACCGAGGAACACCAGGCCCTCATCCAGCAGCTCAGGCGTGATCTTCTCTACTTCCGGGGGGAGGCGGCGGCAGGCGAAGCCGAGCACGCGGAGCGCCTCTGCAGCGAGGGCGTGGTTGGCCTCCTGAACGCGCGTGCGTGCATCGGGCGAGAGACTCCGCGCCGGCAGCCTCTCGTCCCCAGGCGCCTGAAGCTCGCCGCTCGGGCACGCTTCTCCCTCGCCCTCATCACTCCAGGCGATGCACGCGCTCATTTCAAGCACGCGCTCGGGTGCGCCCTTCACGAAGAGCCAGCGCTCGTCTTCCGGCCCGGCGTGAAGCGTGGCCATGTAGCGCGTGTCCGGATCGAACGGGATCTCATCCAGGCGCGGGTAGCGCTCCGACAGCTCCGCCCGGGTGAGACCGGCCTTGGCCGCGGCGACGAGGAGGGCGCCCTCCGTCGGGTCGCCAGCGATGGACCACCGGCCCTCCGCCTCGCGCAGGCAGGCATCGTTGCAGAGCGCCCCCGCCAGGAGAAGGAGCATCAAGCCGGAGTCCTCGGCGGGCTCCAGCCTCTCGCCTTCCTGGCGGAATCCCCCCTCGGGCGCATACCCTTCTCCTTCAACGCGGATCTCCTCGTCACGCAGCCAGATGGCGCGCACGGTCATCTCGTTCTTGGTCAGCGTCCCCGTCTTGTCGGTGCAGATGAAGGTGGCGGAGCCCAACGTCTCGACGGCGGGGAGTTTCCGGATGATCGCATGACGGCGCACCATCCGCTGGACGCCCACGGCGAGGACGACGGTGACGACCGCCGGAAGACCCTCGGGGATGAAGGAGACGGCGGCAGCCACGCCCATGAAGAAGAGCTCCTGCAGCGGGAGGTCGTGGGTCAGGCCCACGATGACGAGAAGCACCGCCAAGAGGATCGCGGCGATGCCGAGGCGCCCCCCCAGCCCGGCCAGCTTCCGCTGTAGGGGCGTCTGCATTCCGCCCCCGCTCTCCACCTCCCGGGCGATGGCGCCCATCTCCGTCTCCATGCCCGTCGCGGTCACCACGGCGCGACCCCGGCCGGTGACCACAGTGGTGCCGAGGAAGAGCATATTCTCGCGCTCGCCGAGGGAAAGATCCGGCGCCATCGCGTGCGTGTGCTTGCGAGTCGGGGTCGATTCCCCGGTGAGCGCGGCCTCCTCCGATTGCAGGTTGGCGGCTTCCAGAACGCGGGCATCGGCCGGCACGCGGTCACCCGCTGCGATCACGAGGATATCGCCAGGCACAAGCTGCTCCGCGTCGATTTCGACCGGCTCGCCACCGCGGATGACCGTCGCCTTCGGGGCCGCCAGGGCGCGCAGCGCCTCCAGAGCGCGTTCTGCCCGATACTCCTGGAAAAAGCCGATGAGGGCGTTCAGGATGACGATGGCGAGAATCACCCAGCCGTCGAGGCCATGCTCGGCTGCGAAGGAGATGCCGGCTGCAATCAGGAGGATGTAGATCAACGGACTGGTGAACTGCGCCAGAAAGATGCGCGCTGGCGACACCCGCCGGCCCGCGCGGATCGTATTCGGCCCGTGGCGCTCGCGTCGCCGCTCCGCCTCGGCCTCATCGAGGCCCTCGGGGCGAGATTCCAGGCGCTGGAGTACTTCTTCCGGGGTCAACGCATGCCAGGGTGTTCCGTCCATGGTCTCCTCTTCGCGTTCCCTGCGAACCTCTGGGAGGCGCTTCTCCCTTTTACCCGGCGAGGCCCATGCGGAAACAGCCCTCCCACGCGCTCCGGGCGCGCGGCGCACTGGCAGAGCCATTTCAGGAGAAGCCTGGGGGCGCGCCCGGCAGGCCCGGGCGTTCCGGCATGGCTTCCGGGGCTGGCAAGGTCGCGCGCCCTCGAGGGGCAAAGCGCCCGCCCGCACCTGCTAATACCGGAATTCGTTTCAGGTGGCGGGGCTTCTCCCGCGGGCAGGAGCTGGAACCGCTTCTGAACTCTTCGCGCTTTCGGTGCCCGCGGCATCGTCCCCGTGAGGGGGATGCGTCTCCGGCACGGCGGGCACCTCGCGCAGGCAGATGATGGCGGTGACGATGCCGATCACGGCGCCGGCAAGGACATCGCCCGGGAAGTGCACGCCCACGTAGACGCGCGAGAGGCCGACGCCGGCGGCAAGCACGAAGACAAGCGCCGCCCAGCGGCGGTAGTAGCGACTGATCACCACCGCGAGGGCAAAGGAGGTGGTGGTATGCCCCGAGGGGAAGGAGTGGTAGCGCAACACCTCGCCGACGAAGTGGCAGCCGTCCACCACCAGCGCGGGGCGGACGCGGTCGACGCCGAGCTTCAGGATCTGCGCGGCGACGCCGCCGGCGAGGAAGGCGATAAAGCAGACGCGGGCCGCGTGGCGCCCGGCCGGCCCGCCTAGGAGGTAGAGGAGCGCGAGCAGCCCCACCTGGATGGATCCCAGGCCAAGCTGGGTGAGCACGAGCATCACGAGATCGAGCGCCGGGTGGGCCCACGCGCCGTTGATCGACCGGAAGAGAGCGATATCGAGCGCCTGAAGCGATTGTCCGGCACGGATGAGCGCGTCTACCATCTCAACGGCCCTCCTCGCCCTCCGCCGGCGCGCGCCGCGTGAAGAATGTCATCTGCCCGGGCGCCAGCAGGGAGAAGACGAGCCCCCCAATGGCACCACTGACAAGGATGAGCGCCAGCCAGCTGAGCGCGAACGCCAGTCCGGATTCCTGCGGGACCTGCGCCAGGCCCAGGAAGTAGACGTAAGCGGCATCGCGCGTGCCCAGGCCGTTGATGGAGATTGGCGCCATCGCCACAATCGCAACCAACGTGGACGCCAGCACGTACGTGCCCAAGGGAATCTCGAGCCCCAGCGCCCGGCCCAGAAGAACGTGAACCCCCACCGCCAGCACCTGGAACAGCAGCGATACCACCGCGACAGGTATCCAGAGCGCAGGCGGCCGGCAGACAAGGATCGCCCCGTGCAACGGCTTGCCTAGTCTTCGGAAGAGATCAGGGGCCGCGAGCGCCGCGATGCTCCCCGCCAGAGCGAGCGCCGCGCAAGCCAGCGTGCCCAGGCGGATCCAGGCGGGCAGCCCGGGCTCCATCAGCACGCCGACGCCTGCCAGGAGAAGCAGGGCGATGAAGCCCGAGCCGCGATCCCCCAGCACGGAGATCACGCCTCGGCCCAGGGAGCCATCCGGCGGGGCAATCGCGGCCGCGCGGCCAATATCGCCGCCCACGGTGGTTGGGAGGAAGAGGTTGGCGAACATTCCCCCGCAGTAGTAGGCGAGGAGCGAACGATAAGGCCGGTGCATCCCCAGCGCGCCAGCGAGGAGGCCCCACTTCCAGGCGCACACCGCCTGGCCTACCAGGTAGAGCGCGACCGCCGCGATCCAGAGCGGGGCATCGAGCGAGCGCAGCGCGGCGGCGACCTCTCCCCCCTGGAGCTGGCTGAAGAGGTACGCGAGCACCGCCGCTCCCACCGCGCCACGCGCCAGGAGCACGAGCGACCGGCGCCCTCGCTTTGCCGTCATGGCGCGATGCCCTTCTCGGGTCCGAGGAGGACGTAGGCTCCCTCCCGGCGCAGCTCGCGCAGGCCCAGGCGCGCCGGGATCTTCTCCACGCGGCTGGGCTTGGTGATCACGTAGAGCGGACCGCGCCGCGCCAGCGCCTCCAGCCGGTGAGTATCCTCGTGCCGCTTCACCCACGCCACCGTGCGCTTGCTGTAGTAGACCACGCCCGAGGAAGCCATCGCGTAGATCGCCAGCTGCCCCTCTTCACCCGCGCGCGCGGCTGCGTCCTCCGCCAGGTGGCGCACCGGATCCTGCCAGCACCGGGCAACCACGGGCGCCAGGGCGATGTTTCCCCACGCGAGCGCGGCGACGAGCAGCCCGCCCATGACGCAAAACGCCGTCTCCGGCCGGCGCCGCGCCAGCAATAACGCCCCGCCAAGCACCCCGGCGCCGCCAAGAAGCAGGCCGAAGACGACCAGGCGAGGTTCACTTTCGGTAACGAGACCACTGCTCAGCCGCTCCAGCGTCGCACCATCGAGGCCGACAAAGAGGAGCGCACCTCCAAGCAGGAGGCCGAGCAGGGCGAGCACTCCCGCTCCGGCCTGCCAGAGCCGGCTCGCCCGTCCGGCAAGCCGTTCCTCCCACGCGCGGGCGGCGAGAATCGCCGCCGCCGGATAGAGTGGCGCGATGTAGTGGGGCAGCTTCGTCCCGGAAAAGCTGAAAAGGCCAAAGACAACCGCCGACCAGCAGAGCGCGTAGAGGCGCAGTGGTGGCTCCTTGCTCCGGCGCTCAGCCAAAACGCCCGCCAAACCGGCTGGCAGGAAGAGCGACCACGGGTAAAACATCAAGAGGAGCACGGGGATGAAGAACCAGATCGGGCCGTGGTGCGGATCGGCCGTGCCCGCATAGCGCCCGAAATGCTCCGCGATGAAGAAGCCGCGCCAGAACGTCTTGCCGAGCAGGTGGAGCTCCACCGCGAACCAGGGAACCGCGATAAGCGCGAAAAGGCCGAGGCCCGGGATCGTGATGGTGCGCTTCACCCCGTCTAGGAGAGTGCCGCGCAAGATCAGGAAGAGGCCCACCGTCGCGCCCGCCAGGACAACCGCCGCAGGCCCCTTGGCGAGAGTGGCGAGCGCCAGCGAGGCCCAAAACCACAGCACCCAGCGCCGGGAGCTTGGCTCCGTCTCAGACCGGAAGAAAGCGAAAAGTGCCGCGGTGAGGAAGAAGATGAAAGTCATGTCCGCCGTGGCCGCCCGGCCAAGGACCACGGCATATTGCAGGCAGGTGGCTACCAGAAAGGCGACGAGACCGGCGAAGCGCACGCTGCCATAGGCCCGTGCGAAGAAGAACGCCATCACCACGAGCCCCGTGGCGAGGAGCGCCGATGGCAGGCGCGCGCCCAATTCGCCCACGCCGACCACGTGCGAGGTTGCCGCGGCCAGCCAGTAGAAGAGGATCGGCTTGTTGATCCGCAACTTCCCGTTGAAGCGCGGCGTGATATAGTCGCCCGTCTCCACCATGGTGCGCACGGCCGAGGCGAAGCGCGGCTCGTCCTCCTCGTAGAACGTGACCGATCCCAGCCGGGTGAGGTAGAGGAGCCCGCACAGGAGCAGTAACAGCAGCAGTAGTGACTTTGACTTCATCATCTGGATGCGATGGGACGGGAAGCGACGGGGGCGGAACGAGTCCGGCCCGGGGTGCAGGCAGCCGCCTTGGAGGTCGTTCTCGCCACCGGTCTCAAACCCCTTTCTAGAGCGCCGGCGCTCGGGTGAGGAACACGGCCGTCCCATTATAACAAACGGTTTAGAGAGGCGCAAGAAGAGTCGCGGGCACCTGGGATTCCGAGATAGAGGGCGAACACGGATGGAGAGGGCCGCCCGCGCGCGGAGCTCGAAGCTCCGCGCTGCTTCCCAGCAAAGCCCTTCGGGCTTCCCCTCCCAGCCACCGCAGTTTTGAGACATCTGGGAGTATCCCCAACCCAGCTCGGCAGGGCTTCGCTCACAAGCAGCGCGGGGATTTACTGCCACGCGCGACGGGGTGCGCGCTACCTCCGAGGCTTCGGATTCCTTATATCGGAATCCCAGCCGGTCCTCGCTTGGCTCGCGTTTGTCGGGCGGGCGTTTCGCGTGGTATAATGGGGGATGATCCCATGCTCCGGGAGAACGGCAGGCCGCCAGAGGTGCCTGGAGGCCATCGGTTGGCGAGAGGGACGGAACGTCCGGAAGACGCGCCCCGCTGGCCGCCGCAGGTCGTTATTGCCTCCCCGAGCCGCGTCCCATCGATTGGAACTCATGCTAGAACAAGCTTTTCAGGAGAGCGGCCTGGAAGAGATCGCCGAGAAAGTACTCGCGGGAGAGCGCCTTTCCGCCGACGACGGCCTGCGCCTTTTCCGCACCCCCGCGCTGAACCTCGTCGGCTGGCTGGCCAACGTTGTGCGCGAGCGCCTAAACGGCAATCGCGCCTACTTCGTGCGCAACCAGCACATCAACTACACCAACGTCTGCGATCGCAAGTGCCGCTTTTGTTCCTTCCACGCCCGCGAGGATGGGCCCGCGCCCTACGTCTTGAGCATCGAGGAGATCCGCGAGCGCGTCCGGCAGGCGCTCCACCTCCCCATCGCCGAGATCCACGTCGTGGGCGGCGTGAACCCGAAGCTGCCCTACAGCTACTATCTGGACCTGATCCGCGCCATCGTCGAGGAGCGCCCCGGAGTGCATGTGAAGGCGTTCACGATGGTAGAGCTCCAGCAGATCCGGGAGGCCGCCGGGAAGCCGCTCGAGGAGGTGCTCGCAGAGCTGAAGGCCGCCGGGCTCGGCTCGATGCCGGGCGGGGGCGCCGAAGTCCTCAGCGACCGGCTCCACGCGGAGCTGTTCGCGCGCAAGCTCCGCCCCGAAGAGTGGCTGGAGACTTCGCGAGCGGTACACAAGGCCGGCCTGCACACCAACGCCAGCCTCCTTTACGGGCATCGTGAGAGCCTCGAGGAGCGCGTGAACCATCTCGTCCGGGTGCGCGCGCTTCAAGACGAAACCGGAGGCTTCCTCTCCTTCGTGCCCCTCGCCTTCCACCCGGAAGGCTCGCAACTCGCGCGGGTGCCCGGGCCCACCGCGTGCGACGACCTGCGGACCATCGCCGTCAGCCGGCTGATGCTCGATAACATCCCGCACATCAAGGCGTTTTGGGTGATGGCGAGCGTGCCGGTGGCCCAAGCCGCCCTCTGGTACGGCGCGGATGACATCGAAGGCACGGTCCTCCGCTACGAGATCACGCGCGACTCCGGTTCCGGCACGCGCCGCGAGCTCACCTGCGAGGAGCTGGTCGGCTTGATCCGCGAGGCGGGGCGCGAGCCGGTCGAGCGCGCTGGCGGAACCTACGAGAGCCGGGAAGCAGTAGAAAACCGGCGCGAGGATCGCTCCACCTGCGCCGAGCGAGAGAGCCAGAGCCACGAAAGAGTGGTGAGCGCGAGCCGACCGACGCAGCAGCCTTCCAGCAGCGGCCACACCGGGCTTTCATCAATCGCCAGGCGGGTAGAAAGCGGCGAGCGGTTGAGCGCCGAGGACGGCGTCGCCCTTTTGCGCCACCCGAACCTGCCCGAGCTGGGCGCGCTGGCCACTCGGGTCCGCAAGCGCCTGAACCCGGGCCGGACGGTGACCTACGTCATTGGCCGAAACATCAACTACACCAACGTCTGCTGGGTGCAGTGCGGCTTCTGCACCTTCCACCGGCGCGCGGGTGATGCCGAGAGCTACGTTCTGCCGGCCGAGGCAATCTACCAGAAGGTCGAGGAGCTGCTGGCGCTTGGCGGCACCGAAGTCCTCCTGCAGGGGGGACTGAACCCGGCGTTGAAGATTGAATGGTATGAGGAGCTCTTGCGCGGGCTGAAGGAACGCTATCCGATCCACCTGCACGCGCTCTCGCCCCCGGAGGTGCTTCACCTGGCGCGGGTGTCGCGCCTGAGTGTTCGCGAGGTGCTGGAGCGGCTGAAAGCCGCCGGGCTCGACTCGCTCCCTGGTGGAGGCGCGGAGCTGCTGGTGGATTCGGTGCGCGAGCGCGTCTCGCCGCGCAAGGCGCGCGCGGAAGAGTGGCTGGGCGTGATGCGCGAGGCGCACTACCTGGGGATACCGACCACGGCGACGATGGTCTATGGCTTTGGCGAGAGCGCCGAGGAGCGCGTTGAGCACCTGCTGAAGATCCGCGAGCTTCAGGACGAGACGGGCGGGTTCACCGCGTTCATCGCCTGGAGCTTTCAGCCGGAGGGAACGGCGATCGGCGGGCGGCGCGCATCCGGTTATGACTACCTGCGCGTGGTGGCCACCGCCCGGCTCCTCCTGGACAACATCCCGCACATTCAGGCGTCCTGGCTCACCCAGGGGCCGAAGATCGGGCAGGCTGCGCTCCACTTCGGAGTGGATGATTTCGGGAGCACCGTGCTGGAAGAGAATGTCATCACCGCCCCGGGAGCGCGCTTTCTGATCCCCCTGGAGGAGCTCGAGCGCCTCATTCGGGCTGCCGGCTACGAGCCCCGCCGCCGGAATACCCGCTATGAATTGACAGGCTGATGCGACTGAACGAGATACGACATCCGGCACAATTGAGAGCCCTCTCCTCGCGCGAGCTAGAAGAGCTGGCCCAGGAGATCCGCGATCTGATCGTGCGCACCGTCACCGTCACGGGCGGCCACCTGGCATCGAGCCTCGGCGTCGTCGAGCTGACCCTGGCGCTGCTCACGCGCTTCGATCCGGAGAAAGACCGCATCGTCTGGGACGTGGGCCACCAGTGCTACGCCTTCAAGATCCTCACCGGAAGGCGCGACCGGTTCCACACGCTCCGCCAGCTGGGTGGGATCAGCGGCTTTCCCCTGCGCTCGGAAAGCCCGTGCGACGCGTTTGGCGCCGGGCACGCCAGCACTTCGCTCTCGGCGGCGCTCGGGTTTGCCAAGGCGAGGGATCTCAAGGGCGAGGATCACCGCGTCGTGGCGGTCATCGGCGATGGCGCGCTCACCGGGGGCATGGCCTGGGAAGCGATCAACAACGCCGGCGTCGCCAACACCGATCTCCTCGTCGTGCTCAACGACAACGAGATGTCGATCTCGCGCAACGTCGGCGCCCTGGCGCGGCACACCAGCGCCCTCCGGAGCCTTCACCTCTACCAGAGCATCGAGGAGAACACCGAACGCCTTTTGGAGCAGGTGCCGCTCACCGGCCAGTTCCTGGTCAAAGCCGGGCGCGCGCTGAAACGCGGCGTCACCCACTGGATCTCACCGGAGCATGGCACCCTCTTCGAGGCCCTCGGCTTCGACTATATCGGCCCGATTGACGGGCACAACGTCGGCCTCCTGACGGACATCTTCGCGCACGCGCGCAACCTGAAGGGGCCAGTCCTGATGCACGTCATTACCAAGAAGGGGCGCGGGTGCGACTATGCCGAGTCCGATGCCCGGCGCTACCACGGCGTCAGCGGGTGCGCCCCGGAGAATGGCGAGCCGAAGCGAAGCTCGCTCTCTTACTCACAGGTCTTCGGCGCCACGCTCTGCCGCCTGGCGGAGGAGCGGCCCGAGATCGTCGCGATTACCGCCGCCATGCCGGACGGCACCGGGCTCACCGCCTTCGCGAAGCAGTTCCCGGAGCGGTGCTTCGACGTGGGGATCGCCGAGGAGCACGGCGCCACCTTTGCCGCGGGGCTGGCGGCCGGGGGGATCCGCCCGGTGGTCGCGCTCTACTCCTCCTTCCTCCAGCGCGCCTATGACCAGGTGATCCACGACGTCTGCCTGCAGAAGCTGCCCGTTCTCCTGGCGATTGACCGCGCCGGTCTGGTGGGCCAGGATGGGCCCACGCATCACGGCATCTTCGATATCGCCTTCCTGCGCCACGTGCCAAACCTGACAGTGATGGCCCCCCGCGGCGGCGCCGAGCTACAGGCGATGCTCGCCTACGCCTTGCAGCTCGACGGGCCGTGCGCGATCCGCTACCCGCGCGATGGCGACGTCGGCCCCCTCGACGCCCCGGTGCCCCCCATTGAGCACGGCAAAGCCGAGCTCCTTCGCGAGGGAAGCGACCTGGCGTTCATCGCGCCCGGCGATACGGTGGCGCGCTGCCTGGAAGCCGCCGCCCTCCTTGAGGAGAAGGGGCTCTCCGCCGCGGTCGTCAACGCCCGGTTCATCAAGCCGCTCGACGCGGCTCTCCTGGCGGAACTCGCCAGCCGGTGCCAGGCCCTCGTCACCGTCGAGGAGCACGTGGCCGCCGGCGGCTTCGGGAGCGCCGTCCTGGAGATGCTAAACGCGGCCGGGCTGCCCACCGATCACGTGCTCTCAATCGCTTTGCCAGACCACTTCCCCACCCATGGCGACTCGGATGCCCTGCGCGCGCGCTATGGCCTGGATGCCCCGGCCATCGCTGACCGCGCGCTCCGGTTCCTCCGAGAAAAGCGCGCTCCTGGCGAATAGAATAACGCCCACGCGCCCTGAAGAGGGCAGGAGACCGCCGGGTAAGGGCCTACCGGCCTGCTTTCGAAAGGCCGGCGAGAAACCCCCCGGCCTCATCCTCGTAGGTGTGGAAGGGATCGGGGAGCTCCAGGAGCTGCTCCGCGCCGGCGTAGACGGCATCCCAATCGATGGCGTAGTGGCGCACGCGCCGCGAGATGAGCTCGCGCACGAGCCGGGCGCGCCCCAGCGCCCGCGTGTTGGCCGGCGGCGCATCCATCGCGTGGTCGATCTCCTCGTCCGTGACGAGCCGACGCATTGCCCCCTCATCCACGAGCGCGTGGTAGAGGCTCCGTTCGGGGTCGATGTCGTGGTACTCTAGATCGAGGCTGTGGAGCACGTCCGCGTCCCAACCGACGCCCTCCGCGGCCATGTAAGTCTGCAGCAGCCGCCACTTGGCCACCCAATCGAGCCGGTCCGCCAGCGCGACCGGGTCCTTCTCGAGGAGGTCCAGCACCTCTTCCCACTCGCGGATCACCCAGTCGGTCTCCGGGTCAAGGCCCCGGAGGAAGCGCTGCGCGGCAGCCAGGTAGTAGCGCTGCAGGTCGACCGCGGAGAGGGTGGAGCCGTCATCCCGGACCACGAGCCAGCGCCAGTCGGGATCGCGCGAGACTTCACGGAGGGTGGCGAGCGGGTCGGCGAGAAGCACGTCGTCTGGAACGCAGCGCATCTCGATGAGCGAGAGCGCAAGGCAGGTGGTGCCGAGCTTCAGCGCGGCGGCGTATTCGGACATGTTCGCCTCGCCGAAGAGGACGTGGAGCCGGCTGAGCCCGCTGAAATCGAAGAACGAGTCGCGCCTCGGATTGATGAGCGCGCGGTTGAAGCGCACGCGCGACGAGACGAGATTGACGATGTGGTCGGCGCGCTGCGAGAGCTGGTAGTTGACCGAGTCGTCGATCTCTACGCCGTAGAAGTCGTCGACCCACATCGTGTCGACGTCGTGGTCGCCCAGGCGCATCACGTTGTTCCGGAAGTCGTGGCGGTTCAGGCGGTGCCCGCCCACCCGGCCAGCGCCGGCGAAGATCTGGCGGGTGACGAGGAACGGGATCAGCCGCGCCAGCGCCTCGCCCTGATAGACTTCATCGACCAAGACCAGGTAGTTCTCGTGGCAGCCGAAGGTGTGCCCGCCGAAGTGATCCACGCTGTTGTTGAAGAAGGCGACGGCGTCGCGCAGGCCAAGCTCGTTCACCAGAGTCTGAAGGAGGCGCTGCCCGGCTTTGTCCCAGCAGACGGCATCGAAGATGCTCCGGCATTCCGGGGTGGCATACTCCTCGTGGCTGCCCACGGCATCCACGTAGAGCCGGCCGCCGTTGACCAGGAAGCCCCCGGAGCGCGCCGGCTCGAAGGCGTAGTTGCGCGCGTGCAGGTCTATCACCCCGATCCGCTTGCGGTAGAACGCGTAGTCTTTGACCCGCTCGACCACTTCCTCCGCTGTGCCGGCGGCCGGGTCGCGCACCAGGCAGCCGAACTCCGTCTCGATCCCGAAGACGCGATGCTCCATACCTCGCCTCCCTCACACCCCCTCCAGCCCGCATCATTCATCGAAGTCTCTTTGCCAGGCGTAGTCCGGGTTCGTGGGCCCTGCCCCCGAAAACACTCTGCCACCGGGCGCTGGTGGCAGCAACGGCGTGCCACCGGGCAAAAGTCTTCCTTGAAGTATTCTGGTGAATACTTCAGGTCAGTAGCCCGCGCTACTCCCGTTCGCTCTCGGTTTCCTCCTCCCGAAGCACCCGGAACCGGCACTGGCGATGGGTGGACCGATCCAGGAGCGCCATCTCCACCTCGCCCTCGCGCAACGCCTCTCCGAGAACCGCGTCCAGGTCCTGCTCCCCGGCGGGCTCGGCCTTCTGCCCGCGGGAGCGGCGGGCTGCCCAGCCGGCCGCCCAGGCGCGCAGGGCATGGCGACGGCCCTCTCGCAGGGAGGGGATCTCGCCCGAACCGAGCGCCTCGGCCAGGCAGGCGCGCATCTGCTCCTCGGCGGTCGGGCTCCCTGCGATCACCGCCAGGCGCCGGAACGCCCGAAACTCGCCATCGTACCCGAGGGCATAAAAGTGATCGGTCTCGGGCGTGGCGCCTACTTCGGCGAAGAGGGAACGCGCGACGAGCGGCGCCGCGAGCGGGTCGCCAAACGCCTTCTTCACCGCCGGGCTGAGCGCGGCGACGACGCGCCCGATGGTGACGTCATCAGGGCTGCGCGCGAACCCCTCGGCGTGCGCGAAGTCGATGGCG
>Ga0116167_1000306_pt1 | contig 48425 bp, 37 predicted proteins | sample AD_JPNMR3_MetaG_FD_89794 | JGI IMG/M metagenome (GOLD analysis project Ga0116167, IMG submission 89794) | Active sludge microbial communities of municipal wastewater-treating anaerobic digesters from Japan - AD_JPNMR3_MetaG | ecosystem: Engineered > Bioreactor > Anaerobic > Digestate | place...
AACCCAGAGCATGGCGAGGCGACGCGCGCCTTCATCCACCGGGCGGATGCCGTCATCTTCCTCATCAACACCGACCCGGTTATCAGCGCTAGCGAGTGCAACTTCCTCACCTTCCTCCAGGACTACGTTTCGCGTTTCCTCTTCGTGGTCACCAAGATCGACCGGTTTGATGAGGCGGAGCGCCGGGAATCGCTGGAGTACACCCGAGATATCATCCAGGAGTTCACCGGGATGCCGGATCCCCCGATCTACCCGGTCTCCGCGAAGCAGTATCTCGAGGCCTGCGCTTCCGGTGATGAGGCAGCGGCGCAAGCGAGCGGAATCCCGCAGTTCCTCTCCGCGCTCCAGCTTTTCCTGGTCCGTGAGCGCGGGCACTCCTTTATCCGCGAGCATGTCACCGGCGCGCTCACCCATGCCAGTGACCTCCGCAGCGCCATCGAGCTGGAGCTGCAGGGGATACGCCTCTCGCAGAGTGATTTGAAGCAACGCCTGGAGGCGACCCGGCCCGGGCTGTTGGGCGCGCGCGAGGCTCGCGACCGCCTGCTGGAATACCTGGATTCCGAGCTCACCAACGTGCCCAACCTCCTCGGTGGCGAGGCGGATATCCGCTGGATTCGCCTTTCCGCCTCCCTGCGCGAGGCAATCGACGAAGAGATCGAGCGCTATCGGTGGGAAGAGCTACGTCAGGCCTCCGAGCTACTCCCCATCTTCGTGCGTGATACCCTGACCGCTACCCTAAACGACCGTCTGGAGGAGGCGGCCTCCCACCTGGCCATGGTCCGCCGCCGCGTGATCCGCGATTGCCGCCAGGTGGTGGACACCATGGCCAGCAGGATCGATTTCCAGATTGATAGCCTGCGCCCGCCGCGCGAACTGGAGATGCACCTCGATTTCGACCCGGGAGCCTTCGTCACTGACCTGAAGAAGGTGGGCACCATTACCGTCGGCAGCACCCTGGCCCTCAGCATTGGCACCGCCTTCCTCTTCGGCGGTATCGGCGCTCTGGTGATGGTGGGCGGGGTCCTCGCGAGCACCAGCATCACGAGCATGCTGAAGACGCGCGTGAAAAACCAGCTCCGGGATGCGCTGACGGAACCCCTCGCCACGCTGATGGACACCGTGCGCGTCAACCTGACCGAGGAGGTGAGCCGCCACCTGGCCGAGTTCCGCGATGATGTTGACCAGGCGCTCACCGGCGCCATCAGCAACGTGGATGAGACATTGCGCCAGCTCGAGGCACAGGCGGCGCAAGAGGGGTTCGGCGTCGCCAGCCGGGAGGAGCTGCTCCGCAGCCAGCAAGAGGCCCTGGCGCATCTCGACCGCGAGCTCTCCCTGCTCCTGGGCCCCGAGTTCATACGCCGCGACGCCTCATCCGGGCTCACGGATCTTCAACAAGATCAGGCGCTGGCCTGAAGACCCGCGTGGGCGGGGACACCCGCGAGAGATCACGTCGCCGGACCGATGGGCGCCCGGGGAGCGGGCACCCCGTCGCCTTGTTGCCAGCAGCCAGCGTACCTCCCGCGCGAAACCCGAACGCCCTTCTCCGCGTCCAACCAGCATGGGAGCGGCGGCCCGATGGGCGCGGCCGCGCGAACTGGGCCTGAAGTATTTCGCGCCAGGCCCTCTGCTGGAGGTGAGATGCGGCTCATTCAGAGAGTTGGGGAGATCTCCGCTGGCGAGCGACGATACGCGCGCCGATGGAGCGCGGCCTGCATCCTTGGGGGGGTCGCTCTTCTGTTGGCGATGGCGAGCGCCGCGCCGGCCGGGGCTGTCGGAACCACCACGGGCACCGGGCGCATCGCGGTCACGGGAGTCCACCCGACGGGCTATGTGGGGCTGCTGGCGCGCAACGGGCTATCGCGGGACATTCTGCTCGAATACCAGTTATCCGATCCCGCGCTCCTCTCGCACTATGATCTGATCATCGTCGCCGGGATCACCGAAGCCATGCTGGCGCGCCAGTCGCCCGCCAGGAGAGGCGCCGCCGGCGGTAGCGGCCTCGACGCCCTCACTCACTACGTCGCCGAAGGCGGCAACCTTCTCATCGATTACAGCGGCGCCAGCGCTACGATCATCTCTCGGCTCCGGGGGCGGAGCGCGCAGCTGCCCATGGGGGCTTATGGCCTGCCAACCACCGCCCAGTTCCGGATGATCGGCAGCAACAACCCCCTCCTGGGAGAGATCCGCCAGGATGAGACGTTTCCGCCAGTCTCGCTCAGCTACGTGCCCGTGCCGATAGACCCCGAGCGTAGCGTGGTGCTCGCCGAGTTCATCCAGCCTACCAGGAGGATTCCCCCGCGCCAGGCACGCGCCGCCGCGAACCGACAGAATCAGCAGGAGGTGGTCCAGGCGCCCGCCGGGGCACCCGCCCTCCTGCTCGAGCCGCTGGGCAAGGGGAAGATCCTCCACTGTGGCGTCGCCATCGGTCTGGGGATCGGCCTCGCCGGCGTCGATTACGACCGCCTGGTAATGGCGATGCTCCGCGAGCTCACGGGCGGCCGGGCCACCCCACAGCTCACTCCCGAGGGCACTCGCCTGAAACGCAAGCAGACGAGCCGCAGCGTGGGAGGCGACAGCGCGGATTCCGAAGAGGAAGACGAGCCGGCGGTGATAATCCCAGAGCGGCCGGACGGTCCGGGCAAGCGGGGCGCGCTCCCGAAGGGCTTCTCGCTGGTGGAGGCGGATCCCGCCACGGAGTTCAACCTGCAGGGGGTGTTGCAGGGAGGGCAGGTCGAGGTGCTCCTTAACTACTGGAGCCCCGCAGATCACCTGCGCGTCACCGTCGCGCCCTCGGGCATCCGCGTGGTTCAGGTCGCTTCTGGGCGCGCTCGCGGGCTGTGCCACACCCGGTCGGAAATCGCCAGGGGCACGCCGGTGGTGATCAAGGAGCGCCACGGCCGGCTCGTGGTGATGGCCGGACAGGCTTCCGCCACCGCCTTGATTGGCAACCTGCACCGCGGCAGCGTCGCGTTCCGCGGCGCGCTGAAGGAGGCGCGCTATCAGCCGGTAGAACCCCCTCTCTTCAGCGACGACTTCATGCGCACGAGCGACGAGCCCGGCGGCTGGGAGACGCATGGCGGCACGTGGGAGACGGCCCCCGTTCAGAATCCCGACATGGGCGCCAATCCCTTCTCCTATAAGGTGCGCGCGGAAGCCGAGACGGCGACCGCCATCGCTGGCTACCCCTACTGGGACGAGTATCGCGTCACCGCCTCGCTCCGCCCGGAGACGCCGCGCGGCCAGGTGGGCGTTGGGTTCTACGCTCAGGACCCGGAGAACATGCTCCTCTTCCGCGCGCGGGTTCTGGAGGGCGATGCCCCGCTCGCGGATGGCTTTGCCTTCGTTCGCCGGGTGGATGGCCGGGAGCAGGTGCTGGCGCAATCCCCTGGCGGATTGCGGCCCACTCAATGGTACCGCGTGATGGTGAAGGCCGAGGGCCCCTGGATCGGCGCTTTTGTTGATGGCGAGCGCCTCTTCGCCGTGCGCGAGACCACGTTCTCGGGAGGCCAGATTGCCCTCTGGGCCGAGAAAACGGCGGCGCGGTTCGATGACGTGCTCGTCGAGCCGGTCACCCTCCCCTTGGATACCGGGCAGCGACTGGTCGGAACCGTTCCCGCCTGGGCGGGTATCATCGACGTGGATAGTTGGGCCGGCCCGGCCACTCCGTGGGAGGCAAACCCGGAGGTGCCTGGGCTGTTCTGGCGGCGGGGCGTTTTCTATGGTGACGTGGGGATGCGCTTCGAGATCCCCGAGCTCCCTCCAGGAGGCCAGGCAATGCTCCTCGCCGATGGCGATGGTGAGTCTCTGGAGAGCGGCTACACGCTCACCCTCTCGCGGAACGGCGAGGGCGCGGCGCTCATCCTGGCGCACGGTGGAAGGGAGCTCGCAAGAGCCACGCTCCCTGGCGCCGGCCCGCTCGCCCTCAGCCTGCGCAAGCAAGGCACTCGCGTTCTTGGCCTGGTAGATGATAAGGTGGTCGTGAAGGCACCGGCGGCCGCTCAGGCCGGCGGAGGCCGGCTCGCCTTCCGCGCGGCCGGGTTCAAGCCGCGCATCTCGTCAATCGCGGTCTGGTCGGCCAACGTCAGCGACTACACCTTCGACACCGCGCCCGTGGATTGGTGGGTGGCCAGTGGCGAATGGGACGTCACGAACCGCTGGAGCTGCACGCCGGATTGGTCGTGGTTTGGCGGGTTCAGTGCGGGCGTCGCGGCGATCTGGCACAAGCGCCCGTTCGAGGGGAACATCGCGCTCGACTTCTACGCCGGTCCGAAGATGATCACGCTGGATAACGAGCGCAGTAAGGAGGCGATGGCCGACTTCAACGCCGCGCTGTGCGGCGATGGCCGGGATGTCAACAGCGGCTACGCCTTCATCGTCGCGGAGAACAGGACCGGCGCCCGGATCCTGAAGCAGGGGAAGGTAGTCGCGGAGAACCGCGCGTTCCGGCTGTTCACCCACGGGCACAACCGCTGGGCCAACATTCGCGTGGAGAAGCACGGCGGTCGGCTACGCCTCTTCGTGGAGGGCCAACTCACCGTGGAGTACACCGATCCGCAGCCGCTCTCTGGCGGCTACGCGGGCATCTGGACTCGAAACAACGGCATCATGGTGCCGCGCGTCACGCTCTACCACGAGGCTCTCGGCGAGCGACTCCTCTCGCTCCCCTGGAGGAGATGACGAGAGGAGACGCGTGGCGCGAAGAGGGGGAAAACAGCAGGAGCCGGGCAGGACAAAGGAAACACCTGCCCGGCTCAGGTAGAGTAACCCTCCCGGCGCGGCTGCTGTTATGTAATGGGGACCTGCTGAGAGCTGTGCTCCTGCTCGCTCCCTTTCTCCATACTCTCGGCTACCTTCTCGGTGGCCGACTCCATCATATGGGCCGATTCTTCAGCCCCGCGCTGGAAGCGGCTCTTCGCGCGCTCGATCAGCTCGGGCGCCTTCTGCGATACCTTCGACGGCATCTGCCGGAGGTTCGATGCCATGCTGGCGCCCGCCTGCCGGATCCGTTCCGCAGCCTTATGCTCCCTATCGCGTGTCCATTGCATGAGGTCGGAGCGCATCTCCTCACCCCGCTTCGGGGCCAGGAGAAGGGCGGCAATAGCGCCAACGGCGCCGCCAACAAGCACTCCCACCGTTGTGCTCGTAGCCCTGCTCATCTTCCTCTCCTCTCGGGGCACTGCACGCCCAAGTCCATTTACCCAGGCACTCCGTGGCAAAACCGGAGGAGAGAGGCCTCGCCGGCCTATGGCTCCTCGCCGTCTCCAACCGGCCCGGTGGCGACGCAATGCTGCAGCGTCGCGATCAGCTTGTGCAACGCGCGCACGTCGCGGCGCTCCATGCCAGCGCGCCCGAACACGCGGCGCAGCGTGTGCGCAAACGCCTCCGGATCATCGCGAAACGGCCGGAACCCGGTCGAGAGCATCAGGTCGTTCACGCGCCGGATCAGCGCCTCCTGCTCGGCAATATCAGCCAGATCGGCCTGCTTGCACAGCATCTTTCCCAAACTGGCCTGAAAGATCTCATACGCCACCACCTGCACCGCGTGCGAGAGGTTGAGCGACGGCATTCCCGCCGCCGCAGGAATCGTCGCGATCGCTTGGCAGTGCGTCAGGTCGCGCGTAGAGAGACCACAATCTTCCCTCCCGAAGAGGACGCCCACGCGATACCCCTGGCGCGCCATCTCGGCAATCTGCTTCGCCGCTTCGACAACAGGACGCAGATCGGGGAGCACGCCGATGCGTCGCCGGTTCGTCGTCCCCACCAGCAAGGTGAGATCGCCAATCGCTTCTTCGATTGTCTCGACACAGCGCGCGTTCTCCAGCACATCAAGCGCACCATGGGCCAGGTTTCGCGCCTCCGGCACGTCGATGAAAGGCGTTGGCCGCACCAACACCAGGTCGGTCAGGCCCATCGTCTTCATGGCGCGCGACGTGGAGCCGACATTGCCAGGAAACTGTGTCTCCATGAGGATAAAGCGCACATTCTGGAGGCACTCTGGGGGGCGCTGCGCAAACGCCCGATTGGATGACTTCCTCCCCATCGTGCTATGCCTGCCCCTTCAGATTGCGCTGGCTCACCTGCGCAGCCATCGCGCTCGCGATCTTTCGGAAGGCATCCGCCTGGCGCGACTCGGGGTGCGCGGCGATGCTCGGCGTGCCTTGATCGCTCTCCTCCACAATCGCCGGGTCGAGCGGCACGCTTCCCAGGAAGGGTGCATCCAGCGCCGCAGCCACCTTCTCGCCGCCCCCGCGTGGGCCGAAGATCGGCGTCTCCTGCTCGCAGTGAGGGCAGACGAAGCTGCTCATATTCTCCACGACGCCCAGCACCGGCACATCCATCTTCCGGAACATCAGGAGCGCCTTGCTGGCGATGCTGAGCGCCACCTCCTGGGAGGTCATCACGATCACCGCTCCCGTGAGCGGGACGGACTGGGCGAGCGTGAGCTGCGCGTCGCCGGTTCCAGGCGGGAGATCCACCACCAGGTAGTCCAACTCGCCCCATTCCACATCGGTGAGGAGCTGGCGCACCGCGCCCGCCACCATCGGCCCGCGCCAGATCACCGGCGCGTTCCCATCGATGAGGAAGCCGAGCGACATCAGCTTCACCCCATACCGCTCCAGCGGGCGCAAGCGGCCATCCACCAGCAGGGGCCGCTCCTCCGCCCCCATCAACAGCGGGATCGACGGTCCGTAGATATCGGCGTCCAGGATGCCGACGCGCGCGCCTGCCTCTGCCAGCGCCACCGCCAGGTTCACCGCCACCGTGGATTTGCCGACGCCCCCCTTGCCACTGCCCACCGCGATGACGTTCTTCACACCCGGTAGCAGCGCCTGATCCGCGCACGGACGCGAGGAGACCTTGCTCGTCACGCGAACGCGCACCTCCGTGACCCCCGACACGGCGCGCACCGCGGCCTCGGCGGCCTCGCGGATCTGGTTGCGGAGCGGACACGCCGGCGTCGTCAGCACCAGGTCAAACGAGACGGCGCCGTCGTCCACTTCCAGGTTCTGGATCATTCCCAGCGACACCAGGTCGCGCTGCAGCTCGGGGTCCATCACCTTCCCGAGGGCTGCGCGCACCTGGTCCACACTCACCTTGCTCTCGCTCACTCTCTTCTCCTTTAGTAAGCACCCGGATGGCACCCGCGTTGCGCTCGCGCCCTCCGGGATCTCTCATGCATTCGGAACGGTCCCACCGCCTTCAGGGGCATCGGATCGTGGTGTACAACACGGCCGTTTCACTCCGCGCCCGGTCCGCGCCAGAGCCATCTGATTCACCACGCACTGCGGCGAGTGCGGAATGCGACAGCGCCCGCAGAGGCGCTCGATGGCCGCGGCATCTTCGAAGGCATGGAAAAGAAACGCCTCGAGCGCATCGAGAAGCGCCTGGCGCTGCTCCTCCGGCATCCGCGCCAGGATCGCCTGCAGGCGGTCGGCGCGAAGACGCGCCACCTGATCCACCACCTGAGCACCCCGCGTGCTCAGCCGGAGCGCAGCCCGCCGTCGGTCGCGCGCATCATGCTGGCGGACCAGCAATCCCTTCTGCTCCAGCCGGGCTGCGAACTGGCTCGCCGCCGCGTAGGTCACCCCCAGGTCGCGGGCCAGATCCCCCACTCCGCCCACGCCTCGGCGATGCAAGCACTCCAAAGCAGCCAGCAGTGACGGCGTCATCCCCTCCACGCCGACGCCCCGGAGAACCTCCGTCGTCAAAGTCTCCGAAACCGCCCGGGCAAAGAGATCCGCCAACTGGCCCATATATGCCGTAGCATCAGTGCAATTCATGTAAGTCACTTAAACATCCTGGCCCCATTATACTGGATGCAGGCAGGCATGTCAAACCTTGAGAGCATGGCCTGAGATTCCGACATAGGGAGAGGGCCGCCCGCACGCGCGGAGCTCGAAGCTCCGCGCTGCTTTCCGGCAAAGCCCCTGCGGAGCTCCCCCTCCCAGCCAGCGCCGTTTTGAGACATCTGGGAGTATCCCCAACCCAGCCCGGCAGGGCTTCGCTCGCAAGCAGCGCGGTGATTTATCGCTGCGCGCCGGGTTGCGCCCTGCCTCCGAGGCTTCGGATTCCCTATGTCGGAATCCCAGAGCATGGCGCATTGGGAGCGGAGATGTCGGAACGCATGTCCTGTATGAGCAGAAAACCTTCGAATCGCCAGTCTTTCCGCAAATCAGACGGCTGTATTTCAAGCGTCCGCCAACGCACAGGGCGCTTGCCGTGCCTGCCTCGGCTTGACGCAAGGTGGGCACGATGGTAGAATGAGGCTGGGGAGCAGCCGTACGAAGGCAACCAAGAGGATATGGAACCCGAAGACAACCCGGACGCATTACCGCTATCGATTGTCCTTGGCCGGCCGGTTCGTAGCCCCCAGGGGGAGCTCCTGGGGAAGGTGGGTGACCTGATCGTCCGCATCGGAACGGAGGCTCATCCCCCGGTTACGGGCCTGGTCTTACGAACGGGCAATCGCGACTACTTCGTCTCGTGGCAACAGGTGCAGTCCGCGCTCGCCGAGGGCATCCGGCTCACTTCCGCCCGTGTTGATCTGCGCCCCTTCGCGCGCCGCGCGGGCGAGATGCTCCTTGCACGGGATCTGCTCGATCACAAGGTGATCGATATCGAGCGCCGCCGCGTGGTGCGCGTGAATGATGTGCTGTTGCACTCGGAGGGGAGCATCTGCCGGCTGGCGGGCGTCGATGCCGGCTCGGGCCCCATCTTTCGGCGTCTTGGGCTGACACGCGTCCTGGGCTTCCTCGGCTTCCGGCCGCGGAGTTCGCCGCTGGCGTGGAACACCGTGGAGTTCTTCGCCAGCGAGGTGCCGGTGCAGCTCGCCGTTTCGCACGCCGGCACGGCAGAGATGCACCCGGTCGAGATCGCCGGGATGATGGAAGGGGTGTCGCTCCGGCAGCGGCATGAAATTCTCGGTGCGCTCGATGATGAGACCGCCGCCGAGGCCCTGGAAGAGATGTCGCCGGAGCATCAGGCCGACCTGGTCGAAAGCCTGGATAGCGAGCGCGCCGCCAGCATTCTGGAGGAGATGGCTCCGGATAATGCGGCCGATCTTCTGGCGGACCTGCCCCAGGATCGAGCGCGAGAGATCCTGGGCCGCATGGAGCCCGAAGAGTCCGAAGAGGTGCGCGAGCTCTTGCAGTATCCAGAGCAGAGCGCGGGCGGGATGATGACCACCGACCTGGTCGCGGTGCCGCGCAGCTTCACGGCGGGCGAGGTGTTGGATTACCTTCGCCGCAGTGAGGAGCTGCCCCAGGTGATCCATGACATCTACGTCGTGGCCAGCCGCGAGGATCAGCGGCTCGTGGGCGTTGTGCCTCTGCGCGAGATCGTGATCTCGCCCCCGGAGCGCCCCCTCGGCGAGATCATGGAGACCGAGTTCATCCGCGTGCCCGCCACGGAGAGCAACCGCGAGGTGGCGCGGATGATGGCACGCTACGACCTCCTGGCCCTCCCGGTTGTTGATGAGCAGGGCATTCTCCTGGGGATCGTCACCGTCGATGACGCGATGGAGCTCCTTCTCCCAGGAGAGTGGACCAAACGCTTCCCTCGCTTCTTTCGCTCGTAAGGCGTCCGGGGCCCCCTGGCCCATGCCAGGAGGGCCACCCGGGAAGCAGCTTGCCACGAGCCGACGCGGCAGCCCCCCTGGCCGTCGTATATGTAAGGAGAGTAGCTGTCCGCGCCCCGTCAGGCGGTGCGGCAGAGCGACCTGTCGTGTGGTTGGAGAGGATGCGCATGCGGAGAACCGGGTTCCTGAGAGTATTGGCCATCATCGGACCCGGTCTGATCGCCGCCAACGCAGGCAACGATGCCCCTGGGATCGCCACCTACTCCTCGGCGGGCGCTCAGTATGGCTACAGCCTCCTCTGGGCGATGCTCCTCATCGCGTTTGGCGTCGCCATTGTCCAGGAGATGGCCGCGCGCATGGGCGCCGTTACAGGCAAGGGCCTCACCGACCTGATCCGCGAGAACTTCGGCGTGCGCTGGACTCTCATCGCGGTCATCGCCTTCCTCATCGCCGCCAGCAGCACCATCGTCGCCAACTTCGCCGGCATCGGCGCGGCCCTCGCCTTCTTCGGCATTCCGATCTATCTCTCCGTGCCGGTCATCGCCGCCCTCATCTGGTACCTGGTCGTGCGTGGCAGCTACACGGCGGTCGAGCGCGCCTTCCTCGCCATGTCGCTGGTCTTCCTGGGCTACATCGCGTCCGCGTTCCTGGCCCGGCCGGATTGGTCCGCCGTTGCCAGCGGGCTGCGGCCCCGGCTCCAGACGGACAGCGGTTACATCCTGTTGCTCGTCGCGCTCATCGGTACGACGATCTCGCCGCATATGCAGCTCTTCGTGCAGTCCGCCGTCGCCGAGAAGGGCATCCGCATGCGCGACTACCCCCTGGAGCGCCTCGATGTCTATCTCGGGTCGTTCTTTGCCTGCACGATCGCGACCTTCATCATCATCACGACTGGCGCGACGCTCCACCGACAGGGGATCACGATTGAAAGCGCCGCCGACGCGGCGATGGCGTTGCGCCCGCTCGCCGGCCCCTACGCGACCGCGCTCTTTTCCATTGGCCTCTTCGGCGCGTCGATGCTTGCCACAGGAGTGTTACCCCTGGCGACCGCGTATGCCGTCAGCGAGGCGTTCGGCTTCGAGCGAGGCGTCTCGCGCTCCTTCGAAGAGGCGCCCTTTTTCACCGGGCTCTTCACGGTGCTGCTTGTGATCGGTGCCCTGGTAGCGCTGATCCCTGGCATCAACCCGATCGATCTCATGATCTACTCTCAGGTGATCCAGGGCATCCTCCTCCCCGTCACACTCCTCTTTATCATGCGCCTGGTGAATGACCGCGATCTGATGGGCGACTATGTGAACAGCCGCCTGTTCAACTTCGCCGCATGGAGCGTGACAGTCGTGGTCAGCATCCTCTCGGTGGTGCTCATCGTGGTGACGCTGCTGCAAGCCGCAGGCGTGATCGCCTGAGCCGCGGGATGCTCTTGCGCTCGCTTGCGATGGAGCCGGATCGATGCGCGGCGAAGACACTACCTTCCGTGAGCCGTCTCTGGTTTGGCCTCAAGGTAGATCACCACATCACCCTCTCGGAGACGCAACCCCGGGAGGCGCTCGTAAGTAACCGTTCTCCCCTCGTGGTATACGCCCAGCACGAGTTTCCCGGATAGCTCCGGAATCTCGCTCGTCGTGCGCCCGGCATCGGCCTGGCAGAGCCGGTACTCCCCAAAACCCAGGCCCCGGCCAAAAGAGAGGATATCATCAACGAAACGCGGCGCATGGGTGAGGTGAGTGGCGATCGCGAGCATGCGCCCGCCCGATACGGGAGCGGCCACCACCACATCGGCACCGCTCTGATAGATGAGGGGAACGTTCTCTGCCTCCCGTGCGGCGGCCACCACGCAGATCTCGGGATTGAGGTGCTTCGCCGTCAGGCAGATGAGCACGGTGGTGTCGTCTCGATCCACATCCACGACGATGTCGGTCGCCTTCTCAATCACCGCCGCCTCGAGCGTCGCTTCCTTGGTCGCATCGCCGCGCAGCGCCGCCACCCCCAGGCGCGCCGCGTCTCGGGCCGCATCGGCGCTGGCATCGATCACCACGATCTCGTCCGGCGAGTGTCCAAAGCAGATCAACTCCTCGACGGTGGCATGGCCTTTCACGCCATAGCCGCAAACGATAATGTGATTGGCCAGCCGTCCCTTGAGTCGACGCATCCTGTATGCCTCTCGATAGCGCTGAAACACCAGTTCATACGCCGTGCCAATGAACAGGATCAAGACCACGATCCGCATCGGCGTCACCAGAAACGTGCTGATCAGCCGCGCGCGCGGCGTCACGGGGACAATATCGCCGTAGCCCACCGTGGTGATCGTGACAACCGCGAAATAGACCACGTCCGGCAGCTCTAACGGGCGCTCGGGGTGGGCGGTATCACGCAGCCCCGCGCGGTCCAGCCACAACACCAGGGTCACCAGGGCAACGAGCACGAGGACCGTCATCAACCGGCGAACGAGATCCGGAACGACACTCTCGTGCCCCATCACGACACTGATGCTCTGTCTTTCTCCTCGTCGCGGCATCGCCTTCACTACTCCCCCTCGTTGCCTACCCACTTTTTGACCGTGGCACACGCTTTCAGCACCAAGCGGTCACATCATCTAGACGGCTAGACACCTCGGGCCAGGCCATGTAACGCCTTCAGAACCACGAGAGGACCCCAGCGTGGCTCTGCTGGGGGAGTCCAAAGGGGTCCGAGTCTCCAGAGGCCGGCCAGCAGGAGGTCTCCCCGGATAGGAGGAACCCCTCGGTGTGAAGGGACCTGGAGGAAGAGATGGTGGATGCAGTACTACGCGCCGAGATGATGAGGAGCCAGCCAGACTACGTGGTGTACATGCCGAAAAGCCTGGATGGGTCCACCTTCGATACGGGGAACGAACACTTCCTGGTCTTTGAGGGGCCAGACGGCTCTCTGATGGCAATCTGGACTCAAAGCAGCTATGAGGGCGCGGGCGATCACCGCATTCTGTTTTCCCGCAGCGAGGATGACGGCGTCACGTGGGCGCCGCCGGTCCGGGTGGCTGGCCCCAAGCGCCCTGGCGATGGCTACATGGCCAGCTGGGGCTTCCCGCTGGTCTCCAAATCCGGGCGCATCTATGTCCTTTGGAACCAGTACCAGGGAATCGATGACGTGGTGCATCAGCACACCGGCACCATGGATTGCTGCTACAGCGATGATATGGGAAAGACGTGGTCGACACCCGCCACCGTGCCGATGCCGCGCAGCCCGCATGATGACCCGGACCCGAGCGTACCTTCCAATTGGATCGTCTGGCAGCTGCCGATCCGCGATCTGCGAGGGAGGTGGTTCACCGGGTTCACGCGCTGGGTGAGCAAGGCGGTGCGTACCCCTCCGCACAACGATAGCTGGACGGCCTGGGAAAGCGTCGTCGAGTTCATGCGCTTTGAAAACATCGATGACGACCCAGAGCCGGCGGAGATCCGCATCACCTACTCGGCCTGGGGCGACCAGGCGTTGCGAGTGCCCCACTACGCCAATCCGCTGTTGAGCATCGCTCAGGAGCCCAGTCTGGTGCGCCTGCCGGATGACCGTCTCTTCTGCGTGATGCGCACGATGTCCGGGTACATCTGGTACAGCCTCTCGGCAGACGATGGCGCCACCTGGAGCAATCCCCGCCCGCTGCTGCGCAAGGATCATGGCCGGCCGATCCTGCAACCCCTCTGCTGCTGCCCGATCTACCAGCTCGCGGATGGCCGCTATGTGCTCTTGCACCACAACAACGACGGCCGCTTCGAAGGGTGCACACCGGAGGAGACGGGCAAGAACCGCCGCCCGGCGTTCCTCGCCCTGGGTGAGTTTCGCCCCGGAGCCGAACAGCCGATATGGTTCAGCGAGTCGAAACAGTTCATGGACAACGACGGCGCGCGCCTCGGCCCGCTGAAGCGGATCGATATCGGCGTCTACCCGAGCTTCACCACGCGAAACGGGAACAACGTCCTCTGGCATCCCGAGCGGAAGTTCTTCCTCCTCGGCAAGCGCGTCTCCTCCGAGTTTCTGGCAGACCTGGAGGTACCCGAGAAGTGAGGTTCTGAGGGCGCGTGGCCAGAGCGCCTGCGCGATATTCGGAAGGGAAAGATCATGCGAGCGCGGCCAAACATCCTCTTCGTGATGACGGATCACACGAACGCGCAGGCCCTTGCGCCGGGGAGCCAGTGTCTGACGCCCCATCTGGATGCCCTCGCGGCCCAGGGGACGCGCTTCGCGCACTGCTACACCACGAATGCCATCTGCTCGCCGGCGCGCGCGTCGCTGATGACGGGGCTCTACCCCTCCACGCACGGCATGTGGGACTGCACGCACACCCAGCGCCGCGAATGGCTGGATGTTCCGCCCGACCGCTTCACCTACTTCTCGCGCATCCTGGCGGAGGCCGGATATTACAACGCCTATTTCGGGAAGTGGCACGTCGAGCAGAGCAACCAGCTGGAGCGTTTCGGATGGCATGAATATGACCTCGGATGCGCCAGCGCCCGGCCCCGGCGCATCCCCGGCACCGAAGTGGTCATGCCCAAGGAGGGCTATCGGGATTACCTCCTCGCCGCCGTCTCCGAAGACGACGCCATCCCGAGTCACCCCGCTTTCGACCGCGGCATCGACTTCATCCAGCGGCACGCTTCGGCGCAGCATAGCGACCGGCCCTTCTGCTGCTTCATCTCTACCTCCGAGCCGCACGATGCCTACGTCCCCCCGAAGCGGTTCTTCGAGCGCTATGACCTCTCAAGCATCCGGGTCAGCCCAACGCTGCGCGAGGACCCCGCCGGCAAGCCGGAGATCGTGCGCCGGATGCGCGCCGTGTGGGAAGGGCTTTCCGAGGCCGACTGGCAGCGGATCACGGCGGCCTACTGGGCCACAATCACCTTCCTGGATCACGAGGTCGGACGCCTCCTGCGCGCGCTCCGCGAGACGGGCCTGGATGAAAACACGATCATCGTCTTCACGAGCGATCACGGCGATATGCTGGGCGGGCACGGGCTTTTCGCCAAGGGGATCGGCACACCCTACGAGGAGGTCTACAACATCCCGCTGATTATGCGCGTGCCCGGAATGACCGGCCCGAACCCCGGCGCGGCTCCCGACCCCGCCAGGCACGCGCGGGTGAGCACCGTGGATCTCGGTCCGACGCTGCTCGACCTCTGCGGGGCGCCGCCGCTCCCGGACGCGCAAGGCCGGTCGATCCGGCCTCTGCTCGAAGGCAGGTGGAACCCTGAGGAGTGGCAGGAGGCGTATGCCGAGTTCTACGGCCAGCGCTTCGTCTACACCCAACGCATCGTCTGGCACGGCGACTGGAAGTACATCTTCAGCCCGGGCGGAATCGATGAGCTGTATCACCTCGGCAATGACCCCCACGAGCGCCACAATCTGGCGCAGGATCCGGCATTCCGCGAAGTGCTGCATGCGATGGTGAAGCGGATGTGGCGCAAGATGCGCGCCATCGGTGATGAGTCGCTGCTGAAAACGGAGTATGCCACCCTGCGCATTGCGCCCGTGGGGCCGGGCAACTGAGTGCTTTCGTGCCGCGGGAATGCAGGAATAGGCAGGCGTCTGCCGATTTGTAGTATAATAGAGTAGCATCTTGTCCGTGGGAGGTGGAGTGGATGGAAAGGCAAGATCAACAGATGCCGTGGTGGGCGCGCCTGGTCGCGGTGTCCGTCATGCTCCTGGTCAGCCTGGATCTTCTCCTGGTAGGCTGCGCGAGCCTGGGCCGGCCCGTGTTTCCGGCACTGACCAGGCACCTCGCGGCGGCCCAGCAAGCTGCGGCGCTCGATGGTGAGGTCCAACGCCTGCGCGATCGCTACGCCAGCTTTCGGCGGCGCTTCGATGCACGCGCGGAGGCTGCTCGGCCCGAACATGTCCGGAATCGGGCTATCGTGAGGGAAAGCATAGAAAGGGTGAGTCAATGAGGAACAACCCAGAGAATGGCAAGAGCAACAACCGGATTACGGAGGACTACGTCCTGCTCGATTCCGCTATGGGCGCCCTGGACTTCACCAACACCGATGCCTGGCGGATCTTCCGGATCATGGGCGAGTTCGTGCATGCCTTCGAGACGATGTCGAAAGTGGGGCCCGCGGTCTGTTTCTTCGGTTCGGCGCGCATTTCACCCGACCACCGCTACTATCAGGCGGCGGAGGCAACCGCCGAGATTCTGGCCCGGCATGGGCTGGCGATCATCTCTGGAGGCGGCCCCGGCATCATGGAAGCCACGAATCGAGGAGCCCAGAAGGGCGGCGCGCTTTCGGTCGGCTGCAACATCGAGCTCCCCTTCGAGCAGAAGCCGAACGACTACCAGGACGTGACGCTCAATTTCCACTACTTCTTCTGCCGCAAGACCGTCTTCCTGAAGTACTCCTCTGCCTTCGTCATCTTCCCGGGTGGCTTTGGCACGATGGACGAGCTGTTCGAGGCGGCCACGCTGGTACAGTGTCGCAAGGTGAAACACTTCCCGATCGTCCTCTTCGGAAGCGACTACTGGGGCGGCCTGTTGAAGTGGATGCGCGAGACGATGGAGCAGCGCGAGCACTGCATCGGCCCACACGACCTGGATCTGCTGCAGTTGACCGACGATACGGAAGAGGCAGCGCGCTTCGTGCTGCAAGGCATTGAGGAGATGAAGCAGCGCCAGCAGAAGATTGCCGCCAGCCACGGCCTGGAGGCATCACAGCTCCTGCCTGGCCGCGTGCTCCCGAAATGGTGATCGCGATGGGCCGCGCAGGCCGGTATTCAGGGCGATGCATTCGCCGGGGAACCACCCCACGCGCTCGCTCCCAGGCGAATGCTTCGCCGCGCGACGAAGCATCCCCAGGTCACGCGGCGAACCGGAACGCATAGAGATCCGCGTCCTTCAGGCGCACGCGCAAGCGCACCTTCTTCCCGGCGAGGGCGCTCACATCACTCGTGCCATTCCATCGCACCAGGCGCTCCAGCTCGTCGCCGTAGATCTCAGGGCACTCCCCCAGCGTGAAGCCGGGAATCGCGCGTCCGGCCTCATCCTGTAGCTCGACTTGCACGTTGCCTGCGGCAGAAGTGGCGTAGTTGATCGCCAGTCGTCCCCCAGAAAAGAGCAGCGGCCGCGTCACCACCTCGCCCTCCGCGTAGCCGGCGCGCACCGAGGCGAAGCCATCCACGCGCAGCGTCGCCCGGCGCAGCCGGCAGCTCGGATGCCGGTAGTGCTCTACGTAGTAGAGCGAAATCTCCTCCGGCGAGGTGGGCACCACGCCAAATGCCACCCCGATGTTCCGGTCGGTCCAGTTCCGCGGGTCGTGTCCGGGCCGGATGAACGCCTCCATGAAGGTGCGGTCAAAGTGGAGCCCGTCTCGGCTGGTGAGGAAGACCGCGTCCGAGAGTCCAGGCTCTCCATGCCCGGGATCCCACTGGCGGTCTGGAACGAAGCGCTTTGGAAAGGCGAGGAGGAGCTCCGGCGCGCGGAAGTACGGCGTCGTGGCGTTGGTGTAGAAGTGCTCTGCCGGCGTCTCTCCCAGATCAATCCATTGCGGCTCCGTCCAATGAATGAAGTCGTCGGAAGTGGCCATGAGCACGGCGCGCACTCCCTCGCGAAAGCCGCGGAAATAGGCAGCATAGCGGCCGCGCGCACTGTCCCAGAAGGCGACGTTCTGCGAGTCGAAGGCGCCCTGGGTGATCACCGGCTCCTCGCGCAGCATCCGCCAGCGGATCCCGTCCGCGGAGACGAAGGGAACCAGCGAGTCCCGAGGGCCGGCGCTGGCGAGCGCCTTCCAGCGGTGCTCCGGCAAGGCCGCGGGATTGGTATCCAGGAAGGGAGTGAAGTTGTGGCATCCCCGGCCCATCCAGACGATGTTGTTCGCCCGAGAGCCCTGGATCTCGAACAGCCCGAGCTCCGGCTTGCTCCAGGCGATGCCATCCCGGCTTTCGGCATAGCAGGTCACTTCCGGCATGCCCGGGTTGCCGGCGCCCCGGTAGTAAGCTCGGTAGAGACCGCCCTCCTTCGCCACGGTCACATAGAAGCTGTGGCGGCCTTCCCAAGGGAGGTCAAACGGGAAGGAGACCTCGCGCGGCACCGGAGAGTGAAGCCGCAGCTCCGTGTTCACGGCGCGATCGATCAGGTAAGAATCGACGAAGAGCTGCAGGCGATCGCCAATCTCTATCGCGCCCTTCCCGGCACCGGTGGCAGTGACCCGTTCCATCGGCTTCCTCCTTACCTCGGACGCCCTCGAGGCGGTGCTCGAACTTCCGCCCGGCAGCCGCCACTCGTGGCCGGCGCCCGCCCATGCCCCCGGTGTTCGCCTGGGATGCGCCTATTCCTCCTGTGGCGCGAAGCGGTAGGGCTATGCCTCCATGACAATCGGGATGATCATCGGCTGCCGTCCCGTCACGGCATAGAAGAAGCGGCTGAGCGAAGAGCGCACATCTGCTTTGACCGTGCCCCAGTCGGGCACGCCCTCGCTCTCCTGCAGAGACTCGAGATCGGCGCGGATCCGCAGCTTCGCCTCCTCGATCAACGGCTCCGACTCCTGCATGTAGACGAAACCACGCGAGACGATCTCCGGGCCTGCGATCACCTTGCCGGTATCGCGCTCGACCGTGATCACGGCGACGAGGATCCCATCCTGCGCCAGGAGCTGGCGGTCGCGGAGAACGATGTGGCTGACATCGCCAATCCCAAGCCCATCCACCATGATCGGACCGCCATCGATATGCCCGGCGATGGTGGCGCTCCCGTCGCTCAGCTCCAGGATATCCCCCGGCTCCATCTTGAGCACGCGATCGGCAGGGTGCCCGAGCGATTCCACCAGGCGCGCATATTGAGCCACGTGCCGGCGCTCACCGTGGAATGGGAGCACGTAGCGGGGGCGCACCAGGTTGTACATCATCTTCTGCTCATCCTGGTAGGCGTGCCCGGAAACGTGGACCGGCGCCAGGGGATGGTAGACTACATCCGCGCCCAATCGGAAGAGGTGGTTGATCGTGCGGTTCACCAGGTCCTCGTTCCCCGGAATCGGCGTAGCCGAGATGATCACCGTATCGCCGGGCTGGATCTGCACCTTCTTGTGCTCCTCCGAAGCCATCAACGAGAGCGCTGACATCGGCTCGCCCTGGCTCCCCGTCGTCAGGATGGTAACCTGATGGCCGGCGAGGAAATCGATCTCCGGCACCGCGATGCGGGTATCGGCAGGCACGTCCAGATAGCCAAGCTGGGAGGCAATGTCGGTGTTGGCCGCCATGCTCCGCCCCAGAATCGCCACCTTGCGCCCGAAGTCGGCGGAGACCTGGATCGCCTGCTGGATGCGGTGAATGTTCGACGCAAACGTGGCGATAATCACCCGGCGCTCCGCGCGCTGGAAGACATCGTAGAAGGTTTGCCCGACGATCCGCTCCGAGGGCACATAGCCCGGCCGCTCCACGTTGGTCGTATCGGTGATCAGGAGGAGCACGCCCTGATTGCCCAGGCGCTCGAAGCCGGCGAAGTCCGTCATCCGACCATCCACCGGGGTGGGATCGAACTTGAAGTCGCCGGTGTGGACGATGATGCCCTCCTTGGTATGGATGCCGAGGCCGATCCCATCAGGGATGCTGTGCCCGACGTGCATCGTGTCGATGGTGAACGGCCCGATCGTGACGGTCTCACCCGCCTCGATGACATGCTTGGTCGCCTGCTCCTCCAGGCCCCACTCGGAGAGCTTGGCATCCACCAAGCCAAGGGTGAGCCGCGTGCCCCAGATTGGCACGTTCAGGTCACGCAGGAGGTACGGCAGCGCGCCGATGTGATCCTCGTGGCCATGGGTCAGGATAACGCCGCGCACCTTATCGGCACGCTCGATGAGGTAGCGAAAATCGTTGATGACGATGTCGACCCCGAGCATATCGTTCTCGGGAAACATGAGCCCGCAGTCGACGATCAGGATGTCGTCGTCCTGCTCGACAATCGTCATATTCTTCCCAATCTCGGTAACACCCCCGAGCGGGATTACACGAAGCATAAAGTCCTCTTGGCGGCCGTAGTGAGTTGTCAGGCGGAGGCCGGCCAGGCTCCGCCCCGGCGTTCGCGTTGGGGATGGCATCGTGAGGTAAGGTCGCCACGCTGAGCGTAGCGAAACACCCCCGAAAGGGAGATGCTTGGCTGCGCCCAGGATGACGGGCCACGATGGCGTCCGAACCCAAATGGAACACCCCTGCGTCCCTCGGATCTCGGACGGCACTGCCGAAGACGAGACGGGGAACGCATGCCTTCTCGTTCCTCTGTAACAATTATAGCGGATCACCCCATGCGGATCAACAGAAGCCTCCCGCCTCACGAACGCGCGCGCTGCGTCCAACGAGTGGTTGACCGCCGGCCTCAGAGATGCTATGATTGGGCGCGGAGAGAGATGATGCGCATCGCTTTGACTATCGCCGGGTCCGACTCTGGTGGAGGCGCCGGCATCCAGGCTGATCTCAAGACTTTCGCCGCGTTCGGCGTCTTCGGCACCTCCGCGATCACCGCCATCACGGCCCAGAACACCCTCCGGGTGGAGCGCGCGGATGCCCTCGATCCGACGCTGGTGGGGGCACAGATCCGGGCCGTTGCCACCGACCTGCACCCGCACGCCGCCAAGACGGGCATGCTTGCCAACGCCGCCATCATCGACACGGTGATCGCGTGCGTTACCGAGTTCAACATCCACCCCCTGGTGGTCGATCCCGTAATGGTGGCCTCGTCTGGCGACGTCCTGCTGGAACCCGAGGCGGTCGTGGCACTGCGTTCGCGGCTACTCCCGCTCGCCGACCTGATCACCCCGAACCTGGCCGAAGCGGAGGTACTCACGGGCCAGCCGGTGAGAGACGAGTCGGAGATGCGCGCGGCTGCTATCGCGCTCGTGGAGATGGGAGCCAGCGCCGCGCTCGTCAAGGGAGGGCATCTCTCCGGGGATGAGATGGTCGACCTTCTCTTTGATGGCCGCGAGTTTCACGCATTGCGCGCGCGCCGCCTCCCGGCAGACAACCCGCACGGCACGGGATGCACGCTCTCGGCAGCCATCGCCGCCGGGTTGGCGCGCGGCGTCTCGCTTCCTCTCGCCGTTTCGCGGGGCGTGGAGTATGTTCGGCGGGCGATTGAGACGGCACCGGGCCTGGGCCGCGGTCGCGGTCCTCTCAACCACTTCCCGGAGAGCTCCCCAACAAGGGAGTAGGCCGGTGAACAGGCGCAGCCAGGCGCGGGCTCAGCAGCCCCCTCCGGGCCTAGCCGCCGTGTGCTGCAGCTGCCCCACCTATCGCGTTAAGCTCCGCTCCTTCCATGCCGAATTCGGAGGTGGCGGTCCCTCTGGAGCGCCGGTGAGATTTCAACCGAAGGAGCATGCGAGTGGTGACCGTGCCGATAGAGCCTCCCGTATCCGGCCAGCCCGTCCCTTCCGCGCTGCCCGCGCCTGTTGCGCCCGATGCCGGTTTCTCGCGATTGCTTGAGGAGACCCTCGCGCAGCCTGTAGTGGCGGATCCCTTACCCATCCCAGAACCCGTCGTGAGTGAGGACGCGCCCTCCACTCACGCGACAGTCGATGGGATCCCCCATCAGGCCGGCCAGGCGGTGATCTGCCTCCGTGAAGGGCAAGGCCAACCGGTACCGGATGCCGCGCGGCCCGTGGTCAGTTCCGAGAGCGCCCCACCTGACCAGGAGGTGGACGCCCAGGCCTCTGATCCACCCCTCCGTGCGGAGCAAGAGCCCGAGGAGGGGGCGGAGCACGCTCTCTATCCGACACTATTGCCGGCGCTGATCCCCCAACCCGCCCCCGAGCCGGCTGCGCCTGCGGCAAACCCCACTGCGGACGGGTCGTCAGATCGCCTGGTGGCGCGCGCGGCGGATGCCGTACGCCCGCATCACCCGTGGGAGAACACCGACGGCCGTCCGATGCCGGTCGCGGAAGCGGGAACAAGCGCACCGGCTCATGAGTCTCGCGCCAGTGCCGACGCCGAGGGTGCAGGAGCCCCTCTCCCACCCCAGGCACCAGCTCCAGCGCCGGCAGCCCGGATCGATTTTGGTAGCGAGAGCCCGGCGGTTCCAGAAACCGCTTCGGTTTACGATACATCTCAACCCACGGATAGCGCGCGAGAGGCAACTCCGCAGCAGACCAGAATGTCTGATCGAGCGCATGAGACACCGGCCTCCGTCCGGCCGGCAGACCATCCCCCGGTGAGCGAGGCCATCAAGCCCTCGCGGCCAGTGGAAGCACTCGTCGCGCCCGCGCCGTCGCAGCCATCCGAGCATCCGGGGCCGGCCGCCACAGTGGCATCCCTGGGCGCGGGCAGCCAGCCAGCGGAGCCCCGTCTCGCGCTGCTCAACCTGGTTACCCCCCCAGAGGAGCTGATTCTCGATCCGACCGCGGTTCCAGTGGCGAGCGCCACGAGAGTGGCCGCCTCCGATAGGCCGGCAGGTCCCGCCCCCGTGGAAACGGCGTGGGAAGCACGGGGGGCAGTCCTGGAAGACATCCTCGCCGCTTCTCGCAATCGCTCAGCCCAGGGCGGGGAGAGCATGCTGACGGCAGATCCAATGCAGACCGAGGTGCCACCGGCACACAGCGCCCCCGATGGCGTGGCGGACGGCGCGCTCCGCTTCGTGGAGGGCATGGAGCCCGCTCGGATTCCAGCTGGCGACGAGTCGGCACGAGCGGCGGTCGCACCGCGCCAACGGGAACTCACCCTGCTTCGCAGCACGATCCCCGCGCAGAACCTGCTGCATCCGATTCCCGAAGACGCGCACAACGTCGAAGCGGCCCAAGAGAGTGACTTGCCCGCCGGCATCCCGGCGGTGGAGAGCGGCGAGAGTGCAGCTACGGGCGATACCATCGGCCTGCGTCCAGAGCAGGGAGTCCTCCATTCGCCGCAGGTCACGAGCGCCAGCCCTAGTGGGGCCGAGCCAGCGCGCGCTGTTGCACCCACTCGATATGAGGGACTCGCGCTTGACGGTCCCGCGCAACAGATTGTGACGGCGGCGCATCTTCGCCTGCGAGGCGATGGTGGGACCGTGGAAATGCGCCTCGATCCCCCTGAATTGGGTCAGGTCCGTCTCCAGGTGACGCTGCAGGATGGCGTCCTGGTTGCCCACCTGGGCGTAGAAACGGCGGCAGCTTGCCAGCTACTCGAGGGCCAGGCCGCGGCGCTTCGCTCCGCGCTCCTCGATTGTGGGCTGCCAGTCCAGTCGCTGGAGATCAGCATGGGCCTGGAGCATTCCAGTGGGCACCCGGCCCACGCCAATCAAGAGGAGACGCCCCGTTGGGGCCAGCAAAGCCCCCCCGAGGGTGTGCCAGTCTCCCCGGCTTCACCAGCGCCGGGGCGGTCCTCGCACCGAGTCGCGGGGATCGACTATTTCGCATGAGACGCCGCCAGGTCGAGGTGCTAAAGCCAAGGCGCTCGTCTGCCGATACAGATAAGGGGCACCTTGGTGTTCGAGTAGGGAGAGCATGGGCAGGCGCGGGTAGGCGAGCAGGATGCGCCGGAATCGACGCCGGCCCGAAGTGTGTGCATCCCGCTCGCTGGAGCGTACGCGGTCCCTCGGTGGAGCATGCCCGAGGGCACACTGCGGCTGCCCCGTGAAAGCGCCTATCCAGGAAGGGCTTCCCGGATCAGGGATTGCGTCTGTTCGGCTATCACGCCGGATGGACTCTCAGGTAGAGGAGCTTGGGTACGATGACGGATCAGCCTCTGAGCCAGGAGATGATCGACGCGCTGCTACAGCAGGCAGAGGGCGCCGGATCGGCGCCTGCCGAGAGTTCAGACAAGGCGGCGCCACCACAGCCGGGGGATGCGACCCCCGTTGCGGAGGCCGCTGCCAGGGAACCAAGCGCCGATACCCCCAACGAGGCCGCCGCCGCACCGCCCCCAGAGGCAGGCGCCAAAGAGGGGGCCGTCCCAAGCGGGAGCCCATCTGCGTCGCCTGCGCCCGCTGCAGCGCCAGCCGTCCCCCAGGATGTGCCTGGGTTCCAGATCAGCGCGCCGAGCCCAGGCCCGCTGGGTAGCGCGCAGGGCGGCACTGATAGCACGGCGGGGCCTACCGTGCGCCCCGCGCTCTTCTCTCCCCTCCCGGCCTCGCCCCCCCAGGCTGGCGGCTCGTCCATCGATCTGCTGCTGGATGTGCCCCTTCAGGTGACCGTTGAGCTGGGACGGACTCAACTCTCCGTGCGCGAAGTGCTGGGGCTTGGCACCGGTTCGGTCGTGGAGCTTGAGAAGCTGGCGGGAGAACCCGTCGACCTGCTGATCAACGGCCGTCTGATCGCCCGTGGCGAGGTGGTGGTGATCGACGAAAGCTTCGGGGTGCGCGTCACGGAGATCGTGCGTTCGGGCAGCGCAACGCTGCATCGATAGGAGTTCGAGGAGAGGAGAGTATGGTCGCCGAGGTATCTGAGCAAACGCGTTCGCGGCCTGTATCCATCCTGGTGGTGGATGACGATGCCATGGTGCTCCAGGTGATGGCCGCCGGTCTGCGCCAATCCGGCTATGCCGTGACCACCACGACAAGCCCACTGGATGGCCTGCGGATCCTGCGCGAGAACGTGTGCGACCTGGTGATCAGCGATGCCTACATGCCCGAGATGGATGGCCTCACGCTCGCAGAGACCGCGAACGGCATCTTCCCCGAGCTGCCCATCGTCATGCTTACCGGCTTCGGCACCGTAGACCTGATGCGAGAAGGACTACGCCGGGGCGCGAGCGACTTCATCACGAAGCCGTTTCGCATGCGTGATATTCCGATTATCGTCGAGCGCAACCTGGAACGCAAGCGTCTGGAGAAGGACCGCCTCTCGGAGCGGAGCGGCCGGATCCTCTTCCAGGCGATCACCTCGTTGCTCACCGCGGTGGATGCCAAGGAGCACTGCACGGCCCAGCACTCCCGCCGCGTTGCCGATATCTCGCTCCAGATCGGTGCCGCCCTGCAGCAGCCGGAGGCAGAGATGCGCGTCCTCGAGCTGGCTGCGTGGATGCACGATGTGGGGAAAATCGGGACTCCTGATGCGATTCTCCGCAAGCCGGGCGGGCTCACCGACGACGAGTGGCAGGTGATGCGAGAGCATGCAGCCAAGGGCGGCGAGATCATCGCGCAGATCGAGGACCTCCGCTATCTCGCCTCCGTCATCCGCCATCACCATGAGCGCTATGACGGCACCGGGTATCCCGATCGACTGCGGGGCGATGCGATCCCCCTCCTTTCCCGAATTATCGCCGTGGCCGACGCCTTCGAGACGATCACCTCGGACCGGGGCTACCGCAGCAGCCGCCCGGTTTCGGTCGCGGTTGATGAGTTGAAGAGGCATAGCGGCACGCAGTTCGATCCCGTCGTTGTGGAGACGCTCCTGCGCCTGCTCGAGAGTGGCCGGGTGCTCTAGTCGCGCGCTCCTCCCCCAGCGATTGTCCCCCTCGTTCAGGGAAGACGGGCCCGCCTCCGCTCCGCCCCTGCCCCACCAGCCCGCGGCACCCCGGTTGCACTATTACTCCATGGGAGGGCTGACACTCATGGAGAGCGACCACCTTTGGAGACTCTACAAGGAGACTGGTGACCTTGCCGCACGGGAGGAGCTCATCCTCCGCCACGCCTTTCTCGTTCGCTGCGTCGCCGATCGGTTGGGGTTCACCGGGTCAGCGGGGCTTGATCGCGATGACGTGATCTCCTACGGCATCATCGGCTTGATCGATGCCGTAGAGAAGTATGGCGCCTGTCCCAGCCCCTCGTTCGAGTCGTATGCTAGGCTCCACATCCGCGAGGCGATTCTCAACGCGATCCGGGCGCGGCGCGGGCAGCCTCGGTCATTGCACGCCTCGGCAGACGCCATCGAGCAAGCGGTGAGTGACCTGCAGCAGCGCCTGGGTCGGCACCCCACGATGGAGGAGGTGTCGGCAGCCACCGGACTCAGCGAGGAAGAGATCGAACGGGTTCTCATCTGCCTCGAGAGCGACGGTACCGCGTTGTCTGAGAGCGGCGACCTCCCCGAGGGCGCTTCGGATAACCTGACACTGATGCCGCCGGACAACGGCGATGACGCGCCATCGCCGGCTGATCCGGGAAGGACGGCGAGGGCCGAGCAGCGCCGCATCCTCATCGAGGCGATCCGCAGGTTGCCTCCCGAGGAACGCCTTCTCCTCAGCCTCTACTACATCGAGGAGCTGACGCTTCCGGAGATCGGACAGGTGATGAACCTGCCCGAGGCACAAGTCTCGCAAATCCACACAAAGGCGATGATGCGCTTGCGCGCGCACCTGCGCACGCAGGCCGATCTCTTCGCGGCAGCCTGAGGAGAAACCGGTGATCCATCTGACGCGCCTCGATAGCGCCCCGATTGTAGTGAACTGCGACCTCGTCGAGAGCATCGAAGCCACCCCGGATACTCTTCTTTCCTTGACCACGGGGAAGAAGATCCTGGTCAAGGAGAGCGTCGCCGAGGTGGTCGAGAAGGTGGTTGCCTTCAAGCGCCTCATCGCGGCAGGGCCGCGAACGGATGGGGCTATGAACGCGGCACGGGATGAGCCCGCACGTGGCACGCCATGAATCGCGCGCTCCCGCGCGCGGCGTTTCCGGGGTGCTCTGGGCACTCACATGAGGTGCGCACGCGCGAACGCGCCTGGCTTGATGATACACGCCCCATCGATCGGACCCAGGCGCAGCAGATGGGCATCACTGCTGATGAGGTAATCGGCGTCTCCCTCCAGGGCGCACTCCAGGAACTTATCGTCTTCCGGGTCATCCTGCACCAGGTGAAGAGTGCGCGTGGGGCACACTTCCTCCGCATCCTCCAGCAGCAGGCTCACCCGATGTCGAAACGCCTCGCTCGTATGGGCCTTGCGCAGGATGTGGTCCATCTCGCGGCGGATGGCGGCGCTATAGAGAAGCTGCAATTGGTTCTCCTCACACGCACTCAGCACGCGTGCCGGCGCACTGCGCGGATTCCAGTAGGCCGCCACGAAGAGGTTGGTGTCGAGCACCACCCGCAATCTCGCCGGCCGAACCACCATCCGCAATGCGACAACCCGCCCTCCTTGCTCGCCCATACTCTCCTTTTCGGCGTCACTGCGCGCCGCCCTGCCTTGCCCGGCGCCCACTGGAAGGATCCGGGCCGCCGGGAGCGAAAGGGACGCTATCCGGCGCTTCCAGCCGCACGCAAATCAGACCCTGTACCTCCACAACTCAAGCCAAAGGGAACCGCAGAGAGCGTACCTTCTTGGCAAGCTGATGAAAAGGACAGATCCGAATGCCGTTTCCCAGCCCCAGAGAGCACATGCGGCACTGGCACTTCCCGGTCGTCATCCTCTGCCTCCTGCTTCTTCCGGCGGCTGATGCTGCAGCCGCCACGAGCCTGACGCCGGCGACCCTGAGTGCCCTGGTGCATGCGAAGAACGAACCTGGCGCTGCCAGCAGTGCGGCACTCCACCTGCGTGGCAACAACACCCTGGTTCTCCTTCCGGTCGCGGGCGCCCAGGCGGGCGTGGCGTTGCGCGCCCATGCCGGAGCGAGCGCGTCTCAGAGCGTTCGCTATCGCGTGGTTCGCGCGAATGGCCACGAGATCCACGCAGGCGCATGCGCTCCTGGCAAGGAGGTGGCGTGGACTATCCCCGCCGGGGTGCGCTGTCTCCTGCAGATTGAGGCGGGCCAAACGCCCGCGACTCTGGAGGTGCGCAACGCAGGAATCGGAACGCACGCAGCGCGGAACGCACCGGCGCATCTCGACCGCGGTGCGGGCCAGCAGTGCTTTCTCGTGCCGAAAGGCACTCGCTCCTTCACCCTCACCGCCCGTGCTGAGGGCGGAGCCGGGAAGGCCGTCGTGCGTGACCCATCCGGTCAGCCGGCCGCCAGCGCCACGCTCTCCTCGGGCGAGGATGCGCTCCTGAAGGTGACGGTTGACGCGAAGAGGAGCGACCGCTTCTGGTCGGTATCGGCCGAGCCAGCGGGAGAAAAGGGGTTCACCAGCGTGCGCCTCGCCTTCAGCGGCGAGATCCCGCCGTTTCTGGCGCCGGATCCCAGTGGCCTGGCGCTTCCCTTCATCCACTACCCTGCGGTCGGCGCACTCCTGATGAGCGATGGCAACCGGTCTGCGACCATCGAGGCGGTGATCGCCATAGAACCCCAGGCCGATCGCTTCGTGCGCGCGCAGATGAGGCGCGCGGGGGCCTCACGCGCGATGTGGACGACACGGCCTTCACCGTTCACGACGGGTCGAGTGCGCATCCTGCTGCCTGATCGCCTCGCCTCTGGCGCCTATGAGCTGAAGACCACTCTGCAGGACCAGCAAGGGGCGATCGTGGCAACACACGCGCAGCCGATCCACGCCGCGAGCGGGTTCGCGCACGTCGGGAAGGAGCGCCCCCTGCTGGAGTTGATCTGCCAGCCTCAATCCGATGATTCCGGCGCAAGCTACCAGCTGCGAGCCCGGGTGGGAATCGACCCCACCTGCTACTCGCAAGTGCGTATACAGAGGGCCCTCTATCGGGAGGGAGAGAGCCAACCAGCCTTCAAGGAGGAGCTCGGCCACCCCACGGGAGAGGTATTGCCGCTGAAGACCCCGGCGGGCGTCTCGGGCGGACTCTACCGGATGGCGCTGAACCTCGTGAGCCAGGAGGGCAAGCCACTCGCCACAACCTCTAGGAGCTTCTATCTGGAGGGCAATCGCTGCTTCATGGAGGTGCCTCCACCCGCGCAGGCAAAGAAAGCGCCGCTGAATAAGAGCCAGCGCACGCGCGGATACGTTCTCTTCTCGCGGGTTTACCACGAGGCGTTCCCTTACAACTACGAGCCGCCCTGGGAAGATATCGGCCGGCCGCTGTACGTCTGGGCAACGCCCGGAGAGGATGAGCCGGCGACGTTCGGTGTTTACACTCTCAAGCCCCTCCAGAAGGCGCGCGTGAAGGTAGGAACCCTCTCTCGCGTTGGCGGAGGCGGCGTCATCAATCCCTCCAGCATCGAGGTGCGCCTGGCTCGCTTCTGGCCCCAGCGCACCAGCGATCACAGTGCCACCTACCGCCTGATCCCGGAGCTGCTGGAGCCGGTCACCACGGCGACGATCCCAACCGGTCGCATCTCGCAATACTGGCTCACGCTTCACATTCCGCCCGGTACCCCCGCGGGCGATTACCGGGGAATGATCACCTATCAACCGGAGAATGCCCCGGCGTCGCAGCTCAAGCTGCTGGTGAAGGTGCTCCCATTCCGGCTGGAGCGGCCAGCCTCGCGGACGTGGGGTCTCTACGCCGACAGCACGCGGTGGCGCGGCGCTACAGACGCCACCATCGAGCGCGAGATGCGCGACATGAAGGCGCACGGGATCGACTCGCTCGCGCTCTCCGCGCTTGCCCACGGCACGCTGACCCACGCGGGCGAGAAGCTCACGGTTGATTTCACGCCACTCTCGCGCCTGATGGGGATCTACAAGCGAGTGGGGTTGCGCGGGCCGGTGATCCTCGATCTGCGCGATCTCCCCCAGGTGATAGCGCAAGCTGGGGGTGCCAGCACGAAGCCGGATGACCCTGTAGTGCAACGCCTGGCCGGTATCGTGCTCTCGGAGCTGGCGATGCGCGCCGAAACGGAGAAGTGGCCGCAGGCGGTCTACCAACTCGCGGACGAGCTGAACGCCCATTCCGCAAGCTCGCTGGCCACGGCACGGGCACTCCTCTCGCTTGGCAAGACCGCGTCACTCCCCACTCTGGCCTTCCTCGCTAGTCCCCAGGACGGGATGAGAGAGCTCGACGCGCTCATCGATCTCCCGTGCTACGGCGCCGAGGCCGTCGCCGGCGACAAGGACGGCGCCCTGCGCAAGGCGCTCAAGGAGGCGAACAAGCCCCTCTGGTGGCACGGGAGCGGCTGCACCTCCCCCCGGCTAGAGGGAAACCTGACCGCCAACCGCTACCTGACTGGCATCGCATTCTGGCGCTCCGGCGCCGCCGCGCACTGGATCCAGACCTACCAGCGCCCCATGGGCAACGCCTACTCCGATTTCGATGGCGATGGCCAGATGACGGGGAAGGACCTCTGCCTGACCTACCCGGCGCCAGCCGGCGGGGCGGCAGTGCCCACCATCCAGTGGGAAGGGATCCGGGAGGGCTACGACGATTACCGCTACCTCTACACGTTCCAGCAGATGGTCGCGCGCGCGAAGCGCTCCGGCCACGAACGCGGAGCGAAGTACGCCGCCCAGGTGGAAAAAGAGGCGCAGGAGCGGCTGGAACGTCTCCCCTGGGGCGCCGAGCCAGAAGGCTTGACCGCCTACGAGGCCCACGCCTTCCGCAAGTGGCTCTCGAAATACATGGGCACGCTCGTCAATAAGCTGAACTCGTGAGCTGAGATTCCGAGCCACGGAGGCAGGGCGCAACCCGGCGAGCGGCGATAAATCACCGCGCTGCTTGCGAGCGAAGCCCTGCCGGGCTGGGTTGGGGATACTCCCAGATGTCTCAAAACGGCGCTGGCTGGGGGGAGAAGCCTCAAAGGGGCTTTGCCGGAAAGCAGCGCGGAGCTTCGAGCTCCGCGCGTGCGGGCGCCCTCTCCCTATGTCGGAATCCCAAGACTCGTGAGGCACGAGGCCAGGCGGTCACGCGCGAAGACGGCCGATGCGCTCCAGGAACTCGGCGAGGGCCTCCTCCCAGGGGCGAAGTACCTCGGCGCGTCCCGTCAGCTCCAGGACGTAGGGCCGAAGCACCGAGTAGGCGGGCCGGCGCGTGGGGCTGGGCCACTCGTCGGATGAGATCGGACGCACGATGCCCGGATCCAGCCCGGCCATCTCGAGGAGGCGCGCGGCGAAGCCATGCCAGGAGACCTCTCCCCGGTTGGCGGCGTGGTAGGTTCCATAGAGCGGTTGCTCCAAGATCCGCGCGATGGCGCGTGACAGGTCGCGCGTATACGTCGGCACGCCCACCTGATCCGAGACGACGCGCAGCTCTTCGCCGGCATCGGCGCGCTGCAGGATGGCGAGCGGGAAGTTCTTGCCATGCTCCCCATAGAGCCATTGCGTGCGCACGATGTAATGACGTGGGCAAAGCGAGCGCACCAGCTCCTCCCCCGCCAGTTTGGAGGCGCCATAGATGCTCAACGGGTTTGGCGCGTCAAACTCCGTATAGGGGCGCCCTTTCTCGCCATCAAAGACGAAGTCGGTGCTGATCGCGACGAGGGCGGCGCCCACGGCATGACAGGCGCCCGCCACCGCGGCCGTTCCAAGAGCATTCACGCGGTAGGCCCCGTCCGGGTCGCGCTCGCACCCATCCACGTTCGTGTACGCGGCGCAGTGGACGACGGCATCGGGCCGAACGGCTTCCAGGAGAGCGTGGACCGCGCGCGCGTCGGTGATATCGACGCAGTGATCCGGCCCGCGCCGGCCCGCGCCAATCACATCATGCTGCTCGGAAAGGATCTCCACCAAGTCGCGGCCCAGCATTCCAGCCGCGCCGGTGACGAGAACGCGCATCTCGGGGTACCTCCCAACCACCGGGTGTCGCCCCCACTATAGCAGGGGGCTACCCACCTCGTCAAGCAAGCGAGCGAGGGCTTGCCGATGCTGCCCCGATGCGGTAGAATGAGCGCAGGGCACGGTAACGCGCCCTGGATCACCTGGAAGGAACCTGACATGCAGTTGGTATCGGTTGTTTTGGTCGGTCTGGCCGCGGGCGCGCTGAGCGTCCTGCTGGGGGTTGGCGGCGGTGTGATCATCGTTCCCGCGCTCATGTATTTCGCCGGAATGGAGATCAAGCTGGCGACGGGCACCTCTCTCGCCGTCATCATCCCCACCGCGCTGATGGGTGCCATCGGGCGCGCGCAGCTCGGGCAGATCGACTGGCGCGTGGCGGCCATCGTCTCAGTCGGGGCGATCATCGGCGCCCGCCTTGGGACTCATCTGGTGGAGGTAGCCCCTGCTATCGTTTTGAAGCGCGGTTTCGCTTTGCTGCTCCTCTTCACCGCCGTGCGCATGCTCCTCTCGTCTCGCTGAACAAATCGCATCCACCGGCGTCCGAACAATCGGAAAGGGTGTTTTGGTTGCGGGAAGGAGTGGGGATGAGGAGAGCTTTCGCAGGTATCGCCGTCGTGTTGTTGGTAGCCGCCCTGGCGGCAGGGTGTGGTTCGGACGGCTCGACAGCCCGAGCAATGGAGCGCCTGCTGCCGCGGCTGATGGGCCCAGCCCAGCACTACGAGACGCGGCTGTCGGGAACATCGGGGAGCCGTGTCGAGTCGGCGCGGGTCCTCGCCACGCGGCTTCAGGCCAATGAGCACCTGGTCCTTGATCGGGTACGCCTCGAGCTGGCGGACCTCCACTTCAACCGCTCCCGGCGCGAGCTCCTCAGCGTGGGCCAGGCCGACTTCTCCGCCGTCCTCCTCCAGGAGGATCTGAATGCGCAGCTTCACGAGCGATCCTCCCTGATACGCGGCCTGAAGCTCAGCATCACTCCGGAGGGCGCGCGCCTCCGCGGGAGCGCCGATCTTCCCGGCGTGAAGTTGCCGGTCACCCCCGATTTTCTCCTGGAGGGCACGCTGAAGATTGATGGCGAGGGGCGCCTGATTCTCGACGCGAGTAAGATTCGCGTGGTGGGCGTCGAGGTTCCGGAGTTCGCCGCCAAGCTGTTGGCATCCCAGGTGAATCCCCTGGTCGATCTCAGCAGCGCGCGCCTGCCGGTCTACCTCCGCACGGTGGAGCCGGACCACGGAGAGCTCCGCCTGACCGGGCGCGCTCGCGTGCGCACCGGCAGCTATGCCGACCTCGATTCCTGAGAGGGCACACCCCAGGGACGCCCTCTCAGTGACCGGGGAGCGACCCGGGTTTCAGGAGGGCGCTCCTGAAACCCGGTCCGAGATCGGCGTCTACAGCTCCAGCTGTTCGGCCAGCCAGGCGTAGGCGAGAGCGCGCGCCGACGGGCCGAAAGAGTGGCCGCAAGAGTGGAAGTGAGCGGCAAACTTCCCCTCGGCACCGAGGAGCTTGTAGACGCTCTCCACCTGCACGTAGAGCTCAGCAAAAGGCGCGAAGACGGGGAAACAGACATCGTTCCCGACCGCGCTGATGTTGAGAAAGGCGCGGGGGGCAACAAGGGCCATGATCTCGTGGAACTCCACAGGCGCCTGCCGGCCCGAGTTCCAATACTCGCGAAGCTTCGGGAAGTGGACATACCGCCCGGGCTGGTCACGCGACCAGTTCAGGCGGTTCGGATCGGCGGCCCACACCGTCACGCCGCAGCTTGAGACGCCCGCACGGATGCGCTCGTCCATAGCAGCGAGGAAAAGGGTGCAGTAGCCGCCGAGCGAGTGGCCGATGCAGCCGATGCGGTCACCATCCACCTCCGGCAGCGTCTGAAGCAGATCGACACAGAGACGGTGGTCGTAGATCGCCTTCCCCATGTCGCTCCAACCGGGATGGCGCGCGTAGAGAGGCCCGCTATCGTAGGGCTTCTCGCCGGGCTTCAGGCGTTCGCCCGCGTTGAAGTGGTCCGGCGCCAGGGTGATGAAGCCACGCCGGGCCAGGTCAACCGCTGTGCCCTTGGAGCCGCCTGGATGACTCCCTCGTCCGAGGCACGCCTCCTTGGCATCCACCGTGGTGCCATGCAGGCAAAGGACGGCAGGCGCGGGCGCCGAAAGCTCCTCCGGCATCACCAGATAGGCGGGGATGCGGTCATCCGGCTCGGCGAGGAAGCTCAGCTTCCGGATGCGCAACCCATCGATGCGCTCTTCGCCATGCCATTGCAGGTCACGATCCTCCGGGGGCGCCACCACGCCCTCACCCAACAGCTCCGTAAACGCGGCATGGATCGCGGCCCGGCGCTTGGCCCACGTCTCCGGATCGGCCTTCTGCCATTCATCCTCCAGCAGGTTCGTCAACACGCTCTGCATCATGCGGCTCTATTCCCTCCTCACTGCGGCCAAGCTTCGCCGCCGGGAGGGCGCTCTCCTGCGTCCTGGCGAGGGGCATAAGGCAGCGTGAGCATCCCACCTGCTCTGCAGCAGCCCGAGGCTGCCACGGTGCTTCCGCGCTGGCCACCGCATCTGCAAAGATGGAGGGAGATGGGCGGCGCAGACCGGCCGTGGGGAGCGATTCACTGCGGCCGCTCTCGCGGGGAGAAGGGCGATTCCGCGTCGTGCGCGGGGGGAAGAAGGAGGCTACGAAAGGCCTGCGACTTGTGCCCAGCTATGAGGAGCCGCGGGGCGGTTCGCCGATGCCGCCGGGCCGAAGCCGCTGATCCAGGCCGAGGAGGGAGAGAGCGCGGCATACCACGGGGCTTGCGGCGGTCAGCACCAGGCTCCCGCCCTGCTGGCGCAGGGTATCGCTGGCACGCAGGAGCACGGCGATACACGCAGAGTCGATGTAGCGCACCTGCGAGAGGTCCACCTGTACCTGCGTCGGATGATCGTGCATTGCTCGCGCGAGCGCCTCCCGCAGGGGCGCCTCCGCGCAGATATCCATCTCGCCCTGACACTCCACCACTGCGTTGCCACTCACCCTGACCGCAAAGAGATCCTCCACGCCTACCTCCGCGCACCTCTCCGGGCGATTGGTGAACTCGCCCTGATCTATGCCCAGATCCACCCCGGGCTAACCATCCATTCCAGCGCACGCACGAGGCCGGGTTGCTGCCTCGCGCATGACCCGGGGACGCGCGTTTGGCCCAGGGGATTCCTGGGTAACAGGTAGATGCGCGGCTCCGGTAATGGGCTAACCCATCGCACGGTCGGAATGCCTCCTTTTGCGGAGCCCCCCACCGGAGCCGCACTCTATCTGGAGGCCGGCTCCCTGGCCGGCCGGAACGCGAGCCCCCACGACCTTCGACGCCTTCCCCCTTGCCGCGCCGTGAAGGCTCCCCTTCCCTACAGCAAATCACGTGCCGAATCGTCTCCCTCGCATCCAGGCTGAACGCCACCAGAACATTCTGTCGGCTTGTCTGCCGGTGTCCCGAGTGTTATAATCGCCACATATAGGGCACGCTGCCAGGGCGCCCCCCAACATAGGGGTCCAGCGCGGTGGCATCGCGGCCCAGGCATCGCAGGCGTGGGCCCCTGCCCCCTTGACGGCCCCGTATTCGCGGCGATGCCTCGGTGGGTCCATTTGAAACGCTCAGAGAGGATCGGCTTTGATGTCGGGCGCTGACTTTGTTCACCTGCATAACCACACCGAGTTCTCGCTCTTGGATGGAGCCTGCCGCGTCAAAGAGCTCGTGGAGCGCGTGGCAGAGCTCGGCATGCCCGCGGTGGCGCTCACCGATCACGGCGTGATGTACGGCGCGGTGGAGTTCTATGACGCCTGCAAGAAGGCGGGGGTGAAACCGATCCTCGGGTGTGAGGTGTATATGGCCCCGCGCGGGCGCACTGACCGCGATCCGGTGCTCGACCGGGAGCAGTACCACCTGGTTCTCCTGGCGGAGAACCTCACCGGCTACAAGAACCTGATGAAGCTGGTGAGCATCGCCTCGCTCGAGGGGTACTACTACAAGCCGAGGGTGGACCGCGAGATCCTCGCGGAGTATAGCGAGGGGCTCATCGCGGCGAGTGCCTGCCTGGGCGGCGAGCTTCCTTCGCACATCCTCGCCGGCAACATGCAGAAGGCGCGCGAACTGGCCGGATGGATGGCGGAGGTCTTCCCGGGCCGCTACTATCTGGAGCTCCAGGATCACGGCATCCCCGAGCAGCGCACGGTCAACGAGGCCATCCTGCAGCTCGCGCGCGAGCTGAACCTCCCCCTCATCGTCACCAACGATCTCCACTACTTGCGCAAGGAAGACGCGCAGGCGCACGATGTTCTCCTGTGCATCCAGACGAACACGACCGTTGATGATGAAAAGCGGATGCGCTTCCACGCCCCGGAGTTCTACCTGAAGGATGTGGAAGAGATGGCCCGCCTCTTTCCCGATCACCCCGAGGCGATGCGCAACACCGTTGAGATCGCCGAGCGCTGCAACGTCGAGCTCACCTTCCAGCAGGTGCTCCCGCATTACGAGGTGCCCCCCGGCTACACCTACGAGAGTTACCTGGAGAAGCTGTGCCGCGATAACATTCCGCGCCGCTATCGCGAGTTCACGCCGGAGATGGAAGCCCGCCTCCGCTTCGAGTTGGACGTTATCCAGTCGAAGGGCTTCTCCGCCTACTTCCTCATCGTGAACGACTTCGTCCACTTCGCGCGCAGCCGGGGAATCCTCGCCCAGGCGAGAGGCTCTGCCGCCGGCTGCATGGTGACCTACCTCCTCGGCATCTCGAGCATCGACCCGATTGAGAATGACCTGATGTTCGAGCGCTTCCTCCGCATCGATGGCAAGAAGATGCCGGATATCGATGTGGACTTCGAGGATCTCCGTCGCGATGAGGTGTTGCAGTATGTGGTGGAGAAGTATGGCGCCGATTGCGTGGCCCAGATCATCACCTTCGGAACGCTAGGCCCCAAAGCCGCCGTGCGCGACGCCGCTCGCGCCCTCCAGGTGCCCCGCTCGGACGTAGATCGCATCTGCAAGCTGATCCCCACCATGCCCAGCTCGCCTCCACTGCGCCACTTCCTGGAGACGATTCCAGAACTGCGCAGCGAGTACGAGTCCAACCCAGAGATCCGCAGCCTCTTCGACACGGCGCAAGGCATCGAGGGGTTGAGCCGGCACGCATCCACCCATGCCGCGGGCGTCGTCATCTCCAAGGAGCCGCTCACCAACATCGTGCCCCTCCAGCGCACCGGCGACTCGCCGATCCCCACCACCCAGTTCGACTTCCGGATAGTGGAAGAGGTGGGGCTCCTGAAGATGGACTTCCTCGGCCTTTCCTACCTCACCGTTGTCAGCAAGGCCCTCCATCTGATCGAGGAGACGACGGGCAAGAAGCTCACGCTGGACCAGATCCCCATCGATGACGAGCGCACCTACCAGATGCTGGGGAACGGCGACGCCATGGGCGTCTTCCAGGTGGAAAGCTCCGGAATGCGCCAGCTTCTGCGCGACCTGAAGCCGCGTACCTTCAAGGATGTCGCCCCCCTCATCGCGCTCTACCGCCCGGGCCCGCTGCAAAGTGGCATGGTCCAGGATTTCATCGCGCGCCGGCATGGCCGTGCCAAGGTGGAGTATCCCCACCCCATGCTCGAGCCGGTCCTCAAGGACACCTACGGCATCCTGCTCTATCAGGAACAGGTGATGAAGATCGCCATGGTGATGGGAGGCTTCAGCGCCGTTCAGGCCGAGGCCCTCATGAAGGCGATGAGCAAGAAGAAGCAGGATGTGATGGATAAGAACCGCCCCCTCTTCATCGAGGGTGCGGAAGCCCGGGGGGTGCCCAAGAAGACAGCCGAGCATATCTATGAGTTGATGGCGAACTTTGCCAAGTACGGCTTCAACAAGAGCCACTCGGCAGCCTACGCCCTCCTCATGTATCAGACGGCTTATCTGAAGTGCAACTACCCGGTACAGTACCTCGCCGCCCTGATGACGGCGTTCATGGAAAACAAGGACAAAGTCGTCACCTACGTAGATGAGTGCCGGCACTTCGGGATTCCGGTGCTCCCGCCGGACATCAACAAGAGCCAGGCCGATTTCTCGGTTGAGCCGTTCGAGCCGGAAGAGGGGGCGAGTGATGGCGAGGGACCGCGCTACGCCGTGCGCTTCGGGCTGGCCGCCATCAAGAATGTGGGCCGAGGCGTGATCGAGCAGATCGTCGCCGAGCGCGCCAACGGCCCCTTCCGCTCGCTGCACGAGTTCTGCACGCGCATTGGAGGCTCCGGGGCGCTCAACCGGGCCACGATTGAATGCCTGATCCGCGCGGGCGCGTTCGATAGCACCGGCGCCCGCCGCGCCCAGCTCATCGCCGCGCTTGACCAGGCAATCGCCCTGGGGCAGCGCGCACGCAAGGAGCGAGAGGTAGGCCAGTTCTCTATGCTGGACTTGCTGGCCGGCGATGCAGGCCAGCCCGAGGAATCCCCCGAGGAATCGCTGCCGGATGTGCCCGAGTTCTCGCGGGAGGAGCTTCTCGCAGCCGAACGGGATCTGCTCGGGTTCTACCTCACCGACCACCCGGTGATGGAGTATCGCCCCGCGCTCCAGCGGATGCGGGTGCTCACCACCCAGGAAGTAGCCGAGCGCGAGGATAAAGAGGTCGTGCGCGTTGGCGGAATCATCTCGCGCATCCGCCGCCTCAACACACGCAAGGGCGATCCGATGATGGTGATCGGCCTAGAGGATTGGCTTGGCACCGTCGAGGTGATCATCTGGCCGAGCGTGCTCCAGGAGTTCGCTCCCCACCTGCAACTGGAGAAGGTCGTCGTCATCGAGGGAAAGGTGAGCAGCAAGGACTCGGGCAAGGAGGAGAACGGCGAAGATGAAGCGCCCTCTCGCGGCCAGGTGGAGATCATCGCGGAGAGCGTCCGGCCCGTGCGCAAGCCGGCGGAGGGTGGCGAGGCCGGGCTCCATGCCCCCGCGAATGGCAACGGCCACGCCAACGGCTATCGCAACGGCACCAACGGCATCTCCCCTACCCATCCAGGCGGCGAGCCAGACACCATCGTGCCGGATGAACCGGAAACGCCACAGGGTGACCCGGTGATCATCCAGGTGCCCCGGGCACACATGCGCGCGCGCTTCCTGCACGAGCTTCGGAGCGCGGTGCAGGCTTACCCAGGCGACCGGCGTCTCCTGCTCCAGCTGGAGGTGGCCCCGGGAGATCGCTACACCATCGAGTGTCAGGGGTTCGGCATCCAGCCCGCTCCGGAGCTGGTCCAGCGCGTTCACGAGCTCCTCGGTCCACGATGCATGCTGGGCATCTAAAGACCGGCGAGGCCAGCGCGCCTGATCAGCAGGGTATCGCCCGCCAAACGCGAAATATGCGTGTGAGCCCGTGGCGCCAGGGCCACGGGCCTCGGCGAAGCAACAAATCACCCAGGGGAGAGACGAAATGCCACTCGTAGATCTGCCATTGGCACAACTGCACGAGTATAAGGGCCGTAACCCGCGGCCGGCCGATATGGACGAGTATTGGGATAGGGCCCTGGCAGAGATGCGAGCGCTCGACCCCCGCGTGGAGCTGGAGCCCTACCCGCTGAAGACGCATCACGCTGAGTGCTTCCACCTCTGGTTCACCGGGGTAGGCGGCGCGCGGGTCCATGCCAAGTATCTTCGCCCGAAGAACGCTCCGGAGCCGCACCCGGCCGTGCTTCTCTTCCACGGCTACTCCGGAAACAGCGGCGACTGGGCCGATAAGCTCGCCTACGTCTCGCAGGGCTACTCCGTGGCCGCGCTCGACGTGCGGGGCCAAGGCGGGCTTTCGGAGGATCCCGGGGGCGTCAAGGGGAATACGCTGCGCGGGCACATCATCCGAGGCCTGGACGACGCCCCGGAGAAGCTCTTCTTTCGGCAGGTGTACCTGGACTGCGCCCAACTTGCCCGCATCGTCATGTCCATGCCGGAGGTGGACGCGAAGCGTGTCGGCGCCACCGGCGGCTCGCAGGGCGGTGGCCTCACGCTCGCCTGCGCCGCGCTGGAACCCGGGATCAAGCGCGCCGCTCCCGTCTTCCCCTTCCTCTGCGACTACAAGCGCGTCTGGGAGATGGATCTCGCCGTCGCCGCCTACGAGGAGCTGAAGACCTACTTCCGGCTCTTCGATCCGCTCCACGAGCGCGAAGAGGCGGTCTTCACCCGCCTCGGCTACATCGATAACCAGCACCTGGCGCACCGCATCCGCGCTGAGGTGATGATGTTCGTGGGCCTCATGGACACCGTCTGCCCGCCCTCGACGCAGTTCGCCGCCTACAACAAGATTGAGGCGCCCAAGAGCGTGGTGATCTATCCCGACTATGGCCACGAGGGCCTGCCCGGCGCGAACGACCGCGTTTTCGACTTCATGGCCGGGCTGTAGCGATGAGGATGGCAGCTTAGGGGCGGGTAGCGCGAGGGCGTGCCCTCAAGGCAGGGTTATCGAGCGCCGGATCCGGGTATAGTCCACTGTAGGGCACGCTCGGGCTCTGCCAAGGATCCACATGCTGACGGCGTGGGAGTGTGAACAGGGAGGCACGCCATGGAGATTTCCATTCGCGACGCCACGCTGGTGGCGGCTGGTTTCCGCACGGTCGGTGAGGGTCTCGATTTCCTGGGCCTTTCGTCCGTGGAGCTTGCTGTCGACCGGGATCACCAGGTTTCTGCCATCCGCCCGGGAGAGAACTACCGCCGCATGCCGATCGAGACCGATGACGACGTGGAGGAACTGCGCCGGCATCTGGAAGATACGGGTGTGACGGTCTCCGCCTTCCTCCTATCGAACGACTTTGGCCGGGCCGATCTAGACCGCGAGATCGCCTGGGTGACGCGCACCGTGGAGGCAGCGGGCGCCTTGGGCATCCCTGTGGTGCGCATCGACACGGTGATGCATGGCGAGCACGACCGTCCGGTGGATGAGCGCCAGCGGCGTTTCGTTGAGGTGGTGACGCGCATCCTCAACGCGACCGCGGAGATGGAAGTCTGCCTGGGCATCGAAAACCACGGCGCTCAGGGGAACGACCCGGCCTTCCATTCCGGCCTGTTCGCCGAGGTGGGCCACCCGCGCTTTGGGTTGACCCTGGATACGGGCAATTTCTACTGGTCCGGAATGCCGCTCACCCGAGTGTATGAGGTGATCGCGCAGTTCGCGCCGTATGCCCGGCACACTCACGTCAAGAATATCGGCTATCCGCCCTCGGAACGTGAGCGCGAACGCGAGCTCGGCTGGCGTTATGCCGATTTCGTCTGCCCCCTGGAGGAGGGCGATATCGACCTCGAGCGGGTACACAGCATCCTCAGGGATGCGGGTTACGATGCCGCGCTCTGCATCGAGGACGAGTCGCTCGGGCGCTTCGCCCCCACGGAGCGGCGCGAAGTGCTCCGCCGCGATGTCGCGTATCTCCAGCGCATCCTCGGAGCATAGCGCCACCTCCGAGGTATCCGGGAGCGGCCGCAGCGGAACGCAAGCGGCACGAAACGGCATTGTGGCGGCCCCCAAGGCTATTCGCGTGCGCACGGTGATCCCATAGCGCCCTGGCGCGCCAGGGGAAGAAGCCGTTCACTCCACTCGGGGCAGGGAGAGGCACGACCGCGGCGAATCCTATCTTGTGCATGACGCAGACGAGTCACTCGCAACATCGGTGGTAGAAGCCCCGGCAGAGCTAGACGAACAGAACAAGCGCGACTACCGCTTCAACATGGTCGCGTGCATCATCGACGATGGTGGTTATGCAGGAGGGATCAGTCTCCTCTCCATGACGACCATCCTCCCGCTGTTTGTCCGCCAGCTCACCGATTCGGCCTTCCTGGTGGGGTTGATTCCGGCGATCTATTGGGCGGGAATCTTCCTGCCGCAGCTCTTCGTGGCGCGTCTCGTCTCCCACTTCCCGCGCCTCCGGCCCTGGGTGATGTCTATCGCCTTCTTCGAGCGCATCTTTCTGGTGCTGCTGGCACCGCTCACGCTCTGGCTGTGGCAGAAGCCCGGCGCGCTTCTGGTGGCGTTTTTCCTGATGTGGACGGGGTACGCCCTGAGCACGGGGCTCAACTTTGCCACCTACCTCGGGCTCGTCGCCAAGATCATCCCGGCGAATCGGCGCGGGCTCCTCTATGGCCTCAGCGGCGCCCTGGGCGGCGTGCTGGGGGTGGCGGGCGCGAAGCTGGCCGAGTATCTGCTCCAGGACGGCGGGATGCCCTACGGCTTCGCCTGGTGCTTCGGCATCGGGTCGGCGGTCCTCGCCGTGACCGTGGTGCCGCTTGGCTTTGTCCGCGAGCCAGTCGGGAAACCGCCCGAGGAGCGCCCACACGCCGGTCCACGCCAGATCGTCCGCCTGCTGCGCGGCGATCCCGCCTTCGCGCGCTTTGTGTGGGGGTGCATCGCCTACGCCTTCGCCGGGGCCGCGCCTGCCTTCTACACCGTCCACGCCATCGACCACCTGGGAGCCACCGCCGCCGATGTGGCCCGGTTTACGGCGGTGCTCACCGCCACTACGGTGGTGACCGCGCCTGCCTGGGGCTGGCTCGCCGACCGCACGGGCAACCGCCGGGTCGTTCTGGGCTCCGCGATCCTCGCCGGGATGGGCCTGCTCGTCGCGCTGCTCGCGCCCTCGCTAGGGTGGTTCTACCTGGTTTTCGCGCTAAACGCCGCCGCCTCGCCTGGGATGGGATTTGCCGTAGCGAATATCATCCTGGAGTATGGCCCGGGCGCGAAAGCACCCGCCTACGTGGCTGTCCATTCGTCCTGCACGATGCCGGCAAGCGCGCTTGCCCCGCTCCTCGCAGGCGGCCTGGCGCAGACGGCTGGCTACCACGCGGTCTTCGTTGCCGGCGCCATCCTGGCAGGACTGGCCATCCTCGGCTATTGGCGCGCCCCCGAGCCACGAGAGCGCGCGCTGGGATAACCCCAGGCGCACGCTAGAGTGGCGCGCGCGAGGGCGTGCCGGCCTTGCGCGGATAGGCTGCGGGCGTTGGCCGGCGCTTGCGCACCAGGATGAGGCGACGCTCGCCGGCCCCGAAGGGGAGCGAGAAGGGAATCACGCGCTCGATCTCCCCGCCCAGCAAGGAGAGAGCGCGCTTCGCGGGCCCCACTTCCTCATCTCCGCGGGGTCCTTTCATGGCGAGGAAGAGGCCGCCGACGCGCACAAAGGGGAGGCACAGCTCCAGGAGCACGCGCAACTCAGCCACGGCGCGCGCCGTCACCAGGTCAAACCGCTCGCGGTAGCGCCGGTCGCGCCCGGCATCCTCGGCGCGGGCGTGCAGCGTCTCCACGCCGGAGAGACCCAGCGCCTTCGCCAAGTGCTCCAGGAAGTCGAGCTTCTTGCGCGTGCTATCGAGGAGGGTGAGCGGCGTCTCCGGGGCGTGTATCTTCAGCACCATTCCGGGGAAGCCGGCGCCTGTGCCGATATCGAGCACGCGCACACCCTTGCCAGCCGAGACAGCGAGGAAGCAGGTGAGGGAATCGAGGATATGCTTGACAGCGATCTCGCGCGCGTCGGTCACCGCCGTCAGGTTCATGCGCTGGTTCCAATCGAGGAGCTCGCGCACATACGCGGCGTACTGCCCCAACTCTCCGGGCCCCACCGGGATGCCCAAACTCTCCGCGCCCTCGCGGATCAACTCCTCCGCCGGACGATCCGGCAGTACCACCGCTCCCTGCTCTTCTCTCTCTGCCAAAGCCGCTCCCTCTTCCCCCGGGCCTGTGAAGTGCCCTCGGGTTGAAACGCGCAACCTACCCAGGCGCGCTGGTATCACCCGCGATGCGATCTCGCGCCACTGGGAGGTTCGGCGCCGTCGCCGCCGTTCCTGGCGTGCGCCGGGCGCCGGAAGTGTGTTCTCGGTGGATTGCGTCCGGGCGCCACGGGAGGCCGCCTGCATGTGGGTTGGTCCAGGCGAAAGGGTAAGTATGCTCCAGGGGAGGCATGAACGCGATCGAGGTACATGCCACATCGGCGATGGTGATCGGGCCAGGCCAGGCCGTCGCCGCCGGGATTGAGACGCTTCAATCGGGGGGCAACGCCGTGGATGCCGCGGTGGCGACGGCGCTGGCGGCGGGGGTGGTTGCGCCCGCGCAATGCGGCGTGGCCGGCTTCGGCGGCGCGCTGATCACCTACCTCGCCGCTCAAAAACGGGTCGCCTGCCTGGAGTTTGGCGCCATGTCGCCCGCGGGTGTCACGCCCGGCTGGCTGCTCGCCGCTGGAGAGGACGCCTTTCCGATGGGCGCGCGCGCGGTGATGGTGCCAGGAACCGCGGCCGGCTTGACCCGCGCAGTCGCCGCGTACGGCTCGCGTCCACTGGCGCAGCTGGTCGCGCCCGCGGTGCGCCTGGCGCGCGAGGGCTTCCCGGCCTCTCCCGGGTATGTGGCCGACCTCCTCGCCCACCGTGAGAGGATCGAACGGTTCCCGCACACGGCCGAATGGCTCCTTCCGGATGGCCAGGCACCGCGACTGGGAAGCCTGATCACCAATGAGGCGCTCGCCCGCCTCCTGGAACGCCTCGCCGCCGAGGGCTTGGACTCGCTCTACCGGGGAGAGGCCGCGGCGGACCTCGTCGCGCACGTGCAGGCGAGCGGTGGCGTATTGACCCTCGACGACCTGGCCGACTACACGCCCCGAGAGACGGAGCCGCTCTCGCTCTCCTTCGGGGCCTACACGATCCATACCTCGCCGCTGCCCACCGGGGGAGCGGTGTTGGCCCAGGCCATCAAGACGCTCGACGGGCTCGACCTCGCCCGGCTCTGGAGCGAAAAGCTTCCCTACTACCACGCGGTGGCGCTCGCTCTGCAATCCACATGGGCCGATCAGCTCACCCGTCTAGGAGATCCCACGGAGACGGCCATCGCCCTGGACCGCATCCTTTCCGACGAGCACACGACCCGGATGCGCCATCGGATCGAGCATCTCGTTCACACGGCCAGCGTGTTGCACGGCCCGGAGGTCATCGGTCTCCCGGGAGGCACCGTGCATATCGCCGTCGCGGATCCGGAGGGCAACCTGGCCGCGCTGACGCTGACACACGGCAACCCATTCGGTTCCGGGCTCTCCGTGCCGGGCGGCGGCACGCTCGTGGCGGGAGGAATGGGCTATTTCGAACGGGCGCCGGGCCGGCCCAACTCCGTGGGGCCGCGAACACGCCCGCTCTATCCGGCGTGCCCCACGCTGGTCATGAAGGAGGAGTGCCCCCTCCTGCTACTCGGGGGGATCGGCGGGCGCAAGGCCGCCAGCGCCGTGGTGCAGGCACTGCTCCACTACTGCGCGCTCCGGCATCCGGTCGACGACTCTCTCTGCCTGCCCCGCCTGCATACGGACGGCTCTCTCACGCTCTGCGTGGATCCCGGGCTGCCGCGGCCCGCGAGTGACTACCTGCGCGCCGTCGGCTACCTGCTGGAATCTGGCGAGGCGGGCGCGCTCTTTGCCCTGATGCGCGATCCCGACTCGGGGCTTTTCACGGGCGTCGTAGACCCTCGCGCAACCGGCCTGGCCGTGGGAATCTAGTATCTAATCGCGAGAGGGGCAACCCGGGGCCTGGTGAACCTCGAAGAACAAACCAGCTATGCCGGTGGAGGCATTGCCTACACGCGGCATCATCCTGAAGCTGGTCAATCCAGTGTCATCTGCGGATTCCATCACGCGCCGACGTCACGTCCGGTCAGATCGAGGAAGAGGTCTTCCAGGTCGCTGTGACCGCCGTATTCGCGCTTCAGCTCGTCCACGGTGCCCACGGCAATCACGCGGCCCTTGAGAATGATAGCGACGCGGTGGCAGACATCCTCGGCCAGGGAGAGCGTGTGGGTGGACATGAAAACGCACGCCCCCTGCTCGCACTGCTTGCGGAGGACGGTCTTGACCAGGTGGGCGCTCTGCGGATCGAGCCCGACCATCGGCTCATCGATGATGATCGCCTTCGGCTCGTGGAGGAGGCAGGCGCACATCACCGCCTTCTGGCGCATTCCGTGAGAGTAATCCTCAATCAGGCCGTCGGCCACGTGAGCGAGCCCAAGCAGCTCCAGCAGCTCGGTGATTCGCCGGTCAAGTGTCTGGACCGGAATCTGGTAGAGATCACCGACGAGACGGAGAAACTCGCGCGCAGAGAGCTTCTCGTAGAGGTAGGGGGTATCGGGCACGTAGCCGATCAGGCGCTTGGCTGCGAGGTGCTCCTTTTGGATATCGAATCCCCCGATGCGGGCCACGCCGCGCGTGGGGCGCAGCAGCCCAGTGAGGAGCTTGATGGTCGTCGTCTTCCCCGAGCCGTTGGGCCCCAGAAACCCGAAGAACTCGCCCGGCGGGATCCGCAGGCAGAGATCCTCTACCGCGACCAGGTTGCCGAACTCCTTGCGCAGATGCTCGATCTCAATCATCCACTCCGGCACGCTCACTCCTCCGCTCTGATGATGCGCACGCGCAGGCGGCCGATGAGGCGCACGATCTCCGACTGCCGGTCGAGGCCGCCATGCACCAATTCGATGTGCGTGGCATCGGCCACCTCCTGGCCGAAGGTGGGATCCATGCTCACCCACTGGCCGACCCAGACGCGCGGCCAGGCGTGATAGAAGAAACTATCGTTCAGATAGACGATCCCGACGGCGATCTCGGCGGGGATGCCGGCCGCGCGCGCCAGCGCCACGAAAAGAACGGTGTGCTCGTTGCAGTCGCCCTTGCGGGTGCGTAGCACCTCCAGCGCCGAGGGAACGCTCACCGTGGGGCTCTTCTCCACTTCTCGGTGCACCCATCGGGCGATGCGCACCGCCGCCTTCCAGGAGTCGCTTTCTCGGCCCACAATCTTTCGCGCTGTCTCGATGATCGCTGGGTCGTCAGACTGAATCAGGAGGTCTGGAGCAAGGTAGGGCTTCATCTGCGGTTCGGTGACCGGCAGCCGCGGCGCCCGCACGGCTTCAGGCACCTCCCGGCGAATCTCGACAATCCCCGACTCCGCGGCCTCTACCTGCTGTCGCTCTGTCGCGAGCGACAGCGTGGAGAAATCGGCACCGGTCAGCTCTGCCCGCAGGAACTTCACCTGGCGTGGGCTCTTCAGAACCCTGTTTGTCGGCACAGCCGCCGAGTAGACGAGGTCCGTTTGCGGGTCTCCCTCGGGCGGCTTCATCGCATCCTCGCGGTTCTGGCGGACCATGGTCCATCCCATCGCCGATTCTTCCTTCAACGTATCGCCCTCAGGGGTCACCCAGGCGGTCGTACGGAAGCCCTTGTAGGAGATCTCCGCCCGAAGTACGCGGATTGGCCCATCGACGCCCTCGATCATCTCCGGCTGGCCGATGGTCACCATCGCCTTGGCAGGCGCAAGCGCCATCGGGTCGAAGAGATCCAGGGTGTGGGTGGTGTTCGCGCGCAGGCGCCCGGAACCCGCCAGGATCGGCGTCAGAGCATCCGGCACCGTGATCGGCTTCTCCAATGGGATCGTGCGCGTGGCCGTCGTCCCGCCGCTCTCGATGCGAAGAACCAGCCTGTCGGGCTCGACGTGACCGGTGACGCGCATCTGCTGCATCTCAGAGTCGAGGGTGAAACTGAAGGAGCGCATATATTGGGCCGCATCCACCTCCACCAGCGACTCGGTCTCCACGGCGCGCATCTCGCCCTGGAGCGGCAGGAGAAGGTGGCTCTTCGCCTCGATGCGCAGGATGCCATCCTGCTTCTGGCGGCGGGTCACCGTATAGCCGAGCTTCGTGCCATTGAGGTAGACCCCCATCCATTGCTCGCGCGCGGGTCCCGCGGCGCCGACGGTCTCGGTCGGTTGGCGCCACTCCACCGGTGGCGCATCCACCGGCCGGCGCGCCTCGCGCTCGCGCTGGACCAGGAGGCCCATCATCACGATCCAGAGCGCCAGAATGGCCATTCCGCGCGCTCCTCGAAGCCACTTTGCTCGCATCGATCCTCCCCGGCAGGAGCACCTCGCCCCGCCGGATACGAATGCCGGATGGGGCCCCGTTGCCGTCTCCCAGTCCCATTCTAGGGGTTGCTCGCGAGCGTGTCAAGCAGCGGCACCGCCGCGTTTGGTGCGGGAACGCCCCGGGTATAGGCGCCTCGGAGGAGCCATCTCCTCGCCTGCAGCGTTCACGTTGCGAAAGGAGATGAGGATGGCGGAGCGAGAAGGCGAGCTCACCGTCCGCGAAGCGGGCAAGAAGGGCGGCGAGATCCGAAAGCAGCAACTCGGGCACGAGGGCTACGAGGAGATCGGACGCCTGGGAGGCGAGGCCCGAAAGCGAGAGCTGGGCCATGAAGGCTACGAGGAGCTCGGCCAGAAGGGCGGCCAGCGTGTCCGCGAGCTGATTGAGAAAGGCAAGCGGGCGGAGAGCGGATAACCCCTCGGAAGGTAAGGAGAGTGCCATGACGCTGGAGGAACGGGCAACTGCTCCTCCAGCTTGATGCCCCTGGTACCGCGGTGACATCGCGGGTAAGGGGACAGTCGCGGAGAGGGTGTCCGGCCCGTGGGCCAGGCACCCTTTCTCATTCTCCCGCCTGGAAGCCGAAAGTAACGCCCTCTTCTCATCCGGCAGGAGTCCTCCAGATCGCCGCGAACGTTACGTGCAACGGTCTCAACCCCAGCACAGGAGGTGCAACGGTGGGTGGCTCATCTGGGATGCTATGGGGAGGGCAGAGAGATGCTTAGTGTTCATCAGAAGGGGCGTTCCGCCTTCACGCTGATCGAGTTACTCGTCGTCATCGCCATCATAGCCATTCTCGCGGCGATCCTTTTCCCGGTCTTCGCGCGCGCCCGCGAGAACGCGCGCAAGTCGTCGTGCCAAAGCAACCTGAAGCAACTGGCGATGGGCATCCTGCAGTACGCGCAGGATTACGACGAGCGGTTCCCGTATGCCAACCGGACCGGGATCCCGCTCTCCTCGCCGCCCCCCGGGGGCTTCTGGTATCAGGAAGGGGGATCCGGCTCGGCATTCTGGCCGCAGATGGTCTACCCTTACATCAACAACCTAGAAGTTTTCACATGCCCTTCGGGCGCGCGGGCGTACGCATCCGGCCCATTCCGTGGGCACTACGGGTGCAACGAACTGATCATGCCGGACCGTTTCTCGCCCACTCCTCCGCTCTCCCAGGCTCAGCTCACCGCGCCCGCGAGCACCTTCCTCTGCTTCGACAGCGGCGCCTACTTCCTCGGTCCCTCGCGAGTCACTTCCCCCTCGGGCAACTTCTGGTACATTCCTGGCACGGGCGATATCCTGGGCCTCGACCCCACCCAACCGCAGGGCGGCTACGTGATCACTGATGCGCTGCGGCAAGACTTCAGCTCAGGCCGGCATTTCCACGGGATCAACATGGCGTATGCCGACGGACACGTGAAGTGGCTCAAGACGGAGCAAGTGATCCAGGAAGCGCGCAAGCCCGCGCCCAACCAATACGGCGCCTGGAACCCGGCCAACGATTAGTGCGCACCAGGTAAGAGAGACAGGGCTACTCCGGCGATATAGGCAGGAGTAGCCCAACTGACCGCGAAC
>Ga0116167_1000307_pt1 | contig 48403 bp, 47 predicted proteins | sample AD_JPNMR3_MetaG_FD_89794 | JGI IMG/M metagenome (GOLD analysis project Ga0116167, IMG submission 89794) | Active sludge microbial communities of municipal wastewater-treating anaerobic digesters from Japan - AD_JPNMR3_MetaG | ecosystem: Engineered > Bioreactor > Anaerobic > Digestate | place...
AAGCCAGTGGTGGTTAACTTAAGGAATTTGTTACTATCTAATTCTGCCTTGACACCGGTTTGTGCACTGTAGTTATTAATCTTGGAAACAATTGTTGCACCATTATCTAATGCACCAAGTTCGATTGCAACACCATTAATGTTTAAAATTCCGCCTTCACCGATAACACCAGAAATATCTTCAGTACCTGAAATTGAAGCAGCAGTTGCTTGTTTGGTAATTTTTACTTTGTAAACTCCGGTCTTGGTATTTGGTCCAGCTGAAAGACTGGTAATAACTGCATTCAGATTATCTTGACTAACGGCTTCACCAGAATTATATGGTTTTTCATTAACGACTACTGCTGTGCCTGATGTAACAACGCCATTGGCCTGGCTGGAAGTAACACTGGCTTGACCATTGAGCAGTTTCTTGGTGTTAAACTCGGTAGTATTACCAATGCGGTCAATCTCTTCGATCAGTTGTGCGACTTCTTTTTGAACTTCAGCTTTATCGGAGTCAGTTAAGGTCCCGTTTGCGGCTTGAACTGCGAGTTCTCTCATTCTTTGAAGAATAGCGTGAGTCTCATTTAATCCACCTTCAGCAGTTTGGATCATACTGATACCATCTTGAGCATTGCGGCTGGCTTGTTTAAGACCACGAATCTGAGCACGCATCTTTTCGGAGATTGCCAGACCGGCGGCGTCGTCAGCAGCGCGGTTGATCCGGAGACCTGAAGACAGACGTTCGAGGGATTTACCCATTTGGTTGTCTGAACCTACCAACACCCTATTGGTGTTCATTGCGGAAATATTATTAGCGATTCTCATTGTAATACCTCCTTGATTTTAATTTCTCCGTTTCGTTGGTCGGCCGCCCATCGAAATTGGGAGATGTGGAACGTTCCTTGTTCCACCTTTACTATTAATTTCGGCTGATTTTTAATTAACTTTAGTAAATTTTACAAAACTAAATCATAATAAAATAAAAACGATGCTAAAATGGAAATTGCATCGTTTTCAACCTATAATTACTTATTTACAACTAACTGCTTATCCGACATATTCCCATTTGACCGCAGTCCCTTTTTTCAAGTCCCGGTTTACCTTTTTACCTAATAATAATTGATAATATTTCGGGGGGAGTCCGAAACCCGGGCGGATCGCTTTCAGATTTTGCTCCGTAAATACCTCTCCGGCCCGCATATCTGCTGCAACATAAAGAGAACGGCGAAACTTGAGTGACTCTTTTTCGTTCTCGGTAGGACCATACTTGACCGTTCCAAGACTTTGCCAGGCCCGCTCTGCTTCCACCACCAACTGTTGCAACTCATCCGGTTCCATCGAAAAAGCGGCATCAACTCCGCCTTCGGCGCGGGAAAGCGTAAAATGCTTTTCAATTACTGTTGCCCCCAAGGCCACGCTGGCTACAGCAACACCAATTCCTAGAGTATGATCCGACAGTCCCACTTCACAGTCAAAGAGTTGCCGTAGATGCGGAATCGTCAAGAGATTGGAGTCTTCAGGAGTTGCCGGATAAGTGCTGGTACATTTTAACAAGATAATCTCTTCAGCCCCGGCTTCCCGTAATACATCAACGGTTTCTCCCAGTTCACCCACGGTCGCCATTCCCGTGGAAACAATAATTGGTTTCTTCGTCTTGGCAACTTTTTGTAAGAGCGGGTAATCAAGGTTTTCAAATGAAGCTATCTTGTAACAAGGTACATTCAGCCCTTCTAAAAAATCGACCGCGGTTTCATCAAAGGGAGTGCTAAACGCAACCAAGCCCAATTCGTGACAGCGTTGAAAGATTGCTTCATGCCACTCCCAGGGAGTATAAGCTTGCTGATAAAGCCGGTATAAAGAATAACCGTACCATAAACTCTTGGGATCTTCAATCCGAAACTCACTGCTCTCCAAATCCAAAGTCATTGTATCCGCAGTATAGGTCTGCAGCTTGACCGCTTTTGCTCCGGCCTTTGCTGCCGCTTCCACAATTGCTAAAGCCCGTTCCAGCGAGTGATTATGATTACCGGACATCTCCGCAACGATGAACGGTGGATTTTCTCTACTAATCAAATATTGACCGATTTTGATTGGTTTCATCTTGATTACCTTACCTCTTTATTGATTTTTATTATTCAATAACTAACAGCTCATCAAGGGCTAAACTCAACCAGCGAAGATTCGTTGCAAGAGGTCATGCGTTAAATCCGATAACGAGCCGATTCGCCATTCAGCTTCATAGTCTTTCGCCAACTCAAGTCCACGATACTGTCCTTGCATCAATCTGATTGTCTTGAATCCAAGTGGTTTAATCCCGACAAAATCTTTCTGAGGATTATCAGCGATATAGACTACCTGAGCCGGATTGAGCCGTTCCCGTTCACAGATCTTCAGAAAGCAATACGGTGATGGTTTGGCATTTTTGATCCCATAACGATGCGTGATGTAACAGTGTTTAAAAAGATGCTTAATCCCCAAAGCTTCAATCTTTCGTTGCTGGACCAGTTTATTTCCGTCAGTCACCAAATACTTAGGATATTCATTGAAACGGTCCAGGCAAGCTGCGGCGGCTGGAAATAATTTGAGCATCGGCTGATGGGTCCGGTAAACCATTAAACATCTTCGGACCAACCCTTTGGAGTAAATTCCATATTGCTGTAACAAGCGGTCAAAAACGGCTCCCCGCCCCTCACTCTCAAGCTGTTGCCACATCAAATGAAAACCATTTTCTGCCGGTATTTTTGCAGTTTGTTCCAGAAAACCCGCTACCGCTTTAAAACCGCTTTGGACATAGGTTAGTTCATCATATAAGGTATCGTCAAGGTCAAAGACTAGGATCATGGTCCTCTCCGATCTAATTAATTATCCTAAAAATAAACCGCCTGGTCATAACGGAGCATGGTCAGATTGTCCTTAAATCTACCGATAAGCGGCGCAACTGATTCACCTTTTGCCATCTGATAAAGAAGGTAAGGATAATCAACACCGGCAGCAATCGTTAATGGGACACCACCGCCAAAACGAGGATTGATCTCAATCCAATAAACGGCTTCACCGGTATCGATACATTGGATGGTTACCGGTCCAATTACACCAAGCGTCTCCACAATCTGTCTTCCCATTGCAATTAAATCAGTACGTTTAACCGTCTTACTCTTGGAGACCTCACCGGAACGGACTTCGAGCCGTTCCCGCGGGACAACGGCAACCACCTTACCATTAAAATCAGCCAGAATATCCAAAGTGTATTCAATACCGGAAACATACTGCTGATACAACACTCCGGAATCTGGTTTCAAAGTTTGGAGCTGGTCCAGACAGTGAATGCTGGTTATCCCTTGCGCCCCCATCCCGCATCGGGGTTTAACCAGGACTGGCAGATCATCCTCTTTCCATACCGAGTTATCCAATGTCGTTTTGGGGGTTTGAAAATTATTTGCCATAAAAAAATTAAAGGTCTCCCATTTGTCTAAAGCTGTTTTAAGCGCCGGTTCACTGGATAGTAGTAAAGTTATTCCCAACTTTTTTAATTCATCTCGGTGATGAGACAATATCAAAAACTCCGGTTCATAAAGCGGAATCAACAAATCAACCCGCTCTCTCCGGCAAATCTCCTGCAGGGTATCAAAATAATGCGCCTCATTACAACGCGGTAATTCATAAGAGACATCAGCAAAATAACAAGCCGGAGCTAACTTTGGATTGAGGTCTGTAGTAATAATTTGGAGATCAATATTGTGATTACTGAACGATTGCCGAAAGGCTTGAATCAGTTCAACCCGCCGTCCAGCAGCGGTAAATAGCAGTTTAAACATCAGTTACTCCTTGACTGCGTACATATAAATGCAACGTCCCAGACCTTGGGCCGCTAAACTCTCATATAATTTTTTCAATTGCGATGAACGACCGGTCTTGAACAACGCCATTTCAAAATTTCTAACAAACGGACCTACTTGGACCCGTTCCTGTTCATCGTGATAATAATCCTTCCCGGCTAATAAAAGCAATTCCAACGGAAAATTGGTGGTACGGTATACTTCTTTAAAGCCGGTCCGCTCCAACAATCTGCTTAATGAATCAAAGGTAAAATAATTAATATGGTCCGGTACATTTACCCATTTGGGTTCCCGGCCATAGTGTTCCAGATAAGCCAACTGTCCTTCACTAAAATCATTCGGAACAGAGATCCGGATCACGCCGCCGGAAACCATAATCTGGTTAAAAAATTTCAACACCGTTTCCGGTTCTCGAATATGCTCCAAAACAAATTGAAGATTGATAAAGGAAATATCTTTCAGTCCAAAATCAATGATCGCTTCGACCGGTTGATTAATCACTTCCAATTGATACTTAGCCAAATAAGCGGCAGCATCCCGATTGGGTTCAATATTCCAGGTCTGCCATCCTTGCTCCCGAAAAACCAAAGCAAGCAGGTCGTTTCCACATCCAACATCGACCATCTTCAAGTGATTAGTCCATATATAACCAACCACCTGGTTATAGATCTCCAGGTAATTCGGGTTGACTAAAGCGTCTTGACGCTGTTTGGCAATGAATTCCGGCGATACGGTTTCATAAGGAAACGGTTTGATTTCACGAAAATATTGGTCGTGATAAAAACGTTGCAAATCTGATTCGGTCGGAAACGGATACAGATGCCGAAAGCCACAGGTTTGACAGTCAATAATTTGATAATTCTGATAATTATAAAAACGTTCAAACTTATGAGTTTGTTTCTCCATCAATTAACTCCCGCATTGGTATTCGATCTTATTGAGCATATGTTAACAATACCGGTCGCAACTCACGTCAGGTAAAAGACAATTGATCGTATTCAACCGAACTCCCGGATGCCAAAATAGCAGAAATATTATGTTGTGAATCCAAAATCCCGGGAATAGTTTTAATGCTAAATCTAACTTCGCTAACCCAGCTTCAATCCGGCCACTGCCTGCCAACAGTGCTCCTAGATTATTCAAAGCAGCTCCATGGTGCTGATTGAACTGAAGCGTCTTTTCAAAATGATGCTGTGCCTTGGTCCAATCTTGTTTCTTTGTTTCCACCTGATAACACCACTGATAATGCTTATTCTGTTATCGGCAATATTAACAGTATTATGTAGAGCAAAATTACGGTTAACCATTTATTGGGATTGGTTTTTACCTTTGGCTGTTTTTGACGTTATCTTTTACTATTCGTTGATTGATCTCTGCTTCCTTTGCAAAATATTTAGGTATCTTATGGATGGCAACAAAAACTAATTAAATGAAAATTACAAATAAAAAAACGGGTTTTTACTGCACCCGTCTAATCTCAAACTTTGTATTATCTATTTCTCTAATTGCTTGCATTAACTGTAAATGTTCAAGCCTATTATCAGCATCAAGCTTATTAAAACGATTTTCCAAAATATCAAAGCGGTTTTCTAAAATATCAAAACGTTTTTCTAAATTATCAAAGCGGTTTTCTAAAATATCAAAACGTTTTTCTAAATCATCAAAGCGGTTTTCTAAAGTATCAAAACGTTTTTCTAAGTCATCGAAGCGGTTTTCTAAAGTATCAAAACGTTTTTCTAAGTCATCGAAGCGATTTTCTAAAGCATCAAAACGGTTTTCAAGTTTATCAAATCTTTGCGCCATCTGATCAAAACTTTTATTAAAATTATCAACTAAATTTTGGAGCAATTCGATCACTTTTTGCTCTTCCAAAAAGAATCACCTCAAGATAACAATTCGACACTTGGAGTTATTTCCCTCTCAATTTGGTGAAATATTTCCAATTAATAACATTCTAACATTACTTAAATAACGATAAGCCGATCGCACTCATGCTAAGAAGTTGCTCCGGTTTACAGATCAAATCAGTCAACGCCTGAGCTACTTTTGTTGCTGTGACCTGTTGCCACCATCCAAGATTGATCAAAGCTCCGGCGGAAGCCAAAGCAGTAACCGTTTCGACCTGGTTTGCAGCCACCGTCACCACAATTGCCGGCAATCCCAGGAAACAACGTTCCAAAGCCGTCGTCCCTCCTGCCCCAATTGCTAGATCAGACCGCCCTATTAATTCTGCCATATTTTCAACCTGACAATGGAAGACTAGATTATCAAACCGGGAACTAACATCTTTAATCGCTGTTTGATTTGGATTAGATGCGCCTACTACCAGATCAACCGCGATCTCCAACGGTTGAAGCATTGCAATTGCTTCCAAAGTCTTCATAGTTTCGTTAGTCGGGTCACTACCTCCAAAGAACACCAAAATCCGCCGGACAATACCATCGCGGCGCTGTAGCGTTTCTTTAACTCGGTAAAATTCAGGCCGGAGTAATGCGTGTTTTGGTCCCAATAACATCTGACATTCCGGTGGGACCAAACCTTGATAACGCTCATTCAGATTCAAATAGAAATTCTGATCTAAAAGCCGGTCACAATCGTGGACCCGATTGGCTAAGTCATCAATCACCATAATCTGAGCAACATATGGTCTTAAATATTGTTCCCATTTAAAGTCAAGCCCGTAATGATCAACCACTAATAAAAGTGACTCTTCTTTAAAATTTTTTAAAATAACCTGTTTTGTCGCCTCGGCATCCTGCATCCAATGTTCAAACGGAGGCAAGAGAAATACCCGAAAGCCTTTCTGTTCAATATAAGTCGCCAGATTTCCCGGCAAATCGCTACAGATAAAAAAGACTTGCCTGCCCAAACTGCTAAGTCGCTGCGCCATTACCAGTGTACGCATAATGTGGCCTGTTCCAATCTGCACCGAAGCATCGGCTCTAATCAAGACCTTCATCTATTTCACCAACTTCTGTGCAATCTGAGCATTAATCAGCTTCCAGTCAGGATTGGATTCAATCAACTGCAAGCAGTCTTCTAAAGTGAATTGGGGCCGTTTTGGATACAATTCAGTTACTATCCGTCGAATCAATTCAAAATCCTCGGGAGTATCTACAGTCCAACGATTCATACTCTCATCGCGCTGATAAGTATAATTAAAAATCCGATAGCGTTCCGGACGCCGTTTAATAAAGATCGTCACATGTTCCCGTTCACTGGCGTCAACTGCTTCGTGATAGGCTTCTTGCAACGCCCGATACGAAAAGACCTCGGTATCCAGACCACGGGGGTATGTCAATTGCGGAAAGGTATTTGAAACATAATCCCAATTATTCTGATGTTCCAGGTAATAACCGATTACCTGATCGACTACTAACGGATCAATCAACGGACAATCCGAAGTGATCCGAACGACCACCTGTGCATTATATTGGGTGGCAGCCTCATAATAACGGGCTAGGACATCATCTTCGGAGCCACGATAATAAGCGACTCCCAACTCCGTACACAACTTGACTATTGGAGTATCATTATCATTAGATGTTGTAGCCACAACAACCTGATCAGCTAAAGTTACCCTGCTTAACCGCTCTAACTGATACTCCAATAACGTCTTTCCTAATACCTGTTTCATAATCTTCCCCGGCAACCGGGTCGAACCCATCCTTGCTTGGATAATAATTACAACTGACATTATTAACCCTCAACGTTTTTTGTTTCAATTTCAATGAACTGCTAAACCCGAGACCAATAGTACCCTCCATTACGGTTTATTCCTGAATTGATCTCTTTAAGTTTTGGATTGGCATTAATCAAATCAAAGATATCTTGCATTTTAAAGATTCTTCCGGGCTGATACAACCGCTCATAAACCACTTTAACAAATTCCAAATCAGCCGGTACATCAATTTTCCACCTAAAGTGAGAAAGATTGAGATTCCAAGCGACATTACCGAGTTTAAACAGGTCGGGATGCTGATAAATATACGACGTTACTTGTTCTCTTTCTGAAGGTGTTTTAGCTTCGTCCCATGCCTTTTCAAGACTGGCAAAAGTCATTACTTCGACATCAAGCCCGCTGGGATAAGTAGGTTCAAGCGTATTACTGGTGTAGTCATTACCTTCCCATAGATGAGTTTCAATCACCAAATCAATTATTTCAGGATCGATCAACGGGCAGTCCCCGGGTTAACCTTACAATATGATCAGCTTGAAGCATACAGGCAACCTGATAAAAACAGTCTAATACATCAATTGAACTACCACGATATGCCGGAACCTTCGATTCCCAACATATATCTACTAATTGGTCATCACTCTGATCGATGTTGGCTGCAACTATCAGACGATCAATTTTAGCGGCATGTTTGATTCGTTCAAGTTGATAGAAGATCATTGGTTTCCCTAATAAAGGCTTTAAAACTTGACCTGACAGTCTGGTTGCAGACACTCTGGCTTGCAGGATCGCTAATACCATTTTGACCCTCCAAAACTTAGTTTAGTTAAACTAAGCAATCACCTGATTAAGGGCTGCAATCACCTGATCTTGTTGTGCATCAGTCAATTCGTAATAAATCGGCAGACTGATTGCCTCTTGATAATATCGTTCTGCTTCCGGGAAATCGCCTTCGCGAAATCCCAGTCTGCGATAGTATGGTTGCAGATGGACCGGAATATAGTGCAGATTTACCCCTATTCCCAGTTGGCGCAGTTCCTCAAAGACCTGACGGTGTGACTTTCTTAACACCGCGGTCTGTAACCGGATCACATATAAATGATAAGCTGATAATGAATCAGGGTGTTGCCAGGGTAAAATCAATGGTAATCCGGCTAACAACCGGTTATACCGTTCCGCCAACTCTCTGCGACGGGCAACAAATTGATCGATCCGCTGCAACTGGCTGTAGCCTAACGCCGCCTGAATATCGGTCATCCGATAATTGAATCCTAATTCAATTTGTTGATAATACCAAGGACCATGAGCCGGTTCCGTCATCAATTCTTGCTTGCGCGTTATCCCATGGGAACGTAGCCGTATTAACTTTTCATACAGATCTTCCCGATTGGTAGTGATGATCCCACCCTCACCGCTGGTGATGATCTTTACCGGATGAAAACTGAAGACAGTCATCTCGGAATACTGACAACTACCTATCTTCTGAGCAAGATAACTGCCGCCAATCGCATGCGCGGCATCTTCAATTATTGTAATTTCATAATCTTTTACTAATTCATACAGATCACGCATTGGAACCGGCTGCCCCGCGAAGTGGACCGGAATGATTACCTGTGGCAATTGATTATAAATTTTTCCATTGTGAAGCTTCTCTGCCAACTTTTCAAGGCTTAGGTTGTAAGTCCGGGGATCAATATCGACAAAATCAACATTGGCCCCACAATAAATCCCACAGTTGGCCGAGGCTACAAAGGTATTGGGAGAGGTCCATAACAGATTATCAGTTTCAAGCCCTGCTGCCAGAGCTGCAAGATGCAAAGCCGAAGTAGCACTGTTAACCGCTACTGCATACTTAGCACCGCAATAGTCAGCCACGGCCTGCTCGAACCGCTCGATTGCCGGCCCCTGAGTTAACCAATCTGACCTTAACACTTCAACAACTGCTTCAATATCAGCTTCATTGATACTCTGTCGCCCATATGGGATCCTTAACATCGTTGATTCAACTCTTTCAATTCCGGAATCGTTAAAAACCAGGCATTCTTGTCGGAACAATATTCAAAACCAGTTGCCACCGGTTTCCCTTCTTCCCCCAACAAATTACGTTCATAATTGATCGGTGACAGGTAATTGATGGTCGGTTTGATTACATAATGATCTTCAAACTCCAAGGTAATATGCGCACAATCAGCCGGACACATCAACTCATGGAGTTTCTCTCCCGGGCGGATTCCGATCAGTTTGATCTGAATATCTTCTCCAAATGACTTAACCAGATCAATGATCCTCATTGATGGTATTTTCGGTACGAAGGTCTCTCCCCCTTGAAACCGTTGCAGGCATTTTAAGACAAACTCCACGCCTTCTTGAATCGTAAACCAGAAACGGGTCATTTGGCAATCGGTTACCGGCAGCTCTTTGGCACCTTCGGCAATCAACTTTTTAAAGAGCGGCACCACCGAGCCACGCGAACCAACTACATTACCATAACGGACCACTGCAAACCTGGTCCAGTGACCGCCGGCAATATTGTTGGCTGCAATAAATAACCTTTCCATCACCATTTTAGTAGCGCCATAAAGATTAACCGGATTCACCGCTTTGTCAGAAGAGATCGCAATTACTTTTTCAACCTCATTTGCCAAAGCCGCTTGGATCACATTCTCAGCGCCATTAATGTTTGTTTTGATAAACTCCATTGGATTATACTCGGCAACAGGTACTTGTTTCAAAGCAGCCGCATGAATAACATAATCAACATTTTGAAGTGCCTGGGTCAAACGGTTAACGTCACGGACATCACCTAAGAAATAACGCATTTCGGCTCCATTAAACTCCTGTTGCATCTCAAACTGTTTATATTCATCACGTGAATAAACAATCACCTTTTTGGGATGGTAGTTACTGAGGATTTGCCGGACACATTGCTTGCCAAAAGTGCCCGTCCCACCTGTTATTAATATTGTTTTACCATTTAACATCGTTGGTATCACCCCATTTAATGGATTGAATTAGCTGTTATTTTATTTTGATGTTCAAGTTTTAGTTGCCACTGTTTCAATATATTGAACAATCGATTGGTTGAAATCGTGATATAATGGTAAGATGGTTTGCATCTCGTAACGACAACCATCAAAAAACTTGCCAAATTTATCCAACACCTGACGCGCCTTAACTTTGGGAGGAGCTTTTTGGACCTGATGGTGAACTATCTTCACTAAAAACTCAAACTCTACCCGTTTCAATGATTTTAAAAACACTTTAAAGAACGAATTCGCCTGTAACTCCAGCAACAACTGTTCAAAGACCGTAATTTCCCGATTTAACTGTGTCAGATTATTTTGTGACATTGCAATCTTCAACTTACGAAAACTCTCATCGGCCAGTTTAAAAAGCTGCTCCAGCTTTGACAGATCGTTCTCCATCAGTCGTGCTTGTTGTTGCAAATAAGCCGGATCGTAACAATCAGTTTGACATTGACTCCAGTCGGTTTTCTCCAATCTTTTTGATAATCTTGTAGCAATCAGTTGCTCCAAAGGAATAAACTTTGTCCCCTCAATCTTAGCACCACCGTTAGTACAGTTAATAAACTCGGTATCCGGAAATCCTTTGATAACCAATTCCAAATTCTCCCGCATCAAATTAAAAGTTTGGTTCGTCAATACTTGCTCCCCGTCAACACTGGCAACCGGGAACAATTCCTTTAAGGCTGCAGCATTATTCTCAAATTGATAATAATCAATCCCTACCGCCCGTGATTGGTTGTTACGATAAGCTAAATTCTGTCCAACAAAGATTATCGGATCAAATCCCAACTGGATTAACAGTTGAACAGCGATAATAGTAATCGTAGGCGCATCATGAAGCGCTGTAATCGGATTCCCGTCGGTAAACCGTAAATAGTATGGAGCAACCCGATCCTGATTAATAAAGAAGTGCATCATTGGGCCCGGATAATGCTGGGGAACAATACTACCAATCGTACTGCCAAAGATTAACGGTACATCGGTGATCTGTTGATCGACCATTTTTTGAAAGACACAAAAGGTATCATTAGGATCATAAGCCAGTACCGCATCTGGCAAGAGATCATTAGTCAGTAACGGTACTAATCCTGAACTGACTGCAAAAACATAAGCTAAATTATTAGCTTTAATGTGTTTCAGATTTTCAATTTCATCATTTAATGAAGGCCCAGCCGCAACAATAATTGCTGGCTGATCCTTAAATTGTCCCTTGTAGTTATCAATGATATCAGGAGTTTTTAATACTTCCATGAAATTTTTAATACTGTTAACAGTCCATTTCCTGGCATAGAATAAATTAGCCGCTAAATTTTGTTTTTTATCTTTAATAATCTTCAAAAACAATTGTTGGAATGACCGATACTTTTCCTGAAACAACCGTTGGTAACTCGGTAAAAAAACAAACAATACATCCTCCAACAATAAATTGGCATAGTGAATTAAAAAACTTTTGGTCTGTTCAGTATCAAGGTCCAAATAAATATGTTCCAGATTCTTTAAGGGGAGATCGGCTAAGCGTTTGACTGATAAATATTGATATAAGATTGCCGGATTGGGTTCAAAGATCGTAAATTGCTTGTCAGGGTTATGTTGCATCAGATATTCAATATGGTAACCAAGGCCAATCCCATAAAAAAAAATGTGATGATAACGGTCGATATCCTCAAACTGTTCAATAAACTGCTTGGCTTCATTAACAGGATCATATTTACTGTGAAGGTAGATCTCTTGACCGTTACAAGCAACTGTTAATGTTGGCGCCGAACTTTTTGACGGATGGACCTGATAGTTAGCAAGCAGATCCGGTTGGTCGCTAAATTCTTTTAAAACGCCCCAAAGATCCGGAAATCTCTCCGCCAATAGATCTTGGTTTTCAGTTAAGATCATCTTGACTAACCTCACCCTTTAAAGATGTAATCATTTCTTGCTTAGTTGCTTCCAATATCGGGATTACTTCGTAATTAATCGTATCAGCAATCAAAATATAATCTAAATTTTCTAAAGCACCGGACATTTCTTTAATTACACCGGCTAATTTGTTCTCAAGTTCCTGATACACTTGATAATTTACGACTACTAACTTATCCTGAATGGTTTCAATCACTTGAACAATCCATTGCAAACCTTCAAGAAAATATGCAAATTTACTCCACGTATCGGTTGTTGGTCCTTGATAAAGCGCTTTCACCAGTTTGGCAGCTTCAGGAAGAATCCGCTCCAGATAACCGCTGGCTGTATTTAATGTTTCATTTATCATTTGATGATAACTTTTGCTCATCACTTCAATTTGTTTGATCTCTTCCCAGTGTTCTTCTAAATACTGTTCATAATGGTCATAAACATCAATTGTGTCTATTTTTAAGTGGCTAAAAAAGACATCGGATTGTTCAATCAACTCCGTAATTCGATCAATCACATCGACCACTGATAACTCTTTAACATTCAGCTTAATCTCTTGATCATGCAATTTAATTATCATTGTGATCCCTCTCATCTATAAAATTTAATTACTAATATTATCGTCAGCTTCGGCAAAATGTTTAAAAAAATAATTGGAAAAAAAAGAGGTTAACCTTTTAGGCTAACCTCCTGAAGAGTATTACTATTAATACAATAACTGATATCAACTTATTTGATCTGTTTCTTCTGCCAAAAAGCATTCAATTCATTAACTTCAAATGTTGATTCGGCAGCTAATTGATTTTCTCTTTGAATTTCTAAGTATATCTCTTCGCGATGAACCGTAATGTCCTTTGGAGCAGTTATTCCCAGTTTAACCTGGTCTCCTTTAACTTCCACAATTGTTACTTTTATATCATCGCCGATTATTATACTTTCATTACGTTTTCTGGTTAGTACCAGCATTGAAATCCCCCTTGAACAAGTTATAAACCATCTAATCCATTACAATTAACATCACAAAATAAAAAAAATTACCATGCTTTTTACAATTTGTAAATATTTCTCCAAGTTCAAGAAAGTTCCTTCAAGATATCATAAATTTAACAATAATTAAACTTAATTTTAAATCAGTTAACAATAATTATTTGGCAACCAAACTGTTTGATTCCCAGATCGGAAGCCGCAGCGGATAATCAGTATCAACCAAGATTGTTTGTTGCCCAAGCATTTTGTTTTTGTTAATTACGATCGGAGCTTGCAAATTGGCCGTTGCTTCATTCATCTTGCCATTAGGTATAACTACAATCGATAATACTTCAACTTCACCAGGAGCATTAATCTCCAGTCTGCTAATTGTATTTTCATCAAGGTTAAAATGATAGTCGGAACAGATCTCAAAAGGTGATATTAAAACAAACGCGGTCTCAACCTTATCGACTGATTGCAAACAGGAAAAGACCGAATCTTCAACTTTTAATAAAATAAAATTATGGCTGTGTTCGAATCCGGGCAAACCAATCGGGAAACGGATTATCTGTTTCTCATCGATTTCTTTGATTCCAAAAAACTTGGTCTGAATTTGCCTCATTCATCTCACCTTACTTATATCTTCATATTATCGCAGATAGTTCACTAAGGTTATCTGTAAGATTCGAGCCCCGGTTGCTAATGCAGCCTGATAAACACTTTCCTGCATCTTTAACTCCATTGCGGCACCTGCAATATCAACGTCCTCGTTCTTCGACAGCAATTGGTTAAACTGAATATTCAGTAATTCAAGGCGATCAACATTTTTCTCCAAACGATTTACCTTAGCGCCAAGCGATGCCCGAATGTCCAAGACTTGATCCAACTTACTTTGAATCTCTTTAATATCAACATTCGAAACTTGAACGATGTCTCCGGCGTCAACATGAGTCGCAAATTGGTCCAGTTTTTCAAAGAAATCGCCAAAGACTTCATCGCCGGTAACACTAACCTCCAGGTAAGTGTCAGCACCAACTTCGATGTTAAAGCGGCGACTATCGCCTTGGTATTTAAAGTTTTGGTCATATGCCGGTCTGATCGTCTGTTGACCGGAAAAAAGATAACGCCGTTCATGTTGGGTATTGGCAATCTGCAGAATATGATTTTTTAATTCTCTGATCTCCGCTGCCAATCCTTCCCGTGATTCTCTGGTTAAAGTCCCATTAGAAGCGGCAACTGCTACTTCCTCAAAACGATGCAACACACTGGTCAGTTCCCCTAAAGCAGCATCCGAAGCCTCCAACCAGGAGATTGCATTTTGGGCATTCTCTTTATAGCGGTCGGCTTCTTTGATTGAATCATACAGCCGCAAACTTGTGACTAAAGCCACCGGATCATCTGATGGACGCTGAATTCTTTTTCCGGAAGACAACTCACTGTATTTTTTATCAATTCTGCTCATTGTCTTATTAATATTTCTTGACAATCCATTGCTGATCATTTTTTCGGTAACTCGCATCACAATCACCCCTATAGATTACAGTACTTAATCAGTTTATAACTCTATCGACCAACCACACCGGTGCTTTTAATTAAAGTATCTAAGATCTCATCAATTGTTGTTATATAACGTGAAGATGCATTATAAGCATTTTGATACTTAATTAAATTGGTCATCTCTTCGTCAATAGACACCCCGGCAATTGATTCCTGACGATCATGTAAATAGTTAACCAGACTCTCTTGATTTTTCAGGGTTGAGTTTGCTTTTTCAGCATCAATTCCCAATTTTGCAATGATCCCATTGTAAAACTGCGATAGTGTCATTGTCCCATTACCAAATAGCAACTCCTGACTGATAATTTTAGTTAGTCTTAGAGCATTGTCTCCATTTCCGGGAGCGCCATGTGGAAATTCCGGCGGTATTGCTACGTCAATTGAAGCAGCAATCGTATCAAGCGCCATTGCGATTTCAGTACTGATATCAATTGTTTCCGCATTATATCCTTTAAAGAACGGGACGCTAGTCGAATCTTTAAGCCCGAATCCTTCGGCATGGACCTCGTTGAATCTGGTGATCAGCGTAGCTGCCAATGTATTTAATGAATCAATATAATAACTTAATTCTTCATCCCGCATCTCGAGAAAACCTTTAATCTTTCCACCGGTCAAATTAACTTCCTTACCGGTTACCTGCCAGATCACGTCAACCATCCTGCCGTTATCAAGATTTCTCTCAGTCATTAACGGAGAGATACTGTCACCCGCAACTAAAATACCGCCTCCAACCGAAATATTGTAACGCCCAAAGGCATCGTTCGTAACATTAACTTTCACCAGTTGCGAAAGTTCTTCGACCAATCGTTCCCGTTGATCCAATAAATCATTGGGATCCTGATTGGCACCAATAACCTTGCAAATAATTACATTATAATCAGCAATCTGCTGCGCCAAAGTATTAACTTTATCAACCAAATTGATAACCGATTTATCAATATCAGCCTGTAAGTCAGTTAATTGGCTATAAGTATGTCGCAAAGTGTCAGTAAAAACAATCGCATCTTCCCGTAATGCGGCACGCACTGATGAATCATCAGGACGAAACGCCAACTCATGCAGTGAGTCCCAAAACTGTGTCAAACGGGCACTAATCCCGGAATCCGATGGTTCATTAAAAATAACCTCAAGATGTTCTAAGATATACTGACGCGCTTCCCATTGACCCTTTGATGAAGTTTCATTTTGGATCTGATAGTCCAAAAAAGCTTCCCTCATCCGCATAATCGAAGATACTTCGACGCCTGTACCAATCTGGCCCGGGCCAGCATGCCGGTTTAACGCCGGATATGTAAATGGCGGAGTCGGATTGATCACCGGAACTTGCCGCGAATAACCAGGAGTATCGGCATTAGAAATATTATGACCAGTAACCTGTAACGCTAATTGATTAGTCCTCAAAGCCCGTAAGCCAGTCTCCAAACTTCCGAATGTTGAGCGCATATTTGATCACCCCTTAAAATCAAGCAGGCTTTTTGTTGCTTTATTCTTAACGATTTTTCCTGCGGAACTGTAGGTGTTATTATCTTCAGTTTCTCCATCAGTGATTGAATTGAGCATCAAGTGAATGATATTAATTGAGTCTTTTAATAGTTCTTGATTGAATTGATTGGTGAGTCGAAGATTAAGAGCAGAATGACGCAACTTAATCAAGAGGTCCTTAATTGTAGAGGAGATATTGTAAGGATTTTCAGTTAAAAAAAATTGAACCTGCGGAGAACAGGCATCGTCAATCTTTTTCAAGCTTTGAGAAAGTCTCTCCTCCGTGAGAACGATCTCTTCCAGTGAATTTAAATCATCATTCAACAAAGCTTCTTTTTTAAGAAGGCTAACTTTGTTTAGTTCTTCCAGAACCTCAATTTCTTTTTCTAACAACGATTGAAGTTCTTGTTCCAGCATAATTTACCTCCTGGCGAGTTCATCCACCAGGCTTCGGTTAATCATCTTCGCAGCAACTTCTTCCCCTGACACCTGGTAGGTCCCTTCTTGGATGCGTTTTTTCAACTCAAGTATTTTATCGGCACGAACGTCAGGAAACTTTAGAACCATTTCCTTAGCCAGCTTCAATTCTTGAACGCGGGCAGAAAGTTCTAAGATGTCAGTTTTACTGGGAGCAACCGTTTCATTAACCTTCTGTTTCTTAAATACAGATTGCAACTTGATTATGTTTGATACTTGTTGACTGGAGATAATCATCAGACTCACCTACTTTCTCATTTATGATTATTTAATTATTATTTTTTACCTAATATATTATCATAAGTGTGAACAACTTCACGGGGCTTAACCTTAGTTACCACCGGAGTTTCAATCTGTTTCGACGCTTCCTTAAAACCGGATTGTAACTCGTTAATACACTCATCACAATATCGTCCGGATGAAATCTCCTTACCACATTTTTCACATTGAAGCCCAAGATCAGAAGTGTCAAATCCTTCACAGTCCAGTCTTCCCTCACGCAAAAAACGGGTTATTGTTTTGATACTTACTTCGGTCGCCTCGCTAACTTCAACCGTGGTTGAATTAGGATGTTTTTGAATATACTCGCGTACTTTCTGAAAATCTTCTTCCTCCTGGGTAATACAATTATAACAGATATTATGACCCCGATACTGGAAAACCTTGCCGCAGCGTTTGCAATTACGGACATCCATGTTTAACACTCCTTTGCTTTTAATCTGATGCAAACCACTGAGAATCCATCAAACCGGTAGCCAATGTTAAAACTTTTACCTTCAGAGTTCCTGCTCTTAATAATACTCTGGCAGCCTCCGAAGCAGTAGCGCCAGTAGTAAAAATATCGTCAATCAGAAGAACTTTCGCTGCTTTCAATCGAGTGGTATTAATCACCTGAAAAGCCCCACTTACATTTTGAAACCGTTCTTCCTTACTCAAAGCGTTTTGACTTTCAGTAAGCTTCCTCCTAATTATTATATCGTTAATTAAAGAAATTCCCAAATACTTTTTTAAAGGTTCTGCCAACAATTCTGCCTGATTATAACCACGAAGCCGCATCTTATCTGGATGAATCGGAATTGGAACAATTAGATCAACTTTTTGAAAATCCCGATGTTCTCTAATCCATTCAACCAATAACTCCCCTAATGCCGCTCCTAAATCCGGACGAAACCGATATTTAAACTCTGCCAAATACTCCCTTAATGCCCCTTCATACAGAGCTACCGCCCGGGCTGCTTCAAAATAGTAGCTGGTATTCGAACATTGTTGGCACAACTTGCTTGCAACAGCTTCTAGCCGGAGTGGTCGTCCACATTTGTGACAGATTGGACCTGATACTAATGAAAGCTTTTGTAAACATCTGGCCCCCAAGCCATGTCCTTTACTTTTTTCCTGTTTACAGATTGGGCACTGGTCTTCGGGTGGAAAAACCAACTCCAAAAAGCCTTTTTGCAATTGATAACAAAAATTTCTAATGTTTTGGTATTTCATTATAATTTTCGTCATTTCTTATTTTTTATTTATAAGCCATTAGTCCTAATTTGATTAAAATTTAAAATTAATCAACAAAAAACACTTACAATGCTTTATTTGATAATAAAAAATTAAATTGTTAAATTTTTATTAATTTGACCAAAAGTTAATTGTTATCCAAATAACCCAGCTGTATTGCTTCCTGATTCATTGTGGCAATCCATTGATAACTTTCTTTCATGGCATTGGAGATTGTTTTACCGGCAAATACAACTCTACCATTATCTCCTTTTCGGCCTACTCTACCGGCAATTTGGACTAGGGTTCGGCAGTCAAACACACTGCTGTCATCAGCAAATAACACCAACACATTGAGTTTTGGAATCGTAATCCCACGCTCAAAGATAGTAGAACAGACGATAAAATTGAGTTTCCCTTCGAGAATCTGCTCTTTTATCTCGGTCCGGTTTTCGCTTTTGGAGTGAGCAATTGCCCCATTGATCCCAATTTTTTGTCCCCAACTAACTAATGTGCGTCCAAATGTTTCAATCAAATTAATTGTTGGTAAGAAAATTAACAATCGCCGTCCTTGTAAAGTTGTCTCATTGATAATCTGTTGGACTACCAAAGGGATCTCCCAATCCTTTTGTAAAGTCGGCACCTTTAAATTAAGCTTGATAAATTCAGGTAATGCTAACGGGCGCCGGTGATAACGCGCCGGAATCGAAATATAAGGCAACTTTCCCGACTTAACCTGGGCAATCATCCTTTGATCCGGTGTAGCAGTCATGGTGACTAACTTACCACCGTTTCGGAGTGACCGGTGTAACGCATAATGCAGCATCTCACTCCCCTGATAAGGATAAGCATCCGCTTCATCCAAAATGATCAAATCAAACCGTTGATAGAACCTTAAACATTGATGCGTTGTCGCCAGTGTCAATTGCACATCATCAAATTTAGTCCCACTTCCGCCATAGAGAGCGGTGACTGTAACATCAGGAAAAGCAGCTTCAAAACGCGGTAGTAATTCAATCACAATATCTCTTCTGGGAATTGCAAATAAAACTCTGCCTCCCTCTGATAATACTCTTGCCACAATCTTAAAACTGACTTCCGTCTTACCACCGCCACAGACTGTCCAGACTAAAAAGTTGGTTTGATCTGAATCATAAAAATTCTCCAACTCTTGAGCAGCCCGCTTTTGGGGCGGGGTTAAATCAAAATCCAACCTTGGTTGTATTTGGTTTGCAAAACTTGATTTTATTTGAGGAAATGGTTGATAATACAAAGGGATGCAACTTTTCGCCAACCCCATTGTCTGACAGTTGGTACAGGTTAAACACCTCTTATTGCCACAGAAGTAACAGTCCGTCTCAATTATCCCGTCAGTTGAACCGCAACGCCGGCAAAAAGGAATTCCGAAGCGATCAGTATTAATCGCTGCGGTCCTGATAATCTTCCCTTCTAATGAAAGGACTTGAAGCCAATTTTCAGGATCCCAAGGTACGTTATAACCACTGTTACTTAATAGTTCAGGTATTTCCGTGCTTAATAATGAACGTCCCCAAAACAGTTTTGCTAACTCTTCAATCAGCTCCTGGTCAATTTCGGAAAGATAAGTTTGATCACTTTCTAAAAGTTCATTGAGCTTTATTTGTTGTGCTTTTACTTTTGGTTGAAATAGATTTTCGCAAATTATATCAGCAGCAATCTTCGCAAACTTAGTAATTTTGTTACTGTTATTTTTAAAGTATTGAACTACCTTTTCAGTAACCCAAATTGGTTGCGGCGGTTCAAGAACAATCAACTCCTGGTAGCCGGCCTGTTTCAATTTAAGGGCATCACGATAGGGATTATTCGTAACATTTACTAGAGGTATTAACCCTTTACCGGCAACCGAATAAACGAAATATTTCGGAGAGAGCATCGTAACCCTTCCCTAAAATTCAATACTTAAAATTGTGTCTGAATCCTTTGACATAATAAAGAATTCCGTTTCTCAATCCGATTATTGCGTACGGCAATACCAATCGCTTTCGCAGTCCCAATTAAGACAACCATCTTTTTAGCCCGGGTTACCGCAGTATATAACAGATTCCGTTGCAACATCAGGTAATGTTGGGTTGTAATCGGCATGATAATAACCGGATACTCATTTCCCTGACTTTTATGGACCGAGATTGCATATGAAAGCGTCAGTTGGTCCAACTCATCCGATTCATATTCAACTGCCCGCTCTCCTTCAGCTTCCTGAAAAGCCACCACCAGCTTCCGTTCCTCAGGATCGATATCAATAATCCGGCCAATATCGCCATTAAAAACTAATTTTTGATAATTATTCTTCAGTTGCATTACTTTATCGCCAAGACGAAATATATTAGCACCGATAACAATCTCACTTTTAGTGTCACTGACAGGGTTCAGTGCCGCCTGCAAACATAAGTTCAGGTTTTCAACCCCGGTTATGGTACGGCGCATCGGTGCTAAAATTTGAATGTCTTCAATTGGATCACAATTTAGAAAAGCCGGAATCCGATCCCGGACCAGACTTGGTAATGCTGCAACAATTGCTTCCGGATTTTCCTCTTTAATAAAGAAAAAATCTTTGTTCTTGGCTAAAATCGGTAATTTTCCCTGGTTGATTCGATGTGCGTTTTCAATAATCAAGCTTTCTTTAGCTTGCCGAAAGATCACATCCAGACGTACCGCCGCAATTCTTTGAGAAGCAAGGAGATCCCGTAATACACTGCCCGGACCAACCGACGGCAGTTGATCGACATCACCAACCAGGATCAATCGCGTCCCCGGAGTAACCGCCTTTAAAACATTGTAGAATAAAATCAAATCAACCATTGAAAATTCATCAATGATTAAAACATCCGTCTCTAATGGTTCATCTTCATTAAATTGAAATTGACTGCCGTTAGCGTGTTCACTGCCATAACCCAATAGACGGTGAATGGTTTTGGCCGGAGCGCCTGTAGCCTCCGACAACCGTTTAGCTGCTCGGCCTGTAGGCGCTGCCAGCATAACTTCCAGGCCGGCTTTTTTCAGAATATGCAAGATTGTTTTAATCAGCGTGGTTTTACCTGTTCCAGGACCACCGGTAATCACAGTCACTCCATTATCAAGTGCTTTATAAACAGCCTCACGCTGCATCGGTGCCAAATCAATCTTAATCGTCTGCGAAAACTCATCTAATAATGCCTGGGCATCAACTTTAACCGGTTTTAATCCAGCCTCATGCAGATCTTTTAACCGGTAAACAACACCGACTTCACTATAGTAAAATACTGCCAAATAAATGATTTTCGTCCCTTCATAATCTTCCCGGAACAATTCCTTACGGGCAATCAGATCTTCGATTTCGGCGATCACTTGAAGCTCGCTAACACCTAACTCCTCGGTTGCAACTTTAAGTAATTCACTCTCGGTTATAAAAATATGACCTTCGTTACTGCTTTCATTGATCAGGTATTTTAATCCTGCTTTAATCCGAAACGGCGAATCCAGACTAACCCCTGTTTTTTGGGCAATCTGATCCGCAGTCTTGAAACCGATCCCCATTATTCGGTCAGCCAGTAAATAGGGGTTTTCGGTAACGATCTTGACCGACTGTTCTTTAAAGGTCTGATAGATCTTAAACGCCAGACCCGGACCGATTCCAATCCCTTGGAGAAAGACCATAATTTTTTGGACTTCACTGTACTCTTGTAAACTTTTTGCAATCTTCTCCGCTTTAGAAAGCTTGATCCCTGCGATCTCCGTTAACCTTTCAGGAGAATTTTCAATGATTGCTAATGTTTCCAATCCAAAATGATTGACAATCTTTTTGGCAGTAACCGGGCCAACCCCTTTAATTAATCCACTGGCCAAAAAACGTTCAATCCCTTTTTTGGTTTGCGGAATTTTACTTTGCCATTCAGTAACCTGAAATTGGAGTCCATACTCTTTATGACTAACCCAATCACCTTCGACCGACAATTGCTCTCCAATATATAACGGTGGTAAGTTGCCAACAATCGTAACTAATTTCCCGTTTGGCATTTTTAGTCTGGCAACGATATAGGTGTTATCATCACTGATGAATGTTAGACGCTCCACCGTTCCTTCCAATGAGATCATTAATAATTCCACTCCTGCTGTACGGTTGATAGTATTTGCTTGGTAATCCATCCGGTAATTATTCCTGTTGGGATGGATAACAACAGTAAAAACGGGAGAAATACATAAATCACCGATAAACCCGGAAACAACTGCGGAAACATTGATAACACCGCTAATTGTCCCAGATTATGGCCAACCGCTCCAGTAATACTGATCCCAATTACACTGATCCGTTGTTGGAACAGAAAACAAACTAATTTCATTACCAGTATACTACTGATCGCTCCCCCGAGACTGATTGGAAACACTACCGTTGCAAATGTTCCTGTCAATAATGCTAAAATGATCACTCGCAGAATTGATAATGTTAAAGCAATTTTAAATCCTGCAATTAATAGTACTGTTAAAAATACAACATTCGCCAGACCAATTCGAACCCCCGGTACCGGCAAAATGGTCCAGGGCAGAAAAACATTTTCCATCCAGTTTAAAACTATACTGATTGCTGTCAACCCACTTAATAAAACCATCTTTTTTGTGGTCACTTTAGATTAACTCCAATGAAGATAATAGTATTTCCAAATACCATATATAAATTTCTCTAAAAGGTAAGATATTCCTTTTTCTTTCCAACTTTTTATTTAGAAATTCCTTTAATGGCTTTTAAAACCGGTCCGGTTCTAAAAGCTCATCTTCAAAGCATAAAATATAGGACAAGAAAGGTGGAACTAATATTGTTGATGTTACGATCAAAAAGATTAAAAATAAAGCTTCCGTTTTGGATTAGCTATGGTAGTTTAGCTTTATTCTTTATTTTTCTCGGAATATTCTTAGTTCATCTCTTAAATTCTTCAATCAATTCTATTCTTCAACCCAAAGCAATCGAAGTTGGAGTATTCCCGGATAAACCACTCCAAACCGGATCAATTTCTCAAGTTCAACGCAGAAAAATTAAACTGGATACCCAAAGCAGCCGTTTCATCTTACGCAGTGGAATTCCGCTACTGGATCAGACTTCTGGCGAAGACGATCCATTTCATTTATTTCATTTGAATTGGGCAGGAATCTATTGGAAGCTAGCCGCTAACATCAATCAAACCACACCCCAAGAACTGTTAAAAGCTCAAATTCCGTTACTGGCGTTTGTCAAACCAAAAATGATTGTCATGCCGCCGGCTAAAAAAGTACAACCTATTATTACACCTGATAAAAAACCTGATATTACAGAACTGGATCAACAGCTTCCGGAAATCCCATTGGCAGATCAAGATCCGGTAGTATTGATTTATCATACGCATACTTCGGAATCCTATATCCCTGAAAGCGGTAAATCCCATACCAATAACAGTAAAGGTGATATTGTTAAAGTCGGAGCCCATTTAAAAAAGGTGCTAGAAGAGAAATATGGTATTAAAACAATCCATTCTGATACCATTCATGATACTTATCCGTTCCGTGAATCTTACCAACGCTCCCAGGTAACACTGAAAAAATATCTCAATGAGTATCCATCAATTCAAGTAGTGCTTGATATTCACCGTGATGCAACTCCGGGTGTTAATGCAACCTGTACCATCAATAATGAAAAAGCGACTAATATTTTAATCGTCGTCGGTACTGATAAGATGGGTTTATCCCATCCTAACTGGAAGAAAAATCATCACTTCGCTTCAGAACTGACTGAAGCAATGAATCTGTATTATCCCAATCTTAGTAGTGGCATCATTGTCTCAAAAGCGCGTTATAACCAACACTTACATGAAAGAGCTTTAATTTTAGAGTTTGGAGATCATCAATCAGAACTAAAAGAAGCCTACTACGCAGCGGAGTTATTCGCTAAGATCCTGGCGTTAAAAATCAAACAAGGTCTCAATAACTGATTGTAATACCACAAAATTATTTATCTGGATGCTATTTTTACTATTTGGGGTTGAAATTTGGAGTTGGATTGTTTTTTATCCCAGCAGTAAATGGTTGAATAGGTTAAAATTAAAAAGATAAAACCGCTAAAAATACCGATATTTTCGGAAAACGCCGCATCATAACCGATTTGAATCGCAATCTTTTGTCCCAATAAAAAACCACCGAGTAACATAATGAGCGGAATTGTATAGATTAAAAAGGCAGCTTTAAAAAGAGTACCGGACTTCATCTGTAAAACCACACGATCCCCAACCTTGGCATTAAGTTCATTCGGAAGTTGAAAGACTATTTCCGCTTTCTTGCCAATTCCACAGACACCGCATTTTTCACAGGAAGCATTTCTTTTCACTACAATAGTTGCAACGTTACCTGTCACCTCGATAACTTCGCCGATCTCTTTCAGATGCACCTGATTCACAATTGATTACTCCTCACTATTTATCAAAATCTAAACTTAGTTTAACCCATATTAAAGAAAAAGCGAAGTTATTTTTTTCAAAAACTTCGCTTCAAAGGCTTCTTATAATTTTAGTCAAAAGGCCTCTTTCGGGTTTCTCTTTTCGGCGTCGAAACAGTTCAGCACTGCAATGCGGACAATATACCATTGTATATTTTAATTCATGGTTACAATCTGGGCACTTCACCTTAGTCACCTCCTTCAATCATTAATTACAGTTTTTACCGATTGGACTTTTATTATAATCCAGGCTTTCCATTATTGCAATATTTTTACATCAATGTAACCTTATTTAAATAAATGCTTTGAATAAAAAATAAAGTGAAGAAATTTGATGTTTTCTTCACTTTATACCCAAGTCTTAGTGATGTGAGTTAAGATATCTTTATCTTTCTTCATCTCTTTCTTCTTAAAGAGGTCGGCGCTGCAATGTGGGCAAAACAACATAGTATGTCTTAACTCAGTTTTGCAATCTGGGCATTTTTTCATGTTCAATCATCCTTTCTTTAATTCTTTTATTGGGACTATTTTTGTCCCTGTTTATTTATTTTTGTCCCGCTTCTGATTTTATTATATTCCATCAACAATGAAAATTCAACCATTTAACATAAAGGTAACCAAAACGATACTCTGCCTTAACCTCAACTCAAACTTGCTTCGCTCTACTATTAGCAATGACAATAACTTGCGCTATATGGTAATATTTACTGATCAGCGATCATAATTATTGAATAGTTAACTTAAGGTAACTACATTCTGCATTCTGCAATTTAATTGCTTGATCAAAAAAATTCCTTCACAAGAAGGATTTAGCTTATTAATCTCGAAAAGAAATAAGCAATAAAATTTGGAGGTGACTTTTTTGCGTATTAAGCTGTTAATTATTTCTGTTTTAGCCGTTGTCATGTTATTCACAATGGGTTTGGTTGCAGTTGCTTGCCCAACACCAACTATCAGTTCAATCTCTCCCAACAGTGGATTGGATAATAGTGTTATAACGGCTGTAATTGAAGGGACCAAGTTCCGCAAGAATGTTCAAGTATCTTTGTCACAAAATGGTGAGGAAATTATCGCAACTGATGTCAAATTTATTTCGACCAAAAAGATTGAGTGCACCTTTGATTTAAATTACCAAAAAAGCGGTAGTTGGGATTTGGTTGTTACTAACATTGCAAAATACACTAAAAAACCAAAAACAGCAGTTCTAAAAGGAGCTTTTACAATTATCGCAACAGCACCATCGATCAGTTCAATTACTCCCGATAAAGCTTCTAATGATCGGTCAGTTGCAATCTTAATTAAGGGTTCTAATTTCAATTCGGAATCCGTATTTATCATCAAAAATGAAGTCACCGGCATTGTTGCTTCCAGCACAACGGTTAACTCCGCTGAAGAAGCAACTGCTCAATTCAACTTAAAAGGAATTGATCCTGATACTTATTCCATAGCGGTAACCAACGCTGATGGTCGACAGGGTGTTTTAGAAGATGCTTTCACTGTTAGTGAAACTCCTGTTAAAGAAGCTCCAAAAACAGTTACCAAAACCGAAACCAAACAACCGGAAGTTAATCCTAACAGTCTTTTAAAATCGATCTTCTTTGATTTTGATGATTATTCAATTCGGAATGATCAACAAGCAGCTGTAGAAGCTAACTTAAATGTTTTAAGACAATATGCCGCAGATAAATATATCGTTTTAGGCGGTCATGCTGATGAACGCGGTTCCCGCGAATACAATATCGACCTCTCCGCACAACGCGCTGAAGCTATTAAACAATTCTTAGTTGACAACGGTTTTGATGCCAGCCGGATTATCATCTACGCCTATGGTAAAGATTATCCTGCTAAAAAAGGTAGCACTGAAGAAGCATGGTCATTTAACCGCCGGGTTGATGTCGCCATCTGGGATTCATTACCTTCAAAGAACCAAGCATTAAAACAATGATAAAATAATACTTATAAAAAACTCGGGTATTTCCCGAGTTTTTTTCTAAAATCAAAGAGATAACCTATCGAATCATCCCTTTTGAAGTAAGAATCGCATCCATCGGTATATCATGTTCATCATTCGGAATTGAGGGAAAGATTTGCAATTGGTAGGCTAATCCTAATTTAAAAACATTTCGGGCCTGGCTTAAAAAACGGTCATAGTACCCCGCTCCGTGACCAAGCCGATTTCTGTTAAGATCAAAGGCAACACCAGGTACAACAATCAGGTCCAGATCCTGAGGATCGATCGTTGGTGCAGCGTATTCCGGCTCCTTAATCTTCATCTTTCCGGTGACTAATAAGTCAAGATCTTTAACCAACCGGGCTTCAAGTTCAAAATTAGCAACACAAGCAGGCAAATAAACCTCTTTGTTAGCAACTAATAATTTTTGAATAATTGTTATAGTCTCGACCTCATACCCAATCGAATGGTAGAGCATGATTTTAGTCGCTTTTTGGACTACTTCCAATTTGAAAAATTCCGTCCTGATTTGCTCGTTCAAAGCTTGATATTCTTCCAGGGTCAGTTTTTGAAGTCTATTTTTAACAGTTGCTCTTAACTCTCTTTTCAGTCCTTGATTAGTCCCCAAATTGTGAACCTCACTCAACATCATAAACTTAAAAATAAATACCCCGCTATGCCGTTATGCTGAAATGTTACCTGAACCTGCTCAAGACAGGTGGGTGTCCTCCCATTTACTGCAATGTTTCCTTTCGCGAAGGCATGCATATTCATAAACGGAGTCAGACTCCCTAGGTATAAGTGTTGGTTCATGACTATCTCAGCTTGATCACGCACAAAGCAGGGTATGTTATTAATATATTAACATAGAACAAAACCGGCATCAAGTTACATAATGAATCATAGCGCCGTTTTAATCGCTAACTCCTTCAATTGTCTCGGTGTTACTTCACCAGGAGCACCAGTCATTAAACAAGTTGCACTCGCTGTCTTCGGGAAGGCAATCACATCCCGAAGGGATTGGGAACCGGTTATCAACATAATTAAACGGTCCAAACCAAAAGCGATTCCTCCGTGAGGAGGTGTACCATATTCGAAAGCATCCAATAAGAACCCAAATTTGGCCCGGGCTTCTTCAGGAGTAAATCCGAGAATCTTGAACATCTTTTCCTGGAGCTCATGCTGATAGATTCGAATACTGCCTCCACCTAACTCCATTCCATTAAGGACAAGGTCATAAGCATTAGCTCTTACTTTGCCTGGTTCCGTATCTAAAAGCTCTAGATCTTCCGGAAGTGGTGATGTAAAAGGATGATGAACCGCAACATAGCGTTTTTCTGCCTCATCATAATCCAATAATGGGAAGTTGATCACCCAGAGGAATTGGTATTGATCCTCCGGTATCAGTTGTAGACGTCTTCCAAACTCCAACCGGATTTGGCCCATTGCCGTCCTGGCGACATCCGGTTTGTCCGCAATCAAGAGGATCAGATCACCGGTTTTGGCTCCAAATCTGTCAATAATCTGATTGAACTCTGCTTCAGTGAAAAATTTGGCAACCGGGGACTTAATTCCCTCTTCAGTCAGAGCTAAGTATGCCAATCCTTTCGCACCGTAAGTTACTGCCAACGGTGATAACTCATCCAACTGGCTTCGGGTGTAATTACCACAGCCGGGAACGTTAATTCCGACAACGATACCTCCGGAAGCAACAATGTTCGCAAAGACTTTAAAATTAGAATTAACCATGCAATCTGATACTTCAACCAACTCCAACCCAAAGCGGATATCAGGTTTATCAGAACCGAAACGGGACATCGCTTCACAATACTCCATCTGCAGGAAAGGACGTGGAATATCAATATCCAAAGTCTCTTTGAAGATCTTTACCATCATCTCTTCCATCATCTCAAGCAACATTTGCCGGTTTAAAAAAGACATTTCGATATCAATTTGCGTAAATTCCGGTTGGCGGTCCGCTCTTAAATCTTCATCACGGAAACAACGTACAATCTGGAAATATTTTTCAAACCCACTCACCATCAAAATCTGCTTAAAAAGTTGTGGTGATTGCGGCAGTGCATAAAATCGGCCAGGATTTACCCTGCTTGGTACTAAAAATTCCCGTGCCCCTTCAGGAGTACTGGTAGTTAACATTGGGGTTTCAATCTCCAAGAATCCCTTTTGATCCAAGAAATCCCGCGTAATCTTGGTTACTCGATGTCGAAGCATAATATTACGCTGCATCTCCGGACGGCGTAAATCAAGATAACGATATTTGAGACGGACATTCTCATCCACTTCAACATCACCATAATCAGCTATGTAGATTGGTGGTGTCTTGGCTTCATTTAAGATTTGCAATTCCACTCCATAGACTTCAATCTCTCCGGTTGCCATATTGGGATTAACCGTCCCATCGGGGCGTAATTCCACTCTGCCCTTAACAGCAATCACATACTCATTTCGAATTTTTTCAGCCAACTCAAAAGCATTTTTATTAATCTCAGGATTGAAAACAACCTGGACAATTCCTGAACGATCCCGTAAATCAAAGAAGATTAATCCCCCATGATCACGGCGTCTTTGAACCCATCCATTTAAGATAACTTCTCTTCCGTTATCAACCTTAGTTAATTCCCCACACGAAGCAGTCCTAATCTGAAAATTCAAGTTAACTCCTCCTAAAACAGAATGATTGATTTTATCATAATTTAGAATTTAGAATCCGGGAGTCAGAATAATCTTTATCTAAATAGCAATCTTTACAGTTTATTCTCTGTCGTTCGATATCAAATTTTATGTTTTTTATTTTTCATAAAAATGTTCTAAATAACCAGCCAAATTCTCGATCGAAATCAATTCTTGCTCGCTTGTGTTCATTTTTCGAATTAATATCTGGTTATTGCGAAGTTCATCTTCGCCAACAATACCAACCAATGGTGTTCCGCTTTTATCGGCGCTCTTTAATTGAGCCTTTAAGCTTCTTCCCTGTAAATCAGTCTCCACGATCCATCCGGCTTCACGCAGTTTAATACAGAGTGAAAAAACAATTACTTGTTGTTCATCCCCCAATGGTGCCAAATAAAGGTGTGGCCTTTTTTCAACAGCAGGCGTTAAGGAGCGCGCTTCTAAAACCATCATCAAGCGTTCCATGCCGGCTGCAAAACCAATACCCGGAGTTGGTTTGCCACCGCATTCCTCAACTAAACCATCATACCGTCCGCCACCACACAACGCATTCTGAGAACCAAGATCGCCCGCCAAAACCTCAAAGACAGTCTTGGTATAATAATCAAAACCACGGACCAATCGGGGATTGAGCTTATACTTTATATCACAAGAATCCAGAATTTTACATAATTTTTCAAAATGCTCACCGCAATCCGGACATAATGTTGTTGTAATTAACGGTACATCTTCGGTTAATCTACGGCAGGATTCATTTTTACAATCTAACAAGCGTAATGGATTACGTTCTAACCGCCGTTGGCAATTCGGACATAATTTTTCACTCTTGGGTCTTAAGTGTTCGATTAACTTTTGCCGGTATAAAGGACGGCACTCCGTACAACCAATTGAGTTTAAATTAACATCCAGATCAGTAACACCAAGCCGGCGATAAAAATTCACTGCCAGACTGATGATTTCAGCGTCAACCCTTGGATCTTTGCTCCCTAAAACTTCAGCACCAAATTGGTTGAACTGTCTGAATCTACCGGCTTGAGGAGCTTCACAGCGAAACATTGGGCCATAATAATACAATTTCGCGATCGACCCCTGATTTGCCAAATTATGCTCAATAAAAGCCCTAACGACTGAAGCCGTACCTTCGGGGCGCAGCGTCAAGCTTCGCTCGCCTCGATCGCTGAAAGTAAACATCTCTTTTTCAACTATATCCGTAGTATCACCAATTCCTCTTTGAAACAGATCAGTATATTCAAACATCGGTGTTCGGACTTCATCGTAACCATATTCAGTAAAGATCTGATGAATCTGTGCCTCTATATGACGCCAGAGAATTGTCTGATTGGGAAGTAAATCGTATGTACCTTTAGGAGCTTGAATCTTCATCTTATTACCGCCTTATTCAGGATATTTATACGCGGAAGGCATCTGCCTTCCGCGTTGTGAAAACCATTTTCATTTTAAAGATTACTCTTCTGCCTGAGTTTGTTCTTTGTCTGCATCAGTTTGAGCGTTTTGTTCTAAACTTCTTTGATATTCTTTAAGTTCTTCTTCTTGTTTCTTTTGAAGCTTTGCAATAATTTGTTCCTCTTTTTTAGCAGCTTCAGTCATCTTCCAATCAGTAAATGTTTTTTGAAGCGCTTGATGGATTCCAAGATCATCAGCGTGTTTTCCGCCAAATTCTAACAACAGTTTTTCCGCTTTATCAGCTTTCTTGTCTTCTTTGTATACTTTAGCCAATGCTAATTGATACTCAAAACTATCTTGGAAATCAGCAGGAATCTTCTTCAATATTGCTTGGGCTTCTTCAAATTTTTTCAGATTAACATAGACATCAGATAATTCAAGATAGAGATCCCATTGTTTCTTATAATATTTCTTTTTTAATGCTTTCTCATAAGCAGTAGCAGCTTCAGCCCACTTCTTTTCGATTGCCAGTTTGTAAGCCCGGAGGCCCGGATCTAAAATATCAACCTTCTCTGCTGCCTCTTTACTGATTTTTTTCATCCAATTAACAAATTCTTCATTAGTTTGAGCAGTCATCAACAATAAGTTTTCTTCATTAGCTTTATATTGTTCTTCATATTCATCACCCTGCGGCATAGTCCGTTCGTCAAGGCGAATAATGTGATAGCCATATTGTGTTTTAACAGGTTTGCTGATGTCACCCACTTTTTCCAAAGCAAGTGAACCTTCAACAAATTCTCTGACCATCGTCGAGGCAAACTCTTGAACAGGCATTGGTCCGTATTTTCCGCCTTTTTCGATTGAACCCGGATCATCGGAATAGGTCTTTACTAATTCGGCAAAATCAGCACCACTGTTTAATTTAGCTAAAACTTCATTAGCTCGCTTTAATGCTTCTTCTTCCGTACGAAGCGGTTTATTATTTGCATCATTCAGACCAATTAAAATGTGACTTACTGCAATATCCTTAATCAAGGAACGCTCGACTTCTTCTTTGGAAACAGTAATACCTAACTCTTTGGCTTTCATTACGAAAAACTTCTGTTTCTGCATATCGGGAACTAAAACTTTGATTAACTCCTTCTTATCCCTAAATCCTTGTCTATCAAGCAATGTTTTTAATTCTTCTTCGGTAGGAAAATATTTTTTGATTAGTTTCTCGGCATCTGCTTCAGTAACTTTGATCTTATCAGCTACTTTTTTCATCTCTGCTTTAATCGCTAACTCTTCAATAGCCATCGATAATGCCATGTCTCTAATTTGTGATTGAGTATATTGAATACCTAACTGGGCAAATTGGCTGGCTTGCTGACTTGCCTGGGTAATATATTTTTGAAACTCATTCCCTTTTATTATCTCCCCATCAAGTTTAACAGCCTCTCCCTGATATGAGAGGACTTCTCGGTTCAACATCGGGAATCCCACATAAAACATTGTAATAACCATAGCCACTACTAATACCACAATAACCGGAGCAAGCATTTTTTTAGAAAATTTACGAATTGAAATCATTCCCATTATTCTATTTCCTCCTTCGCTAATTACAAAAAAAAAATGAGTAAAAACCCATGAATAGCCTTTAATTAATAAGTGCAGGATGCTTTTAATATTTTACCTAATACAATTTAAAATGTCAACTAAGAAGTATCCGGGTTAGTTGGGCTTTTTTAACTATATCCTCAGACACCCGCTGATAATATGTTGCCGGGCATTTGGGGTTTTGATGGCGTGATACTTTAAAATCAGGGCCAACAACCCATTTCGTAACTGCTCCACCTCCTAATCCGAGAATGGTTTGGCGTTCTTCCATCATTTGAATGTTATAAACACTTTCGGTCCCACGCTTGGCATAGCCAATGTTTTCAAGATCACCCAAGATCGCTCGTTGGCGGTAAAGATAATATGGTATGAAACCATGTTGCTGGAGTAGATCAACGGCAATGCCATGGGCATTAACCAACTCCTGAGACTGTAACAAATTAAGTTCATCAAATTCCTTATGCCATGATGCCGCCCGTTTTGGAGCCAAGGTATGGACCGTAATATTCTCCGGGTCAATAGCGATCACTTTTTGTAAGGAATCTAAAAACATCGTTCCGGTTTCATTGGGTAAGCCTAAAATCAGATCCATATTCAAGATTAAGTTAGTTGCCTTAACTAAATCGACAGCGTTATAAATATCAGCAATACTATGATTGCGACCAATGCCTCTTAGGGTAGCAGTCTGCATTGTCTGCGGATTGATACTGATCCGATTGACACCGGAAGCAACCATTGCTTCGATCTTGGCTTTCGAAACCGTCTCCGGACGCCCCGCTTCAACTGTAAATTCGCTCAACCTACGGATGTCAAATGCATCAGTAATCCACCTCAACACCTGTGCAAAAGAATCATCATCGAGACTGGTTGGCGTTCCGCCACCTATATAGATGCTTTCAATGTTAAACCCTAATTCGCCACACAAAGCACTGGTTGCTTTAATTTCAAGCTCTAATCCTTTTAAAAAGTTGCCGACCAAATGGCGGTGGGTTTCCAGGGAAACTGCCGGAAAAGAACAATAATGGCAACGGGTCGGGCAAAAAGGGATGCCAACATAAATACTGATTGTCTGGTTATTAATAAACTTTTCCTGAAGTTGACCAATCTCCAGCAATAATTTGGCTTTGGCTGGACTTAAACCATAGTTTTGGAGCAGTCGTTCCTGGATTTCCTGACCGGAAAAACCTTTATCCCGCAAATAGTGATAGATCTTTGTTGGCCGAACTCCACTTAAGATCCCCCACGGAGGGTTTTTATCAAAAATTGCTTTGAAAATATTAATAATTCCTAAACGAACTATTTCTTTGAGCCGTTGCTTACGGTCTTCAAGATTATAACGGCGATCATTGATCTCCTGATCATTGAATGACCAACTAACCTGTGGCGCAGACAATTGAATCTTAACACCAAAACTGCTAGCGTCAATATCAATTAACAATGAAAAATCACCGTTATCCGCAACCACTTGCGCTTGGGGATCAATAATTTTCAAGGCTGCTTCAATATTGGGTAATTGTTCAGGAAAATTAGTCTCAATTTTGTATCGCATTAAAAATCTTCACTTCAATTTAATAAATGGATTAAAATCATGTTCATGAGCTAAAGTAGTATCACACCCATGTCCCGGTAATACGACTGTTTCCGGTGGTAACGGCAGTAGTTTCCGCTCAATGCTAGTTATTATTTCCTGATAATCGCCTCCTGGAAGATCAGTGCGGCCAATACTTTGATAGAATAAAGTATCTCCCGCAAATAAAAGCCCATTACCATATAACGAAATACTTCCCTTGGTATGCCCCGGAGTTGCCAGTACCTGCAATGTTGCATCGCCCAAACTTATTTGAGCGCTATCAGTTAACACAATTGTTGCATCCGGACTTACTAACGGAGTCCCCATAAAAGTTGAAAGATTGTGATCGGCAGAGGTTAACATCACCCGATCTTGCTCATGGATTGCAATCGGAACCTGGTACTTTTCCAAAATCAAGCTGTTTCCCGCAATATGATCCGCGTGACCATGAGTATTGACAATCCACTTTAAAGTCAAGCGATTATCTTCGACGAAACGAATGATATCAGCTACCGGTCCTCCAGGATCGATAATACCGGCTTCCTGTCCTGACCAAACCAAATAAGTGTTAGTCTCAATCGGACCGGTAACAAAAGTCTTATAATTCATTTATACCTCCTTAAACGAATCAAATTGCAAATGGTTTCAACTTTTTTAGATTTTTAACTGTTTGATATAACCCTGGAGTACTTCAGCCGAATGCCGTAAACCGGCAAGTTCTTCATAAGTCAAGGTTAAATTAATCTTCTTTTCAACGCCTCGACGGGTAACAATACTCGGCAAACTTAAACAGACATCATTTAAACCATACTCGTCACACAATAAAGTTGATACTGTCAACACTGAATATTCATCCCGCAAAATACTTTCAACTATCTGTACCAGGGCTAACCCAATCGCATAATAGGTTGCCCCTTTGCCTTTGATAATACTATAGGCGGAATTTTTGACCTCTTCAAAGATCTTTTCCTTTGGTAATGGACCGCATTGTTTACCACACACCGGGCAGTACTCTGTAAATCTTAACCCGGCAATATTGGCTAAACTCCAAACCGGTACTTCAGAATCACCATGTTCGCCAATAATATAAGCATGAACGTTTGAAGGATCAACTTTACAGTGATCACTCAATAAATAGCGAAATCTTGCTGAATCAAGTACGGTTCCCGATCCAATAACCCGTTTATGATCAAAACCGCTTAATTTATAAGTAACATAGGTCATAATATCAACCGGATTGGTAGCAATCAGTAATAAAGCATTGGTACCAACCGCATTAATCTGATTAATAATTCCTCTGAAAATCTCCGTATTTTTGTTCAAAAGATCAAGCCGGGTTTCTCCGGGTTTTTGGTTTGCCCCGGCACAAATAACGATGATATCAGCATCTTTACAATCCTCATATGTACCTGCTCTTACCAAAACAGGCCGCACAAACGAGATCCCATGGTTTAAATCCATAATTTCTCCTTCAAGCCGCTCGGTATTAACATCAATCATAACGATCTCCGAGACTACACCATTGATCATTAAAGCATAAGCAAATGTTGCTCCAACTAAACCAGCTCCGATGATTACTACTCTACTACCACGTTCTTGGATCATTATTTAGCCTCCTTCTTTGATTCCACAATTCAAGAAAAAACACTTACTGTTGAGCTATAAATATATTTGAAATAATATTAGCATTCGGAATGACCACAAGCAACACATTTGGCGCAGCCTTCTACATAACCGAAAGTATACATCCCGCAAACCGGACACAGATTATAACGCACTTTTTTGGGAGGGTTGGCTTGTTTCGTCGGCGGAGTCAGCTCTGAAGTTGCTACTTCTGACAATCCCAGCTCCAGTTGCGGCTGATCATTAATCTCTTTTATCTCGTTACTCATTTTACTTAAATATTCATTGATAAACTGACCGATCGCATCCGGGACCGAACGGACCCGATTGGGACCAAACCCAACAAATCTACTGCCACCAATTCCTAATAATTCATCAGCGACCGCTTCCGGAGCAATTCCACACCTGAAAGCTAGGGAGATCAGGCGGGCAATTGCTTCAGTAAATGCTGAAATATCACTTCCTGCCTTCCCGATCTGTGCAAATAGTTCAAACGGACTTCCTTCATGAGTATTCAAGGTTAAGTAAAGATTTCCTTCCGGAGTCGGCCGGGCATCAGTAATTCCAGTCAAACGTTTCGGACGCTTGATTGGCATGATTCGTCCCCACTCGCCAAATGTCAAATGTGACTCGGCATGTTCTTTCTTTTGTAACTCTGAAGAATTACTATTGGACAGACCAAGTTGCATTGGTTGATTATCCAAACTGCCATCCCGGTATACGGTGATCCCTTTACAACCTAAGTTATAGGCCAGACGGTAAGCTGCAGCAATCTGATCTTTGGTAGCCTGACGCGGAAAATTAATTGTTTTCGATACTGCATTATCAGTATATTTTTGAAATGCTGCCTGCATCTTAATATGCCACTCCGGTTCAATATCATGCGCTGTAACAAAAACCTGGCGAATGGCTTCGGGTACTTCCTGAAAATCTGCCAAACTCCCTTGTTCGGCAATCTTCTCAATCAATTCCCTGCTATAAAATCCTTCCTGCTTGGCAACCTCTTCAAAAACACTGTTAACCTCGATCAAGCGATCATTATCCATAATCTGTCTGGTAAATGCCAAACTAAATAAAGGTTCAATTCCTCCGCTGGTATCACAGATGATACTGATCGTCCCTGTAGGCGCAATCGTTGTTGTAGTTGCATTACGGAGTTTCAAACCATCTTTTTTTGCGGTCATAAATACTGCCCTGGTAATTGGGGAAGACACCACGAATCTCTGCTAATTCGGCTGAAGCTTTTTTTGATTCGGTATCAATAAACCGCATTAACTGTTCCGCTAAGCGGATTGCTTCATCAGAACAGTAGGAAATTCGCAATTTCAACAGCAGATCGGCCCAACCCATTACCCCCAATCCAATCTTCCGGTTTGCTTTAGTGTTGGTTTCAATCGCTGGGATTGGAAAACGATTGGCTTCAATCACATCATCAAGAAAACGGACTGCCAAATGGGTGACCCGTCCCAACTCATCCCAATCAATTTCATACTTTCCGGCATTGTCCACCTTAACCATCAAGGACAGATTGATTGACCCAAGATTACAGGATTCATAAGGTAACAAAGGTTGCTCACCACAGGGATTGGTACTCTCTAAAGCGCCAATATGCGGAGTAGGGTTATCTTCATTGATCCGATCAATAAAAATAATTCCCGGATCCCCTGTTTCCCAAGCAGAAGCAACAATCTTCTCAAACACTTCACGTGCTGCCAACTTACCGGTTGGCTGATTGGTACGGGGATTGATTAAAAAGTAATCGTCACCTTTCTCCAAAGCCTCCATAAACACATCGGTTAGCGCAATTGACAAGTTAAAATTAGTAATCTCACCTTTATTCTTTTTCGCATCAATAAATTCAAGGATATCCGGATGATCAACCCGCAGAATTCCCATATTGGCTCCACGACGCGTCCCGCCTTGTTTAACCGCTTCGGTACTGGCGTTAAAGACCCGCAAGAAAGAAAGCGGCCCACTGGCTACCCCACCGGTACTGCCAACTTGGTCATTTTTGGGACGAATCCGCGAAAAATTAAAACCTGTTCCACCGCCACTTTTATGTATTAAAGCTGCTACTTTTAACGATTCAAAGATGCTTTCCATCGAATCATCAATTGGTAAAACAAAACAAGCTGACAACTGCCCTAACTCACGGCCTGCATTCATCAACGTTGGTGAGTTTGGCATAAACTTCCGTTCATCCATCAACGTAAAGAATGTCTTGGTTAATTCTTCAACCTCTTCCTTTGAGGTTCCAAAAGCACTTATTTCAACTTGAGCGATTGCTGTTGCCACTCGTTTAAGCAAATCTTCAGGGGTTTCAATTACTTTTCCATCTCGCTTCATTAAGTAGCGACGCTCTAAAACCGTTTTCGCATTTGAAGATAGCTGCATCTCTTCTTCCTCCAATATTGGTTAATTATGTATCCATACAATATCTTGTTGCCATATATATTTTATAACACAATATATAGTTTAGGCAATCTAAATTAGTTCTTTTATAAAACTTATTATTTAAAATACAAACATTTTATGGTAAAATTAAAAATTATCTGAAGGAGTGTTTCAATAATGGAAATCATCACAATTCAAAGTAATACCAAAGTTTATGCCTACACAAATCAGAACGCTCCGGTTGTATCCGAATTGACTCCCGGCGAAATGATTCAGATCGACCCAAAAAGCAAAAAATCATCCTGGCTTAAAGTCTATTTCCCTGATGGCAAATACGGTTATATAATTCCTGATCCATCAATAATATATCACGAGGAAGGAAATTTACAGCTTGGAATTATTGCAGGAAGTATTGCGGCAATAATTTCGGCAATTTTGTGGGCAACAATAACTTTAATTACGCATTATCAGTTTGGAATTATGGCTATTGGAGTCGGCTTTCTTGTAGGGAAAAGTATTTCTCATTTTGGAAAAGGAGATTCGCGGGCATTCCAAATATCTGGTGCAGTACTGGCATTACTTTGATGTTTTATCGGAAATATACTTTCAATAATTTTTCTTGGATTACAAGAAGGTTTAAGTTTGTCCATAATAGGAAATCCATCATTTTTGTTAGCAGTAATGATAGCAGATTTTTCTTTGATCGATATTCTCTTTTATCTCATTGCTATGGCAGAAGGTATTAAATTTTCAATAACAGATAATTTATAAAATTAATTTTAATTCTAACAAGGTTTATTAAAGAAAAAAGAAGAAGCGTTAAATATTAATCGCTCCTTCTTTTATTTTAGCTTGAATTATACAGTATTATCGGTAATCAATCGCTTTAAATGGGCATTTCTGCGCACAAAGCCCACATTTAACACAGAGTTGCTGATCGATGGTATAAACCTTCTTTGGTTCTCCGGAAATGGCGTTTACCGGACAATTTTTGGCACAAAGGCCACAACCTTTACAGAACTCCGGTTTGACTTTATATGCTAATAAAGCTTTGCAAGCCCCGGCCGGACAGGTTTTGTCATAAATATGAGCCTCATATTCACTCCGGAAATACCGCAGTGTTGATAACACAGGGTTAGGGGCTGACTGGCCCAAACCACATAAAGCAGTTTGCTTGATCGTCTTCGCAACCGTCTCCAATGTCTCAAGATCAGCCGGAACACCTTTACCTTGAGTAATCCGGGTTAAAATATCCAGCATCCGTTTCGTCCCGATCCGGCACGGAGTGCATTTACCACAAGATTCATCCTGGGTAAATTCCAGAAAAAACCGGGCAACATCCACCATACAGGTGTCTTCATCCATCACAATCAGACCGCCCGAACCCATCATTGAACCTGCAGCGGTAAGACTCTCATAATCCATTGGCAGGTCCAAATGGTCTTCAGTCAGGCAACCTCCTGAAGGACCTCCGGTCTGGGCTGCTTTAAAGCGTTTCCCTCCCAAAATACCGCCACCAATATCAAAGATGATCTCCCGGAGCGTGGTCCCCATCGGCACTTCAACCAGCCCGGTATTATTGATCTTCCCGGCAACAGCAAAGACTTTGGTCCCTTTGCTTTTTTCAGTCCCAATGCCGGCAAACCAATCAGCACCTTTTAAAATAATCGGTGGTATATTAGCATAGGTTTCTACATTATTTAATAAGGTAGGCATTCCCCAGACGCCTTTAACCGCAGGAAACGGCGGTTTCGGATTTGGTTCGCCGCGCTTGCCCTCAATGGAAGCGATTAACGCAGTTTCTTCACCGCAAACAAAAGCGCCGGCACCAACCCTGATCTCAACATCAAAATTAAAATCAGTCCCAAAAATATTATTACCCAACAAACCATAATCACGAGCATGTTCGATTGCTTTTGCCAACCGTTCAACTGCTAACGGATATTCGGCCCGGACATAGACATAACCTTGCTGAGCCCCGATCGCATATCCGGCAATTGCCATTGCTTCAAGGACCGAATGCGGATCACCCTCTAAAATACTGCGATCCATAAATGCTCCCGGATCGCCTTCGTCAGCGTTACATACCACATATTTTTGTGCGCCGGAAGCTTTCATCGTGAATTCCCACTTTAACCCGGTAGGGAATCCTGCTCCGCCACGGCCTCTCAAACCTGATTTTTTAATTGTTTCGATCACATCAACCGGTTGCATCTCAGTTAATGCTTTACCCAAAGCCAGATAACCATTACGGGCAATATATTCTTCAATAACTTCAGGGTTGATTATCCCTACATTTCGTAAGGCAATTCGTACCTGACGTTTAAAAAAGTTAATATCTTCATATTTCAAAAAAACTTCATTGTTAGTTTGGTATAGTAATTTCTGTACCGGTCTCCCTTTTAATAAATGTTCCTCAACAATCAATTTGACATCTTCGGGTTGGACTTTTTGATAAAACACTCCTTCAGGATAGAGCACTATTACCGGCCCCAAATCACAACTTCCGATGCATCCGGTTTCAACAACTTTAATTTCCTGGCTTAACTCCAAGTTTTGTAATTCGGTTACCAAAGAGCGGTGAACCGCTTTACAATTTGATGAGATACATCCTGCTCCAGCACAAACTAGAACATGTGTCCGATAAAATCCCATTTATTATCCCCCTTAGAAGTCATAATCCCACTAAGATGATCTTTCAAATGAAGATTGATTAATATAATTCGGAGTCCGATGTTCAAACCATATTAATTGTTTTCCCGGTAATTATCCAGAATATCTTTGATTTTATCGGCAGTGAGTCTCCCATATACATCCTCACCAATCGTAATCACAGGTGCTAAACCACAAGCCCCCAGACAACGAGTGACTGTTAGGGAAAACAAACCATCTTCAGTTGTCCCGCCAATCTCGACCGACAATTGTTCTTGTAATTCTTTAAGAATCTGAGCCGCACCTTTAACATAACAAGCCGTACCCATACAAACACCAATTGTATGTTTTCCTCGGGGTTCGGTAGTGAAGAATGAATAAAAGGTAATCACTCCATAAACTTCACTTAATGGAAGATTTAATCCTTCGGCAATTTTGGTCTGAACATCTTTCGGTAAATAACCAAAAAGTTGCTGGGCTTGATGAAGCACGGGTATCAAAGCCCCTGGCTTATCCTTATATTCACGGATAATGTTCTCCAGTTTTTGATACCGATCATCTGATTCCGCAGAATAGTTACAATGACAATTACATGCCATTATAATCCTCCTAAGACGTAAAATTTGTTGAGGTAACTTTATCTAATACAAACACTAGTTCATAAATAAGATTAACACTAATTAGCACTTTTTACAAGTTAATTGGGCTTTATTATCCAACATTTTTTACAATTTTGTTAAACATCCTTAATCCAGATTCGTGATTCTTGTTATTTTTAAATTATTGCCCTTAAGGAGCAATTTCTTACTATAAAAAAAACGGCCTATCGGCCATTTTAAGAATTTATTTGACATTTTGTCTTAAAATCCTGGTCTCTTTGTGATTTGGCTATATCTATTTGGTTTCGATGTAACTTTTAAATCCAATCCCATTCAACTCTTGTTTTAATTTCTCAGCATTGTTTTGGGTCCCAAAAGCACCAACCTGGACCGCAAACGGTTCACTATTGCCAACATAAACCGGATAACCCAGTTTTTCAAGTTCTTTGGAAACGGTTAACGCCTCATTTCGACTGGCATATGGACCAACCCGCACTTTGTATTTGACCTCAGCGACTGATTGGGTTGCCGATTTAGTAGTGTTGTTGCTAATCTTCTCTTCAGCCTGAGGAGAAGTTTCAATCTGTTCAACCGGTAAATCAACCGTTTCGATCGTACTGTTGGTGGTACCAACCGGTGTCCCCGGTTGATCCTTCACCCATCCTTCAAAAAGCAATCCAAAGACTACTCCCAATGAAATTGCTAAGAATGAGAAGAAAACCAACCCCGCAGTTTTTGACAGAAGATTAGATATTGTTTTTAAAGCTTTGCGTTCCATAATAATTCCTCCTTTAATTGCACCATGCTTCTCATTAAAGGATATCAATCGGCCTTGAAAAATATTCCTAAAAATAACGATTAATTTTTAAAAAATTTATGATACTCCTAGGCTGAACAGATAAAAAAGGCTACCCACAATGGGTAACCTTTTGAAAATTAACGTTTACTTTTATCAGTCGATTAGCTCTTTAACAATAACATTATCAACATAGTATTCTACACCTGGCTCCGGACCTTCGGAATATAACACTAATTCTTTCAATGTTCCGGTGACGTTCAACTCATAAATACCGCTGATACAGGTCCATTCTTCATCATTAACAGGTTTCGAATCAATCCAGGAGTAGTTGTCACCCCGGTCATCAGTCCGTTTTACGCTCAACCGTCCGACGCTATAAGCTTTATCTTTAAGCTTAATCCAGGCAGAAACCTCATATTTTTTACCTGGCTTCATGATCTTGCTGATATCCTGGGCTATTCCCTGCCAGGATTCATTTCGCCCGGAAACTAATACCGCATAGGTTCCGGTATGGGAAGTCTCATCGGTGATCCTAAGCTTGATCTCTCCGAAATTAAACCAGCCATCGGTAGTACCGGTTTCAAATCCGGAATTGGTTAACAATGACGGCTCGCTTCCCCAACACAATCCGTCATTGATATAACCGGCGATCTGATTCCAAGCAACCATTCCACCCTGATCCGGATTGAATGAGAAATCATTATCTTGCCGGTAGATTCCTCCCTGGATCGAAAATGCCACCCGGACTTCAACTTCATTCCCGGGTTCCAGGGTTCCTGCAGTATTGTTAAAACCTACTTCAAGATAGTAATTGGCTTGCGGAACTAAAACGTTTAACTTATTAACAGTTCCAATCACTGCAGTAGCAGGCAATGTTCCGCCACGATATTCGAATTGTTGCGGCGCTTCAGTATCAAGTGTATAAAAATAACGGATCTTTACTGTTTCCAGATTTACCGGAACAGTCCCACTATTAATTATCTTAAAGCGTGGCGCAATTGTATTAGTTTCGTTCTGGCTTGTCGCTGTCTCCATCTGAAGCTTTATTTTACCCGCTGGTGGCTTTACAACACCTTTAAACAAAAATGAATCCACTTTTACGGTTGCGCCCTGATCCCAAGGTGTAAATACCAAACAAAGATCATTTACGCCTCTTACCTTTTCGGTTGGAATCGATACCGTTTCATAAACAGTCTTCTTCCAAGCGGCAGACTTCTTGTCGTTTTCTGCCAATGAATATTTCCCAATCAAGGTGCCGATTGGGCTATATAAAAACAACTCCAGTTTGCCCGGCCCCGAAAGCGCTAAACGCAATTCGCAAGCTTCAGTGCCATTATTAAAGTTCAAGTTACGATAGACTGTATAAGCGCCTTTTTTAGTGAATACGACCGCTGAACCACCATCAATGGTGGGTTCAATCTTCACTCCAGACTGGCTGTCAAAATCTTCTGCTTCAATTGGCGACAAGCTCTCCCTGAAACTTAACTGTTCAGGGAGTTCACCATTGACCGGCACAAAGGTCGTAACACTCTTTGGTTTTAAGGAAGTATTAAAAACACCATTTTTAACCTTTAGTTTGCCTAATTTAGCTAAATCTTCATTAGCCGAGGTTCGATATGGAACAAGCATATTCAGCTTTGGAAATTGATTTAATTTAAAATCAATCTGCCGCTCTTCATTGCCGTTATTAATAACTACAATTGCAAATTTGCCAGTAGTCTTATCTTTGTAGGCAGTAACAAAAACATTGTCAACCGGATTTTGTTCGGCATCAATCCTGACATATCCAGGTCGAACAAAACGGCTGTAATTACCGATTGTATAAAGGCGTTTGAAAGTTCGATAAATTTTGTAATCAGTATCCAAATGAATTAGTGCTTCTCCGTCTTTATATGAAAATAACCACCAATAAAACCAGGCATTAACCTCGGTTACAGTCATATGGTCATGGAGCAGTTTCGCATATTTTAAGCCGTCGTCAATACTCCCGTCATTAAATCCGATATTGGAAACCTCAGTCTGCCAAATGGATTTATTATGACTTTTGGCAACCGGAAATGGTTTGGCTTTAAAGTCATATGCATGCGAAGCAATAATATCAACTCCCTGACTTGCTTCAGGATCATTTAACGTTTCGAGCGCATAGTCTTCGCCAAAATTCATCGTTTCCGGCAAAATAACTTTAACTCCAAGGTTTTCCCGTTTCAAAGTCGGAGTAAGGTGATCTTTGATAAACTCTTTTAATTGTGATCCCGTCCAGAGACAAGATGAATAATCGGTACTAAGGTCCGGTTCATTGGTTGGCGAGATTGCATAAATATCAATGTTATGATGTTCTTTATAACCCTGAACATATTTGGCAAGGTATTCGGCAAAGGCTTGATATTTATCCGGGCGTAATTCACCACCTTTGATAACACTGTTATTAGTTTTCATCCAAGCCGGAGGGCTCCAGGCGGTGCTGACAAAACGGGTACACCCTCGTTTCCGGGCTTCATTCATCAACCAAATCTGATCTTCATCCCCTTTCCAGTTCCAGACACCATCCTGAGGTTGGATACTGGGTGATGGACCATCAATCGGCTTCCCCCAATCACCACCGTCGCCAATAATATTACGGACGATGCTTAATCCAATCCCCTTCTCTTGGGAAAATAAGAGATCGAGGATCAGATTACGATCCTTCTCGGGATACTCCAACAAATTTTTGGCTTGTCGAAAGGCTCCGGAACCACCAAATCCTTCAATAACCTGTTTTTCAACATCCCAGTTCAGATTACAAGTGGTTGAAGCTTCTGTTGAAGCAATTGGTATGTAAACAATTACTGACAGCAATAAAACCAAGAGGAAGCAGCCATTACTTTTAAACCGTTTCAATTGATTCACTCCCTTAGCAATTAATAAACCGATCATTGAAACAGAAAATCATAGTTACCAAAAAACATCATTACACCGACCACAATTAACAACGCTCCTAGAATACCATAGAAATACCGGACTCCGGTTTCACCAATAAGACTAGCCAATCGTGCTTCTTTTCTACCCTTCAACAAATTGTCCCATTTTAAAATTGATCCCAGCAACATATAAATCCCCATTCCCAGAAATAAAATTTTGGCAAATAACGCCATATTGATACCTCCTTAATCATTTACTAACATCAATTATAATAAATTATAATTTTTTTCATTGGTGTATATTTAATCCCATCTTTCTCCTGCATGGTGTCTGTTGCAATAAAACCAAGTCTCTCATAGATTTTGACTGCATATGGCGAAGAATTAACGGTTATTGATTCAACTTGTGACCCAGACTTTTGAAGCTCTTCAAGAGCCAACCGTAATAATTCTTTGGCAATTCCTTGACGATGATAGTTCTTTTTAACGAATAATAATGAAATATGGGTTCGATCTCTTAACGCTAAGACTCCAACTAATTCCGCTTCATTAAAACAGCAATAAATCTGATAATCTCCATTTGTAACTCTTTGCCGTAACGCTTCCGGTTTGATAAACTCTTTAAAAGTATTGATTCCTTCATCCGAGTATTCCGGCGCTTCGAACTCTGCAAATACTTCCCAAACAAGTTCGGAAACAATCCGTTCCTGTCCTACTTGAAAGGGCTGATATTTAAAAGTTGGTTTCATTGTCTGAATCACTTCCTTATTATTACAAAGAAAACGTTTTAATTAACTCTCTTTTATTGAACTAACCAAAGCAACAATTCTTATAAATTAATGATTTTAAACTTACGTTTCAATTCTTCATCAGAATCTTTATACCGATTAGCATCCAATCTCAGGGAAATCCCAAAGACCTTTTCCAATTCGATGATTTTCTCTGCTAAAAATTTTAGCTTAAAAATCTTAGCTAATTCGAATTCTGAAAGTTCTAAATTGAGTTTCAATTTTATTGTTGTAACGTCACCTAGTTCTGGCTTTAGACCATAAAAGTCCGTTGCACCCGATGTATGGCCAGCAATCCTTTTTCCATTTTCAAATAAATTAAGTTCAAAGATATCATCATCAAAATACCCAACCGACAACCAAATTCCAGCAAGAACTTTAGAATATTTCTTGGCAATATCTTTCACAGATTCCCATTCAAAATTATCATTTAGAATAGTAATCTAATCCGTAACTATTTCGCCAATATAATATTTATTACTTATTTTATTACTCAGCTTCAAAAGTCGTTTCACCAAAAGCTCCTGTTCGTTAGAGACTGTTTGTGCCCCAAGTAAATTTTGAAACACCCGAAACGATTCATCATCTGACCTATTTTGATGTTCATTAATTAACACCTTTTCGATCTCATCGAGCGTTTTATTTCTTACATAAATGTTGGCGTACTTCGTCCCCATAGATGTACTCCTTTTGAATCCATTTAGCTTTCTCCTCAATCTGTGCTCTCTTCAGGATAGTAACGACTAACAATCGCTGCCACCTCATTTAACCATTGCTTCCGTTCTGCATCCGTACTGTCAGCAATCACTCTAAACATCATCCGGTAAACTTCTTTGACACCGCAAAAGTCAAAGATACACTTCTTCCAGATCGATTCGAGCGGATCGCCAAACACTGTTTCCTCTCTTTCAGCAGGTGTATTTGAAGTATTAAAGACTAAAGCCGACTTTGCTTTCAATAACCCTTTTGGTACGCCACCGCCATTATCAGCTTCATCAAACTGATAGGCAACGTTATTCCATAAAACCCGGTCAACCCACCCTTTCAGGATGGCCGGAGGTTGCCCCCACCAATTCGGATGGACGATTACAATCCCCTCTGCTTCTTTAATCTCAGCTTGGTGTTTTTGGACTACCTCTTCCAAACTTTGACCTGCAAAATCACTGGCAGTAACTAAGGGATTAAATTTTTCGGCATAGAGATCATGAAAATAGACCTTATGCCCATTTTTTTGCAGTGTCGTAACCACTGTTTCGGCAATCGCATGATTAAAGCTTTTACTGTAGGGATGCCCTAAAATAACCGATACTTTCACTTCTAAGCTACTCCTCTCATGATCATATTCTAGCTTACATATAAAATTGGGAGCGTAACATAATCCAACTCACATTAGGAAATCAGATCTTAATCCCACCAGAAATACCAGTTTTCAGCATTAATTAAACTTGCTGCCAAATTGGAAATAGTTCCTGTTCCTTGAAATACAATATCAGGACAATAAATAAATTGTTCTTTAGCCAGAGCTAGGGCTTCTTCTTTCGTTTGTGGCGGTTTTTTAACTGTACACTCAACAGTATCCGGTGTTACGGAAATAATATCTGCCCCATATTTTTCATGCCAATAACGCATTATCGCAACATGAATCTCCGAATCCGGGCATTCATTCCAACCGCCAAAATTTAAAAAGGCAGGAATTTCATAAGATTTTGAAGTCGGAATCAAACCTATAAACACCTTTTCTAAAGGACGTCCGCTAAGAAGTTCTTTATGGGCCACTAACTCCGGCTGAACAACTTCGGACATCGGCCAATCACCAATCATCTCGGTGTCTATTTCAAAATCCTCAGCAAATCGTTCATCCAAATAATTTTTTAAATTTACTTCTAAAGATTTTTGAATTATTTCAGCCGGAGAATCTTCAAACTCAGTTTCTAAAAGAGTTTCAAAATTATCATAACCTCCAAAGATAACCGGGGTTGTTTCTGTTTTTTCTTTTCTTAATCGATGACAAGTATTAATTACGGTTTCACCTTCGGTAATTAAATACTTAAACGGAACTTTAAAAGGTAATTCTTCCGAAATTTCTTCTTCTTGAGATTTAATAATTCTTTCTATTCTATTTCGTTGTATCCTTTGATAGAGTAATATTCCAAAAAGCACAATAAGCAAAATAATTAAACTTCTCATCTATAACCTCCTAGACAATTATTACCGGTTATAATTTTTCTTTAAGTTCAAAGATGTTCTTTCCAAATACAATTGGACTCAACAAATTCAAATTGACTGTATCTTGAGCTTGCCACCTTAATCATTGCATCAGCAATATCGACGCCAAACCCCTGGATTGGGCATTTAGCATTGAGGTTATTCAATAATTCACCGGTACCACAGGCAACATCAAGCACTGCAGCGTCTTCTTTTAAGTCAACAGTTGCCACCAGCTTATAATGCCCCCACTTGTCAAGACAATTTTTTAGCTTTTCTAAGTTAGGTTCTCCTTTCTTTATTTTTGTATAATTATAACATTTATGCATTCTGTTGGAGGATGTCAAGGGCGAGCGTAA